>FWPV01010859.1_pt1 | contig 14725 bp, 12 predicted proteins | sample 2228371 | NCBI WGS metagenome assembly FWPV01 (sample SAMEA103939776, study PRJEB20133) | metagenome
CTCCATTGTGCAATCTCCTCGATGTTTTCAAATTCCAGTGTTTAGATGTGAATTTTCTCAAATGGTTACATATTTCCGCACTTGGTTATCTTTCCACAGCGGAGTCTGTTATCGCCAGCGCTCGGTCTATAACTTCAAACCCTTCGGCCAGTTGCTCCTCTGTGATAATCAGGGGTGGCACTAAAAGCACCGTGTGCCAGTGAGTATAGAGAAATACGCCGTTGTCCAGCAGATATTTCCGAAACGCAATCATTTCCGGGCTGTTTTGGTTAAATGGCGCCATCGGAGTTTTATTTTGCCGGTTTTTCACCAGCTCAATCGCACCAAACAACCCGATCGAACGCACCTCACCTACCGACGGATGACGCTGCGCCAGCTCGGCCAGCATATCTGCCATCACTTCACCCATTTGTTCAGCCCGCTCAACCAAACGGTCTTCCTGCATCACTTTGATATTGGCGATGGCGGCCGCTAGTGATATTGGATGACCGTTGAAAGTCAGACCCCCTTCGTAAACCTTTTCATCAAAAGCAGAGGCGATTTCAGGTTTCATAGCCACTGCGCCCAACGGCGCATAAGCAGAAGTGATTCCTTTGGCCATTGTCATAATATCCGGCGTCACATTCCAGTGATCCACCGCAAACCATTTACCGGTCCGTCCAAACCCGCTCATCACCTCATCGCAAATCATCACAATTCCATAGCGGTCACAAATCTCGCGCACCCCCTGCAAATATCCCGCTGGCGGGATGATGATGCCGTTCGTACCGGTGACCGTTTCTATCATAATCGCTGCAATTGTGTCAGGTCGTTCATATTGGATTATTTCTTCCAGATGGTTGAGATAATCCCGGCTGAATTCTTCTTCGGAAATCTGCGGGTTCAAGCGGTGGAACGTTGAGCGGTAACGGTAAGGGTCAAGGAAATGCACCACCCCCGGCATGGTATTCGGCTCCCATGCCGTCCGCCGCGGGTCGCCAGTGAGAGAAATTGCCCCATAGGTTGCCCCGTGATAGGAACGGTAACGGGTTAGAATTTTGAAACGCCCCGTGTATCCCCGCGCCAGTTTGATGGCATTTTCGTTGGCATCTGCTCCGCCAAGCGTAAAGAGAAATTTATTCAATCCCTGTGGCACAATTTCGATTAATTTTTTACATAATTCGCCACGCGGTTGGGTAGCCATTTGGGGGCCGGCAAATGGCAGTTGACGTGCCTGCGCGGCAATTGCCTCGATCACTCTCTCATCACCATGACCGATGTTAACGCACATCACCATTGAATTAAGATCCAGATACCTCTTACCGTTTGCATCCCAAAAATACACCCCTTTGGCTTTGGTTACCGGAATTGGGGTAACCTTGCTTTGAGCGGACCATGTCCAAAAGTTATGGTCTAAACAGGCTTGCAGAAAATCAATGGAATGACTGGTAGACATATGTTTGATCCTGAGATATTGAATTGATCGGCTGTGTCTATCCTATCACAACTCATCGGAGAATGAAAAGAAAATGAATGATTCACCTGTGCTATAATCCCAAAGCAATCATTCAAGTCACTTGGCGGTAATATATGCCTCACGAACCGGTTTACCCAGAAGAGCGATATTCCTTGGATGAAATTAAAAAATCCGCTCAAGGGCCTTTGCATCCCCAAGCCAGAGCAGGTATTCAATTATTCAACCGGGGTGAGTACTTTGAAGCCCACGAGGCTTTAGAACTGGCCTGGCGGGAAGAGCCGGGCCCAATTCGCGAGTTTTACCGTGGAGTATTACAAATTGGGGTTGCTTACTATCACATCCTCCACGGGAATTTTCGGGGCGCGCTAAAAATGTTTTCGCGGGCTAAGAAATGGCTGGCGGCTTATCCAGCGGTCTGCCGGGGGGTAAATCTCGCTCAATTGAAATCCGACGCTAGAAAAGCCGAAGAAAGAGTCATTGAACTAGGCATGGAAAACCTGCACCGGTTTGAAAAGAATTTGCTCAAACCTATCTTATTTGAAGGTGATATTGAATGACCAGTTCTCTCCCTTTTCAAGGCAAGACGGCCCTCATAACCGGCGGCGGACGCGGAATTGGCCGGGCTATTGCCCTTTTACTTGCCGAGCGCGGCGCAGATGTGATCATTAACTTTGTACGCAACCAGGCCCCCGCTGAAGAGGTTGCAGACTTAATCCGCCAGATGGGCCGCCGGGCGGAAATCTTCCGGGCCAATGTTGGGAAAATTGAAGATATCCAGCGTCTGTTCGATTTTATCGAGCAGCAGTTTGACGGACTGGATATTTTGATCAGTAACGCTGCCTCAGGCTTTAACCGCCCGGCCCTCCAGCAAAAAGAAACCGGCTGGGATCACACAATGAACGTCAACGCCCGCGCCTTTTTATTTTCTACCCAGCGCGCCGTACCGCTGATGCAAAAAAAAGGCGGTGGAGCAATTGTAGCAATATCAAGCCCGGGCAGCCAGAGGGTTTTGCCGGATTATGTGGCCGTAGGCGCTTCCAAAGCAGCCTTAGAGGCTTTGACCCGCTATCTGGCAGTAGAACTTGCGCCGCTGAACATCGTGGTCAATGCGGTTTCGCCCTCACTGGTCGAAACAGACGCGCTAAAACATTTCGCCTCTCTTTCAGACCCACAGGTTATCCCGAGAGCCATAGAAAACACTCCGGCTGGTCGGTTGGTGCAGCCGGAGGATGTTGCCAGAGTGGTGGCGTTTTTGTGCAGTCCAGAGGCGTATATGATTCGCGGTCAGGTTATTGTGATAGATGGTGGTTATACCTTAATCACCCCGCGCTGATAGCCATCCTCACTCGCGCATCAACACCGCCCGCGCCGGCGCGCCGTCACTGCCCTGAATTTTGATGGGCAGGCAAACCAGCTGGTATTCACCCGGCTGGACGGCAGAAAGATCCAGCCCCTCGATAATCACCATATTCGCACCGAGTAATACCTGATGGGTCGGGCGGGATTGTTTATAGGGTGCCACCGACAAATAATCAACTCCCACAAGTCGAATCCCCTTTTCGACCAGATAATGCGCGCCGCTCTCATCAATGCCAACAAAATCGGTTTGAAATTCGCGTACCTGATTGGCCCAATACTGCGAATTGCGGGTCTTGAACAAAATGCGGGTCGTACCAGCCGGGATTTCCAATCTTTCCAATACCTCTCGCGTGATGACAGCCACATCATCGGCAACCTGCACCACTCGCGCCGGCCCTATCAGCACTTCCAGATTCATGGACTCCACCGCGCTGGTGCCGTCTATAAAATGCAAAGGGGCATCCACATGCGTCCCCGTGTGCACTCCCATATCCATTCGGGAGACATTGGCGTTAGCACCACTGGCAATCGCGCTCACTCGTTCAATAATCGCCTTCGGATCGCCCGGCCAGGTGGGCAGATTCGGCGAAATCGTTAAAGAAATATCCCAAATTTTCATCATCCTCTCCTTATAGTGACTTATGGGTTGTTATGATAAGGTCCCCAACCTGCTGCTGTGAAAATGGCTTTCAAAAAATCATACCGTTCGCTGGGGCTCATCGGGCGCGGTTGAGCGTAATCCTCCAGATAAGCAGTTAACAACTCTGTTGAAATGTGCTTCCCATTATAAAACACATGACGGTCAATGAACTCTTTTCGCGTTCCCTCCGGTATCGTAACCGTATCCACCCACATTTGATCAAAAAACAGATTTCCCAAGCCGTAATGGATAAACGAGTCATTGTAAAACTCCATTGCCATAGGGTGATGGGCTTGAGAGCCGCTCACAATGACTGCGCCAGCATCAGCCGGCTTGCGGAAGTCTTGCCTCTCAAATTCTTCTACCCAATGACGATAGGTTTCAAAGTATTGAAAAGTAAATATGACAAGGTAGCCTTCATCACTTAGCTGTCGAACGCGCTGCTGAATCCAGTCATAGTCACAGGGTGCAACTCCTCCAAAATCTTCTCCTGCCCAAATATAGGCCGGTCCTGCCGGGTTGCATCCTAAAAAGGCGAAACGGTTGCCATTGTGCTCAACAAAAACGGCATCCCGCGCCTCCGTCAAATTCTCACCAGCCGCATAGTAAACCCATCCGCGAGCACGGTAAAGGTCAAGTGAGAAGGATAACGCATCCCGCCCCCAATCTACACCATGGTTGCCGGTCAGGTCAACAATATCGGTGCCAACCGCTTCAAGCAGTTCAATATATTCGGGTTTACTGCAAAAAATCAGCGGATACGGATCCATTTTTGGGTCAGGGCAGCGAGGTGAAAACGAAACTTCATTGCTGATGTGAGTTAAATCAGCTTCTCTTAGCCAATCGCCAATTGCCTCAGCCGGATAAGTCATCCCCTTCTGCTCCATGCGCACCGCTGTCGCCCGCACCAGCGCTGTTACCCCCGTCATAACCAGTACAGTTAATTTATTTTCGTCGCGATTGGAAACCAGCTCCGGCAAATGCAAAGATTCAACCGCAGGTAAAGAGGTATTCCACCGGTAATTTAAAGCCAGCGGATAATCTTCGACTTTAAATTGATTGCTGATCGGAGATTGATTGTTTAACGGGATTACTTTCCAGCGAGGTTCTAACTGGTCAAAAGGAACGATTGCGAGCACATCTCGCTGTTTCCAGGCTGCTTCCAAGAGGCCTGTTTCCTCTTCTAAGGTTACATAAAGTGGAGAGAATTTACCCAGAAGCGGCTCAAGTGCATTGGCCGTATCTTCAGTAACCAGGATATTCACGGCCTCTGCATCTGCCTGACCCTGCCACCATTTCATCAGTTGAGCATAATCCACCTGTTCTAGAAGCGATGAAAATGGAGTTACGAGTGCGTAAACCCAGGTGACTTGGCTTTGTTCGGGGGTAGTCAGTTCCAGCCATACATTGGCTTGGTCTTTTTCATATTCACCTCTCAGCATGGTATTCCGGCTAAGCTGATCAATCAGCCCAACTGGCAACGCCTCATCCAGCCAGAGAACCACTTCAGGAACAGCCGAGGGAGAAGGCAGGACAGTAGGGATTGGGGACGGAGAATTAGACGAGACTTCCGGCCCGGTCAATGATGTCGGTGTAGAAGTGGAAATAGCCGTTGGATTTGTCCCGTTCCCATTACAACCGCTTATCCATATCAATAACCACAAATAAATAACCCATTTTTTTCTCATGGTTTCTCCGTTTCCAGCCAGCCGCTCACCCGAAAATAGTCCTCCAGCATCCCGGCGCGTTCTTCTTGAGTCATCGGGCGCGGTCTGGCGTAATCCTCCAGCATCGCTGTCAGCAATTCTACTCCAATGTATTTTCCATCGTAAAAAATGTGCCGGTCAATAAACTGACGGCGATGCAAAGGAAACATCTGATCAAAAAATAAATTACCCAACCCGTAATGTAAAAAATGATTTTTATAGAAACCAAATCCATGGGCAAAATGCGCCTGGCTTCCGCTGACAATGACCGCTCCCATTTGAGCAGTCTGTTCAAATTCCTGCAAGGTCAGGTTCATGGGCATAAAGTCCTCCACCTCATAATGCTGAAAAGTGACGATCGGCAGATAGCCATCGTTAACCGCCTTGTTGATCTCTTCCTCCAACACCTTCATATCGCAGGGAGCCGGGCCGGGTTGATCATCGGTCGCCCAGATATTCTCCGGCCCTGCCCGGTTGCATCCGATGATTGCCAGACGATTGCCATTGTGACGGATCAATAAAGGACGGCGGGCTTCCTCCAAATTTCTACCACCACCGTAGTAAAGGAAACCGTTTTGGTCATACAAATCCAAAGTAAATAAAAATGGCTCGCTCCCCCAATCCAGCAAATGGTTGCCGGTTAATTCCACCACATCCACCCCTGCTAGTTTGAACAGTTCAAGGTATTGTGGACTGGCACAAAATCGCTGACCGCCGCGTACCGGCACGGCCGGTGGACAATTTTCGTAAAAAGAGACCTCATTGCTGACATGGGTAATATCCGCTCCACGCAGCCAGTCACCAATATCCTTTAGCGGGTAATCCAGTCCGTTCAGTTCCATCCTTTCAGCAGTTTGTCGAACCAGAGCAGTTGTTCCGGTGAGAATAAGGCTGGTAAATTTTTCCGCCAGACGATTCGTGACCACTTCTTGTAGATCGCTAAACCCATCAAAGGGCTTGTTACTATTTGCCTGCCATTCCCATTGTATGGTTAGAGCATAATCATTAATCGAAAAGTTTTGATCCAGCGGCGAATTATTATCTACACGCATTACCTTCCAGCGCGGTTCTAACTGTTCAAATGGAAGTATCGCGCGCAGATCTCTTTCCTCCCAGGCTTTTTCAAGCAGTTGCTCCGCTGGCACGACTACCACACTTTTTGGATCGGCAATCCCCCACAACACCGTAAAGATAGACTGTGTTTCTTCACTGACGAGCAAACGAAAGCCGTCACACTCCATTCCTCGCCAGCAATCAATCACCTGCCTGAGGCTGATTTCATCCTGAATGGTTGGGAAAGCAGCAGCAATCGCATAGACCCATTGAATCACAGTTTGTTGGTCATGGTCATTTGTTTCTTGGATAATTTTTAGGGAATAATCTGCTGCTTCTTCATTCGCCACCCACTCAACGTTATCTCTAACGCTCAGGTGGGATAGAGCCGCCTCAGGTAGCGGATCACTGCTCAAATAAACGGGGAAATTGGTGGGAAGGATCACCGGGGGAGTAAGTGAAGGTAATTTCTCCTTCAAAGGCGAGTCTGTATTCAAAATGAGGGGCTCATCTTCCGGCAAGGAAGTTGCCGTTGAAACAGTACCCGGCAAATATGAATTGCATCCGCTGACGCCCAAAATCGCGATAAAAATAAGCGAACCAAGCAGCATGAGATAAGTAAGGGCTTTGCGCGGTAACACGGCGAAAATTATACTACCTCAAAAGGTTCTATATTCACTGGATTTGATAGAGATTGACAGTTAACCTCGCTATAATAGCATTGAATCAACTCGAAAAAGGAATAAACCATGCGTGAAGTAGCCATACTGGGAATTGGTCAAACCTCAATAGATGAACATTGGGACAAATCATTAAGAGAACTTGCCGGAGAAGCTGCTCTGGCTGCCCTGCAGGACGCTGGCATCAACAGCGTGGACGGTGTCTTTGTCGGCAACATGATGTCCGGTTCAGCCAACCGCCAGCAGCAATTAGGCGCATTCGTAGCGGATTGGATCGGCGTTCGTTATGCCAATGCCATGCACGTTGAATCGGCCTGTAGTTCAGGTGCGGCTGCTTTTCGTTCCGCCTTGATGGCTGTGGCTTCTGGCTTTATGGACATTGCTCTGGCAGTGGGTGTGGAAAAAATGACCGACTCTCCCGGAGCCGAAATTACCGCCGAACTGGCAACTGCTGCCGATGCGGATTGGGAGGCCGGGCAGGGTCTTTCCTTTGTCGCTATCAACGCCCTCATCATGCGCCGGTATATGTACGAATACGGCTGGGAACATCATCATTTTGCACCTTTTTCGATTAATGCCCACAACAATGCGGTCAGCAATCCGAACGCCCGCCTGCGCTCACCCTTGACCGAAAAAGACTACCTGAAAGCAGCCATGATCACACCGCCCATCAATTTAATGGACGCCTCACCCGTGGGTGACGGCGCAGCCGCAGCTATTTTGGTGCCGGTAGAACTTCTCAACCGCTTTCCACCTCGCCCAATCATCAAAATCCTGGGGGCCGGCGCGGCCACCGACACGATGGCGGTTCATTCCCGCAAAATTCCGTTATGGCTAAGTGCTGCCGAAAAATCTGCCAAGCAAGCCTACAGCCAGGCCGGTATAGGTCCCGAACAAATAGATGTATTTGAACTTCACGACGCCTTTACTATTATGGCAGCCCTATCGCTGGAAGCCTGCGGCTTTGCCGAAAAAGGCAAGGGGCCTCAACTGGCGCTGGAGGGGCAAATCCGTCCGGATGGGCGGATACCCATCGCAACCCGCGGCGGCCTGAAAGCTCGCGGTCACCCGGTTGGCGCAACCGGAATGTATCAAATTGTCGAAGTGGTCCAGCAGCTGCGCGGAGAAGCCGGACAAACTCAGGTAGCAGATGCACGGATCGGAATGGCCCAGAATATCGGCGGAAGCGGGTCAAACATTATTACCCACATCTTGGGACGTGTAAATTAAGGAAATTGAGCGGAGGGTAAAAAAAGCCCTCCGCATTTCATTCTTTTTTCAATAACCGAATACAATAGAACCAGCCCAATAAAAATTGAGGTTGGTAAAATGCGTTTTCTTTCCTCCGCCACACTCAATGCTTACCGTCAAGAGACCTTCCACACCCTTCCAGCCAACCGGATCCGCACCCTTGAAGAAGCAGTTAATTTGTCAATCAGCGCGGTTTTATCTTTTTCTGGCCCATTCAAGGGGTGATCCTGCCCAGCCTTTGGACGGCGGTTGCCGGTGACCGGCCGGTTGCCGACCAGCACGACGATCCAGGCCATATTACCTGGGGGTGGAAAGACCAGTTGCTCGGAAAGAAAGTCTGGTATTATGCCAGAATTTTGTGCCGCAGGAACACCATCATCTCCTTACGTCTATTGCCGTGTTTTTATGCTCTTTCTCCAAACTACGGCGACCCGGAACAGGATTATCTGGATCAGTACCAGAACGGGACTCTCACCCTTGAATCAAAATTGGTCTACGAAGCATTGCTACGAGAAGGCCCATTAGATACCATTTCACTTCGCAAAGCAGCCCGTCTTTCCAGTCCAGAAAGCACTTCCCGTTTTAACCGCGCCTTAGATACACTCCAAATGGAACTTAAAATATTACCGGTTGGTGTTGCACAGGCCGGCGCATGGCGGTACGCCTTCATTTACGATTTGGTTCACCGTCATTTTCCAGAACTGATCGAGCAATCCCGCCCAATATCGGAAAATCAAGCACGCTACGAGATTTTAGTAAATTATTTTGAATCGATTGGAGCAGCGTCGTTTAGTGAAATTCAGCGGATATTCAGATGGGGAAAAAGCGAACTCCAGGGGGCTCTTCAGCAGTTAGTCCGTGACAATCATTTGCTTCCAGAGGTCGAATTACAAAACCAGAAAGAACCAGTATACGCGCTAAACAAGTTACTTGAAACTCGCGAAAAGGAAGCGTTTTGATTGCCCTTCCGGTTTTAATTCGTCTGCTTGTTCACAAGGGTATAATACAAGTATCTCTTTCATTTCCAAGGAGCTCTACATGGAATTCCATATCTCCAGACAGGCCCGTGATCGTTACCAGTTCGATCAGAGTCTATTTTCTTATAACGGCAATGTGATCTTTGCCAATTTTCATGCTGCCCGTCAGTTTGCTCAAAAGATGAACTCTTTTCGAGATCTGATCAACTACCCTGAAAGGGCTGTGAAGGCCGGCCAGGTGAACGCGCTTGGTTTAATTGATGAAATTTTGCATCTGGTCGTCTTTCTCTTCCGGCAGCAGAAAAACCCACAGGTAATGCAGCAGGCTTTGGCCGATTTGGAAAAGTCCCTTGGCAAACAGAAAGTAGATGAGTTATTACTGGAATTTACGAGAGAATTTCCTCCAATCTCGGTCTATCGCGGCGAAATAAGCCCGGAGGAATATCTAAAGCAAACAACCGACGGCATTCCAAACCGCACCAACACCCTCGAAGAAATTCTGCTTCTGTGGGTCAACAACAAAAACCCAGCAGTTACACCTTTTTTAGAATTATTCGACGACGAGAACCTTTCCCAACAGACGATTTATCCCAAAGCCATTCAGGAGTTATATCAATTTTTTGACCAACAACCGCCTTTCGGACCGGATTTACAAAACCTGATTGACTTACTCCGCGCACCGGCAGTGGCTCATCCATACTCTTTATTTGAACAATTGGAATACATCCGAACGCGCTGGGCTGACTTGATTGGCAAATATCTTTATCGGCTGCTCAGCAGCCTGGATTTTCTAAAAGAAGAGGAGAAAATTGCCTTTCTAGGCCCAGGCCCGGTTGAAATTCCGGTGTTCGACCGTCTGGCAGCAGAAGGTGAACCCGAAAACTTCAGCCCAGACCGCGAGTGGATGCCCCGTCTGGTGTTGATGGCCAAAAACACTTATGTCTGGCTGGATCAACTCAGCAAGAAATACGAACGTCCCATAACCCGGCTTGACCAGATTCCAGAAGAAGAACTGGCTCAATTAGCCGAATGGGGATTTAGCGGCTTATGGTTAATTGGTTTATGGGAACGCAGCAAAGCCTCTGCTCGAATAAAACAATTATGTGGCAATCCCGAAGCCATCGCTTCGGCTTATTCATTGGCTGGTTATACCATCGCAGCTGATTTGGGCGGCGAGGAAGCCTATCAAAACCTGCGAGATCGGGCCTGGAAGTTTGGCATCCGCTTAGCCTCGGATATGGTGCCAAATCACATGGGGATTGACTCATCTTGGGTGATTGAACACCCCGATTGGTTTATCTCACTGGATTACAGCCCGTTCCCTTCATATACCTTCAGCGGTCCAGATCTATCCAGCGACCCCAATATCGAAATCTTGCTCGAAGATCACTATTACACCCGTACAGACGCCGCAGTGGTGTTTAAGAGAAGGGATAAAAATTCAGGAGATACACGCTTTATCTACCATGGTAATGACGGCACCAGCATGCCCTGGAATGACACTGCTCAGCTCAATTACCTCAACCCACAGGTACGTGAAGCAGTCATTCAAACTATTCTGGCAGTAGCCCGCCGTTTTCCCATTATCCGCTTTGACGCTGCAATGACCCTCACAAAACGCCACTACCAACGGCTCTGGTTCCCTGAACCGGGTACAGGTGGAGCAATCCCTTCGCGCGCCGAACATGGCATGACCAAAGAAGCCTTTGACCGTGCCTTCCCTACCGAATTCTGGCGGGAAGTTGTCGACCGTGTAGCCCAGGAAGCCCCGGATACTCTGCTTTTAGCAGAAGCATTCTGGCTGATGGAAGGGTATTTTGTCCGCACCCTCGGCATGCACCGCGTGTATAACTCAGCGTTTATGAACATGCTGCGGAATGAAGACAATGCCGGTTACCGAAAATTGATTAAAAACACCATTGAATTCGAGCCGGAAATCTTAAAACGCTATGTCAACTTCATGAACAATCCGGATGAACGGACTGCTGTGGATCAATTTGGAAAAGGGGATAAGTATTTTGGTATCTGTGTGCTGATGTCTACGCTCCCGGGTCTACCCATGTTCGGACATGGTCAGATTGAAGGCTTTGCAGAAAAATACGGCATGGAATTTCGGCGCGCCTATTGGGATGAGAAGCCAGATCCATACCTTGTGGAGCGTCATAAACGCCAGATTTTCCCGTTACTCCATCGGCGTGCTCTGTTTGCGGGAGTTGAAAATTTCCTGTTATATGACTTCTTCACCTCAGGCGGATGGGTCAACGAGGATGTCTTTGCTTACTCCAATCGGCTGGGTAATGATAGCGCTCTGGTAATCTATCACAATAAATTTGCCGAAACCGAAGGATGGATACGCTGGTCGGCTGGTTTCAAGTCTCGCGAAAAGGGGGCAACCAAACTGGTACAGCGTTCTCTCAGCGAAGGGTTGGGGTTGAGGGGTCAGGAGAACCATTTTGTCATCTTTCGCGACCTCTTAAGTGGGATGGAGTATATCCGTCCGGCAGATGAACTGGCGCAGAAAGGTTTGCATATCAAGCTGTCTGCCTATCAAGCCTTCGTTTTTTCAGACTTTCGCGAAGTTAGTGATGACCAGTATGGTTCATATCGTTCACTCTCCCAATATCTGGCCGGGCGGGGAGTTCCCAGTATCCAGGAAGCCCTGCACGAGTTATTGCTGGCGCCAATTCTTCGCCCGTGGCGGGAAATTGTGAACGCCGGTTACATTCAATTTTTACTGAATCATCAAGAAAACCAGGAGCAGCCCCAACTCCCTGATCATCTCTTACCAGAAGCCGTTCATAAGCTTGAAGCATTTTTGAACGGAATTACTCACATGACCGGTTTTAATAATAATCGGGAATTGATTCTGAACCCCCTCCCACGGCAATTAGAGTTCTTACTATACCTCCAACTACCCAATAAAGTCTTTTCCGTTCCCATTCGTGCACAAGCCAAAAAGGCCTTTGAATATCTGCAAAATGGGATGAAGGAAACGAGGGACATCAATCTTATCGCTTTTGTTTATCCTTTCATCCACAAAATTGGCTGCCTGAAAGATAACCTTGATTTTCAATCTCAAACCTTATCGTGGATTGAGGAATGGCGGTTAATGGATGCAGTAATGGACACCGCCCATCAAATTGGCGTAGATGCCGCCGTGAGCTGGCGAATCCCGCCCACGCTGCGTTTACTGATCAATCATCAGGATTGGTATGAAAAACTGGCTACCCATTCTCTTTCCAGAATCATGGAATACTGGCTTTCCGATCTGGAAGTGCAGCGTTTTATTGGAGTCAATCGGTATAAAGATGTCCTATGGTATAACAAAGAAGCCTTCACCCAATTCATCTGGTGGATAAACTGGGTCGCCGTTATGAATGAAATTGGGAAACCAGCCTCTACTCACGCATCAATTTTGGAAACTCTGCTGGCCTGCCATGAAATCGTTCAAAAAATTCTGGAGGCTGAGCAAAATTCGGGTTTTCAAATTGCAAATTTGATGGATCGGATTGCCGAATTAGATGTATTAAGTTCATAAAGGTGATCAATGAACGAATTAAGCCGTGAGCAATGTGTCAGACCTCAAAAAGGCGCTCCCCCCTTGAGTCATAATGAGGTTGATACTCTTTTACCAATGGTCGAAGGTTGGCTGGTGATCGATTCTGAAGAAGTGCCTAAATTACAGAAAACCTTCCGCTTCAAGCGCTATAAAGAAGCCCTTGATTTCAGCATGGCAGTGGGTTTGGCTGCTGAAAAACAAGATCATCACCCCAAAATCACCATTGAGTACGGTAAAGTGACCATTGAATGGTGGACGCATGTAGTCAACGGTTTGCATCGTAATGATTTCATCATGGCTGCTAAAACCGATGAGATTTACCGTTCGCGCGAAGATACGAAACCAATTTCTTCTTAGGAGGTTTTGATAATGAGTCATCTGGTTCGAGATTGGATGTCAAGTCCGGTTGTGGTCATTGATGCCGATAGCAGTGTTTCATTTGCCATGACGCTCATGCGCCGCAGGCATATCCATAGTTTAGTGGTTGTGCTTAAGGAAAATCACCAGACAACTTATGGGATTATTACCACCACGGACATTCGCGATAAAATTATCGCCGCTTCGCGCAATCCTTCCGAAACCACCGTCCGTGAAATAATGACTACACCCGTCTATGTTGCCCATCCCGAATGGACTCTTGTAGAATGTTCTCGCAAAATGCAGGAAAAGAACGTGCATCACTTACCGGTAGTTGACGAAAATAATGAACTAATCGGTATGATAACCGCAACCGATCTTTTCATGGCGGCTGAAGAAATTGGCTGGCTATCGGATAAGGAGTCAAAAATTACTGATTGAGAAATACCCGCCTTTCAGTGCTGGTAAAGTGATATCCCATTGATTGTGATTTTTCTCAATGGGATATGATTCTCCCAGTAAGTTGGTTAAATTCTGAGAGGAAAAGGGGTTTTCGTGGTTCGCCGGCACGGTCACCCGGCAAGGTTCGTCTTTCAGATTTGCCAGGACAAGCAGTTGCTGACCGCCCCCTTCCCGTACCATTTGAATGACCCCATCGCAGGAGGCTGGTTCGGGCAGCTTCCATTTCCCGCGTCTCAAAAGAGGGTTCGCCCGGCGAGTCTGGATTAATTTCTTAATCCATTGTCTTAAGTCTTGATCCCATTGATTCTCATCCCATGGGAAAGCCCTGCGGCAGTCCGGGTCTTTTCCGCCTTCCATTCCAATCTCATCACCATAATAAATTGCTGGCGCGCCCGGAAAAGCGAACAACAACAGGTATGCCAACCGCAATTTTTCCTTACTTCCGTTAAGCAGTGTTTTTACCCTTTCGGTGTCATGTGACCCCAGTAAAAGGTACATCCCAAACAAGGCCTCCCAACCGTAAGTCTGTTCAAAGCGGGTCAGCCGTGCATAAAAATCATTGATTCCAATACCCCCTCTTACAACATCCAGAATCGCCGAGCGCAAGGGGTAATGCATCACTCCATCAAAATGGGTTTCATTCACCCAGCGAGGCAGCAAATCCCAAATTTCACCCACCAGATAAGCATTTGGGTTAGCAGACTTAACCACCTCTCGGAATTCCGCCCAAAACTCATCATCATCTATCTCATTTGGAACATCCAAACGCCAGCCATCAATTCCTTCCTCAATCCAATAACGGGCCACATCAAAGATATATCGCCTCACAGCCGGATTGGAAGTGTTGAATTTTGGCAAACTCTTAAAACCCCACCACGCCTCATAATTGGTTGCTTTTCCGCGGCTATACGCATTCAGCGGAAACCGTCGAACATGAAACCAATTTAAATATGGTGACTCTCTCCCATTTTCCAGTAAATCGTTGAAAGCAAAAAAACCACGCCCGCAATGATTAAAAACCCCATCCAGAATCAGACGCATACCTCTCTGGTGCACCTGTCTCAACAAACGTCTGAACTCCTCAATGCCCCCCAACTTGGGATCAATGCGGAAATAGTCTACGGTGTTATAACGATGAGTTGAGGGAGATAGAAAAATCGGATTCAGGTAAATTGCGTTAATGCCTAAATCTTGCAAGTAATCCAGCTTTTGTTCAATACCTGCC
>FWPV01010860.1_pt1 | contig 14725 bp, 10 predicted proteins | sample 2228371 | NCBI WGS metagenome assembly FWPV01 (sample SAMEA103939776, study PRJEB20133) | metagenome
AGATCCGCGCCATCTGCGAGGCATTCGACGTCTGCCAGACGATCTTCTGACTTGTGACCGGGGCGGGTGCCTGCACGACGCGGGACGCGCGAGGTGGTTTGACTCGCGCCTGCGTCCGGGTTAGAATGCCGGTCGGCAGGCGAGCCTGCCACAACTAGGGAATCACAACCCGTCCGAGGAGAGTTCTCATGCCAAAACCTATCCCTGGCTACGACCAGCTGGCCGATGCCCTGGCCGAGAAGGGCGTTGACCTCAACGCCGTCAAGTCCGCGCTCAAGGCCCAGCACATCGAGACCCCGTCGTGGGGCTACGGCGACAGTGGCACCCGCTTCAAGGTATATGCCGCGCCCGGCGCCGCGCGGACGATCTTCGAGAAGATCTCCGATGCCGCCTTCATCCACGGGCTGACCGGCATCGCGCCCTCTATGGCGATCCACATCCCGTGGGACAAGACGGATGACTGGGGAGCCGTCAAACAGTTCGCTCGCGAACACGGGATCGCTATCGGCGCCGTGAACCCAAACCTGTTCCAGGATGATGAGTACAAGTTCGGTTCGGTGTGCAACTCCGACCCGGGGATCCGGCAGCGGGCAGTGGATCACTGCCTGGAATGCGTGGAGATCATGCGGATTACCGGCTCGCGCGACCTCAGCATGTGGCTGGCCGACGGCACGAACTACGCCGGCCAGGACAACATCCGCCAGCGCAAGCACCACATGGAGGAGGCCCTCGGCACGGTCATGAAGGCGCTGCCGGCCGGGGCTCGCATGCTCGTCGAATACAAGTTCTTCGAGCCGGCCTTCTACCACACTGACCTGGCGGACTGGGGCATGTCGGCCGCACTGTGCCAGAAGCTCGGGCCGCAGGCCAAGGTGCTGGTGGATACGGGGCACCATGCGCCGGGCACGAACATCGAGCACATCGTGGCGGTGTTGCTCGACGACGGCCTGCTCGGCGGGTTCCACCTCAATAACCGCAAGTACGCGGACGACGACCTAATCGTCGGGACGGTCAATCCGTTTGAGTTGTTCTTGATCTACACCGAGTTGATCGACGCGGCGCTGGACCAGGACCCGCGCGTCGCTGCCTGCGCCCGCGAGGTGGCTTACATGATCGATCAGAGCCACAATATCGAACCGAAACTGGAGGCCATGCTGCAGTCGGTATTGAACTGCCAGGTGGCCTACGCCAAAGCCCTGATTGTGGACCGGAAGGCGCTGGCCGAGCGCCAAGCCGCACATGACGTGCTCGGAGCCTACCGGGTCGTGCAGGATGCCTTCGAGACCGATGTGCGTCCGCTGCTGGCCCAAGTCCGCCGCGAGATGGGCGTGCCCGAAGATCCCATGGCTGCCTTGCAGGCCAGCGACTACCCCGCACGGGTGGCTGAGCAGCGCGGCGCAGCCTCGGGCAGCGGCGGTGGTTACCCGGGCGCGTGAAGGAACAACGACATGTCAGACGAGATCCTGAAGCAACTGGTAGCGCTGTCCAACAACCTGGGCAAGCCCGAACTCGACTACGCCATTCTCGGCGAGGGCAATACATCGGCGCGCGCCGACGCGGAATCGTTTTATGTCAAAGTAAGCGGGAGCGAACTGCGCTCGATCACGGCGGCCGGCTTCGTGCGCTGCTCTCTGGCGCGCGTCCTCAGGTTACTGGACATGCCCGACCTGGATGATGCGGCCACCAAGGCGGGCCTCGCCGCGGCCAAAATGGACCCATCCGATCCGGGGGTGCCTTCCATCGAGACGCTGCTACATGCGCTGTGCCTCAACCTGCCGGGCGTGAACTGGGTCGGTCACACCCACCCGGTAGCCGTCAACAGGCTGACCTGCTCCGTCAATTTCGAGTCGGCGTTTGCAGGACGTCTGTTCCCGGACGAGATCGTTGTCTGCGGCATCGCGCCGGTGCTGGTCCCCTACACCGATCCCGGCATCCCGCTGGCGCGCATGGTCCACGCGCGGATTCGAGATTATCTGGACCGCTACGGTGAGACGCCTCGGGTGATCCTGATCCAGAATCACGGACTGATCGCGTTGGGCCAGACGGCACAGCAAGTCGAGGACATCACGCGCATGGAAGTGAAGGTGGCGCGGATCCTGCTGGGCGCTTTCGCCGCGGGCGGACCGCGCTTCATGACCCAGCATGACGTGGAGCGCATCCACACGCGACCGGACGAGCTCTACCGCAAGCAGAAGCTCGGCATCGAGGCCGCGGCCTGAGGCTTCGGAACACTCGAGCGGGCACGACCAGCGCTAACGCTGGTAGAGAGGCGAGTAAAGAGCAGCGGCTGGACGGGGTCGCTGCCCTTTACTCGTCATCTGTTGTCAGGGACAGTTGGAAGGAGGCGAAGCCATGTCGCAGGAGCCGTCGGCCGAGCAGCAGCCGGTGCGACCACTCTCGGAGGCCACGCTGGCCGTTTGGGGCGGCGAGGAGGAATCGCTTGTGCTGGGCGCCACTCAAGTCCCGGTTGTCTACAGCGCAGCCTTCGGCTATGACGATGTGGATGCCTGGCTGGATGTGGCACTGGGCCGCGCGCCCGGCCACATTTACAGCCGCAACACGAATCCTACCGTACAGGTATTCGAGGAGAAGATGCGCCTTCTGGAGGGCGCAGAGGCTGCCACAAGCGCGGCCACGGGCATGGGGATCATCAGCAGTACGCTCTTCACGCTCCTCTCCCCTGGCGATCGGGTGGTCTCGGTCAAGGACACGTATGGCGGAACAAACCGGATCTTCACCGAGTTCCTGCCGCGCTTTCAGATCCAGGTGACCCTGTGCGAGACGACGGACCACGACCAGATCGAGGCAGAGGTCGGCCGCGGCTGCCGGGTGCTATACCTGGAATCGCCAACCAACCCGACCCTCAAGGTGGTAGACATCGCCCGGCTGGCCCGCGCTGGCCACGCGGCCGGCGCCGTGGTGGTCGCGGATAACACCTTTGCCACGCCGATCAACCAGAACCCGCTGGCGTTGGGCGCGGACCTGGTGATTCACAGCGCCACGAAGTTCCTGGGCGGCCACGCGGACGCGCTGGGGGGCGTCGTCTGTGGGGCGCGCACCTGGGTGCAGAGGATCTTCCACTACCGCGAGATCACCGGCGCATCGCTCGACCCGATGGCAGCCTACCTGATCATCCGTGGCCTGAAGACCCTGCACCTGCGGGTCCGGCAGCAGAACGCCAGCGCGCTCGCCATCGCCCGCTGGCTCCAGGAGCATCCGGCGGTGGAAAGAGTATTCTATCCCGGGCTGGAGACGCACCCGCACCACGACATCGCGCAGCGCCAGATGCGCGGGTTCGGCGGCGTGCTGAGCTTCATGCTGCGCGGCGGATTCGACTCGGTCAGGCGCGTGCTGCCGCGTCTGCGCCTGGCACGCCGGGCCGCCAACCTGGGCGCGGTCGAGACGATCGTCGGCCCGCCAGCCACCACCAGCCACGTCGAGTGCACGGCGGAGGAGCGCGAGGCAATGGGGATCCCGGAGGGTTTGATCCGCTATTCGGTCGGCATCGAGGATCCCGGCGACCTGATCGCTGACCTGGCCCAGGCTCTTGCGGTCCTCTGACCCGGAGCGCAGGGGAGGTGTCGTATGAACGCCATGGTGATCCGACGGATAACAAACCTGGAGGAGGATCGGGAACCGCTCAGCCTTGCAGAGCTGCCTGATCCCGCCCCGGGCCCGGGTGAGGTCGTGATACAGGTGTCCGCATGCGGAGTCTGTCACACCGAGCTGGACGAGATCGAGGGACGGACGCCGCCCCCGGCCCTGCCCGTCGTGCCGGGCCACCAGGTGGTGGGCCGTGTGGTTGAGAAGGGACCTGGTACCCGGGCCTTCGCAGTCGGTGACCGGGCAGGCGTCGGCTGGATTTACTCGGCGTGCGGGAGGTGCAGGTTCTGCGCGCGGGGAGACGAGAACCTCTGCCCGGAGTTCCGGGCAACCGGCCGCGACGTCAATGGCGGTTACGCACAATACATGGTTGTGCCGGAGGCATTCGCCTATCCCATCCCGGACCAGTTCTCGGACAGCGAGGCAGCGCCGCTCCTCTGCGCCGGCGCGATCGGTTACCGCTCATTGCGGCTGGCAGCGCTGCAGGACGGCGAGAGTCTTGGTCTCACGGGCTTCGGTGCGTCCGGGCACCTGGTGCTCAAGATGGCCCGGCACCTGTATCCTCGCTCGCCGGTCTTTGTCTTTGCGCGCAGCGAGCAGGAGCGCGCTTTCGCCCGAGAATTGGGGGCAGCCTGGGCGGGCGACACCGAGGAAAGAGCACCCGTCGCTCTGCGCAGCATCATAGATACAACGCCGGTGTGGCGGCCGATCGTTGAGGCCCTGGCCAACCTCGAACCCGGGGGGCGCCTGGTCGTCAACGCCATCCGCAAGGAGGAGGTGGACAAAGATAGCCTCTTGCGGCTGGACTACGCCACACGCCTCTGGATGGAGCGGGAGATCAAGAGCGTGGCGAACGTGGCAAGGCGGGACATCCGTGAGTTCCTGGAACTGGCAGCGGCGATCCCGTTGCGGCCGGAGGTGCAGGAATACCGCCTGGAGGAGGCAAACAGGGCCCTCCTCGAACTGAAGATGCGCAAGATCCGGGGAGCGAAGGTCTTGTGCGTCGGTTAGAAGCGCGACAAGGAGTGCCGGGGACTGGACGGCGCGGTGCTTGAGGAAGGGCCGCGTTCGGTGGCCTGCGATGGAACCGGGGGTCGCCGTTTGGCGTTCTAGGGGAAGAGAATGAGGGAGATGGGAGCAGGCCGCGAGACAAAGCGGCGGGAGGCGAGACTCGCCATCGTGGCTGCGTTGGCTTTCGTGCTGGCCCTGACCGGATGCAGCAGCAATGAACTGCTCGGCGTCTACCTGGCAGCCAACCAGGAGGCGCTCGAGCGTCCGGCCGCGACCACGCCACGCCCCATGCAGTTCGTGGTGCAGCCGGGTTCGACAGCCCGGACGATCGCCGAGAACCTGCAGAACGCGGGCCTGATCAACGACGCGCGGCTCTTCGAGGCATACGTCCGCGCCAACGGACTGGCTGCCAGGCTACAGGCGGGGAAATACACGCTCAGCCCGCACATGACGCCGATCGAGATCGCCGGGATCCTGCAGCACGCGTTCGCGCCCAGCCTTCCGGTGACAATCCCCGAGGGCTGGCGGTTCGAGCAGACGGCTGACTACCTTACGGAGGCGGGCATTCTGGACGGCCAGGAGTATCGGAGGCTGGCCTCTGACTCGGCCTGGCGGCCGTCCGCCCCTGCCGAACGCCCGGATCGTTACGCGTTCCTCGACGCCCGGCCGGCGGGTGCCAGCCTGGAGGGCTACCTCTACCCCGACACGTATCAGATCCCCGCGGAGGATCCCAGTGCAGCCGATCTTCTGCGCCGACAACTCGACAACTTCGCCGGCCAGGCACTGCCTGCCTACGAGCAGGCCCTTGCCGAGGGCAACACCGGCCTTCTGTTACATGAGGTCATCACGCTGGCCAGCATCGTGGAGCGCGAGGCGGTCGTTGGCGACGAGCGCCCCTTGATCGCCGCCGTGTACCTGAACCGCCTCAGGGCCGGCATGAAGCTGGACGCTGACCCGACAGTGCAGTATGCCATGGGCTACCAGCCAGATACCGGTCAGTGGTGGAAGACGCCGGTGAGCCTGGAGGAGTACGCCCGGGTGGACAGCCCGTACAATACCTACCTGTACGCGGGCCTGCCGCCCGGCCCCATCGCCAGCCCGGGCATCAGCAGCATCCGCGCTGTGCTCTACCCGGCGACGCACGACTATCTCTATTTCGTTGCCCTTCCCGACGGGAGCGGGCGTCATGCCTTCAGCCGCACCTACGCTGAGCACCTGGAGAATGTGAGGCGTTATCGGGGACAATGAAGGCCTGTTCTGCACTTGTGCTGGCACTGGCAGCCGTCCTCTTGCTGGCCGGCTGCGTGATCGAGAGTCAGATCGGCCCCCGACCCGGACCGGACCTGATAGCATCGGTGGAGGCCTACCTTCAGCGCTACCAGCCGGGCCCCGAGCCGCGCCTCTTCCAGACCACGCGCTTCTACGACCGGCACGGCACCCTCCTGGCAGAGCGTTTCGACGAAGGCCACCGCACCTGGGTGCCGCTCGAGAAGATCTCCCGGCACCTGATTGACGCCACCATCGCCACCGAGGATGCCACCTTCTACGCTAACACCGGCATTGACTGGGCGCGCGTGACCGGTGCCCTCCTGCAAAACACACAGCAGGGGGAAGTCGTCTCCGGCGCGAGCACTATCACCATGCAGCTGGCGCGCAATCTTTTCATGGGCCCCGAGCAACGCTACGACCAGACCATGGATCGCAAGATGCTCGAGGCGGGGCTGGCGCAGGAGTTAACCAGCCTCTACACCAAGGACGAACTGCTGGAGATGTACCTGAACCTGCTCAACTACGGGCACCTCGCATACGGCCCGGAAGCAGCGGCCCAGGTCTATTTCGGCAAGCCGGCGGCGGATTTGTCGCTGGCCGAAGCCACCTTGCTGGCCGGCATCCCGCAGCGCCCCGCCGACCTGGATCCCCTGCGGAACTTCGCCGCCGCGCGCAGCCGTCAGCGCGTGGTGCTCGACATGATGGTCCGGCACGGCTATCTGTCGCAGGCCCAGGCCGACGCCGTCTTCAACGAACCGCTGGTGCTGAATCCCCAGGCCGACCGGTCTGTCACGCTGGCACCGCACTTCGTTCAGTACGTCGAGGATGGGTTGGATGCCGCTCTCGGCAAGGGGGTAGTGCGCCGGTCCGGCTTGCAGATCACAACCACCCTGGACCTCCTCATGCAGCAGGCCGCGCAGCAGATCGTGGCCGCAAGGGTCAAGGAGGTGCGGGCCAAGTACGATCTCAGCAATGCGGCGTTGGTCGCCATGCGCCCGGACACCGGCGAGATCATGGCCATGGTGGGCAGCGCCAATTTCGACGATCCGGCGATCAGCGGCCAGGTCAACGTGACCGTCCGGCCGCGCCAGCCGGGCAGCGCCATCAAGCCGGTGCTCTACGCCCTGGCGTTCAATGATAACCTGATCAGCCCGGCCACGGTCCTGTGGGACATCCCCGTCACGTACACCGTCAGCGCAAACACGATCTACGCCCCGATCAACTACGACCGGCGGTTCCACGGCCCGGTGACCGTGCGCTACGCGCTGGCCAACTCCTACAATGTGCCGGCGGTTAAGCTCCTGGACGCCCTGACCGTGGACCGCATGTTGGAGGGGGCCCGGGCCATGGGCCTGCGCAGCCTGGCACGAGATCGCGACTGGTACGGGCTGAGCCTGACGCTAGGGGGCGGCGAGGTGACACTGCTCGAACTGACAACAGCCTATGCGCACCTGGCGGCGGGCGGCCGTTCGGTCGAGCCCAGGGCGGTCCTCTCCATCACGGACAGCCTGGGACGCCAGGTGGAGATCGGAGAACCGCGCGCGTCGTCGCAGGTCGTCTCACCCGAGGCCGCGTTCCTCGTCACCGACATCCTGGCTGACAATCGCGCCCGCACGCCGGCGTTCGGCGGGGCCAGCCCGCTCGTCCTCAGCCAGCCTGCTGCTGCCAAGACAGGGACCACAACCGACTGGCGCGACAACTGGACGGTGGGCTATACCCGCTACCTGGTAGCCGGGGTTTGGGCAGGCAACAGCGACGGCCATCCGATGGTGCACACCACGGGCCTGAGCGGCGCAGCGCCCATCTGGCACGATTTCATGGAGGCGGTCCTGGCCAGTCCTGCTATGCTGGCCAGCATTGGGGCCCCCGCCGATCCCGCCAGCCCCGACTGGCAGTTCCCGCCACCGCCCGACGTCGAGAGACGGGCCGACTGTCCGCCCGGACTGGCCTGTCGCGAGGGCGGGGAGTTCTTCAGCTGCGCCTGGCTCGAGGCGGCTGGCGATGCAGGACCGCTGGCCGACAGCGTATCCGTCGTGCCAACCGCGCCCGTCTACGTGAACCGAGGGGAGGGCAACGTCTGGACAGCCTACTGCGAGGTTGTGCCGGCTGCTGAGCGGGCTCTCCTGCGCCTGCCATCGGGACTTGGGCTGCCGAGCCGCCCGGCAGCAGACGAAGCGCTGGCAGCGCCGCAGGCCGGCCCGGCAGACAGCCTTTCCAGGTCGGACAAGGTGCGAGTGGAGCAGTTGCACGCGATTGCCTGGAGCCTGCGCCATCCGACCGCCGTCAGCCTGGGCCCGTGCGAAGCGTTGCCGCAGGTCGTGCCGCTGGCGCTCAGGGTGGACCCGGACAAGGGGGACGCCGGGCTGCAGGTGGCCGTGGACCTGTCGGCAGCCATGGATCCCAACGCAGGAACGGTCGTCGGCTCGGTGGCCGAACCGGTGACGCCGGTCGCCGTCCTCCCCTCTGGCGCAGGGTACTATGCGCTCGCCGAACCCGTGACGCACCACACTTCGTGCCCGGGCCACTACATCATCGGGCAAACGCTGGGACCTGACGGCGTGCCGCGTGCGGGTATCCATGTCACGCTGGTGGACCAGTGGGGCAACCGCGCAGACGCGATCAGCAAGGCGGGCGCCACGGACTTCGGAAACTACGACTTCCCGATCCACTACTTCGCGAACCGGTACACGCTTACCGTTGTGGACGGCGCGGGCAACGCGATCAGCCCTCCCGTGGTCGTAGACCACCTGCAGGGCGAGAGCGGCGATGCGCCCTGCCACACGGTCATCTGGCGGGAAACCGGCTGATCCGCGCGGGAACAGAGAGAGGCCAATGGACGCAGAGGCAAGCAAAGCAGAGATCGGCCTGATCGGCCTGGCAGTGATGGGCCAGAATCTAGCACTCAACATGGAGCGGCAGGGTTTCCCGGTGGCGGTGTACAACCGCACGGCTGCGGTCATGCGGGAGTTCATCGCCGCGCACGAGGGGAAGCGACTCGTTGGCTGCGACAGCCTCGAGGCGCTCGTGGGAGCCCTGACCAGGCCGCGCAAGGTCATGTTGATGGTCAAGGCCGGTGCGGCGGTGGATGCGGTCATCGAGCAGTTGGTGCCGCTGCTCCGACCCGGCGACCTGATCATTGACGGCGGCAACTCGCACTTCACCGACAGTGAGCGGCGCGCGCTGGCCCTCGAGAAGGTGGGCCTGGGGTTCCTGGGCACCGGCATCTCCGGCGGCGAGGAGGGCGCCCTGCACGGGCCGAGCATCATGCCGGGCGGCCAGCGCCAGGCTTACGAGGCTGTGCGCCCTATCTTCGAGGCAATCGCCGCGCGTGCCGACGGGCAGCCGTGCGTGACCTACATCGGGCCGCGCGGAGCCGGGCATTATGTCAAAATGGTGCACAACGGCATCGAGTACGGCGACATGCAGCTCATCGCCGAAGCCTATGACATCCTGCGCCGCGGGTTGAGAATGACGGCCCCGGAGCTGAGCGCCGTCTTTGCGGCCTGGAACCGCGGCGACCTGGAGTCGTATCTCATCGGCATCACGGCGGACATCTTCGCGCGCGTGGACGAGGAAACCGGCCTGCCCCTGGTGGACCTGATCCTGGATGAAGCGCAGCAGAAGGGTACCGGCAAGTGGACCAGCCAGAACGCGCTCGACCTGGGCGTGCCCACCCCCACGATCAACGCCGCTGTGGAGGCCCGCATCCTCTCCGGCTACAAGTCCGAGCGCCAGGCCGCGAGCCGGGTGCTGCGCGGGCCAGCGCTCACCTTGAGGGGCAACCGACAGAAGCTGACCGAGGACGTCCGCGACGGCCTCTACGCGGCCAAGATCTGCTCCTACGCCCAGGGCATGGCCCTGCTGCGCGCCGCCAGCGAGGAGTACAAGTATGCTCTGCGCCTCGGCGAGATCGCTGCGATCTGGCGCGCCGGCTGCATCATCCAGGCCCGGCTGCTCGATCGCATCACCGATGCCTACCGCCGCGATCCGGGCCTGCCCAACCTGCTGATGGACGAGGCCTTTCGGGCGGCACTGGCGCGGCATCAGGGTGCCCTGCGCCGGGTTGTGCGGGTGGCTGCAGCGTTGGGCATCCCGTGCCCCGCGTTCGCCAGCGCCCTGGCCTACTACGACGCGTACCGCGCTGAGCGCCTCCCGGCCAACCTCATCCAGGCCCAGCGGGACTACTTCGGCGCCCATACCTACCGCCGCACAGACCGAGACGGTATCTTCCACACCGCCTGGAAGACCGACTGACAGGGCAAAGGCGGGAAGCGATGCCCAGACCCAGGAACGTCATCGTCGCGCAGTCAGGCGGGCCAACGCCGGTGATCAACTGCTCCCTGCGCGCCGTGGTTGAGACCTGCCGCGCCATGCCCAACCGCTTCGGGACGATCCTGGGTGGCTACCACGGCATCGAGGGGGTGCTGAGGGAGGAGTTGCTGGACCTCTCGGCGCAGCACCCAGAGGAGATCGCGCTGCTCAGCACCACGCCGGCGGCGGGCAGCATCGGCACGTGCCGCTACAGGCTACAGCCGGGGATGTCCGAGGACCTCGAGCGGCTCTTGCAGGTGTTCTCAGCCCACGATGTCGGCTACTTCTTCTACATCGGCGGCAATGATTCCATGGATACGGCGCACAAGGTCAGCGCCCTGGCCCAGGCGCGGGGCCTGGAACTGGTGGTAACCGGCGTGCCGAAGACGGTGGACAACGACCTGGGCGACCCCGAGTTCAGGCTTGTGGACCACACCCCAGGATACGGGAGTGCGGCGAGATACTGGACCCTGCTCATCCAGGCGGCCAACGAGGAGAATGCCGGCTCCTGTCGTTCCGATCCGGTGCTTGTGCTGCAGGCGATGGGTCGGGAGACCGGGTTCATCCCCGCCGCGGCAAGGCTGGCGGATCCCCACCGGGAGATGCCACTGCACATCTACCTGGCCGAGTCCGGGATCACCCTGGAGGAACTGGCGGATAACGTCAACGACGAACTGCGGCGCCGGGGGCGCTGTCTGGTGGTGGTCAGCGAAGGATTCCCCGTCGGTGACATCGGGCTTCGCCGCGATGCCTTTGGAAATCTGGAGTACAGCAACAGCAGGGTGTCCACCGCCCAGGCAGTGGTCAACTACCTGAACGAGCACGGCCTGGCCGCGCGGGGCGACGCCCGCCTGAACATCCCCGGTTCCGACCAGCGACACAACATGGTCAGCGCATCGGTCGTGGATCAGGCAGAGGCCTACAACGTCGGCCAGAAGGCCGTGGCTGTCGCCGCAGCGGAGGGCACGGGATATATGGCCACCATCCTCCGCGAGCCAGGGGTGCCCTATCGCGTTCGCTACGACCGGGTACCGCTGGCGTTGGTGGCCAACGCGGTCCGATCCTTTCCGGCCGCCTGGATTGCCGCAAATCGCCGGGATGTCACGGATGAGTTCGTCCGGTACGCCCGGCCGCTCATCGGTGAAGGCTGGCCCAGCATCCCGCTCGTTGACGGGCGGCAGCGCTTTGCCCGTCTGGAGCGCATCTTCGCGCCCCAACTGCTCGCCCGCTACGTTCCCCAGGCGTTGCGAGCCTCCCCCTGATCCCACCGCGGGCATGACGCCCCTTCACGGCCTGGCTGGCCGACGTGATCTGTCTTGACACGCATCTAATTATGGTATATAATTTGTCAATAGGGAGAGTTCGGCGGAGCGGGTTATCCGGACGGAAGGAGCAACGAGGTGGCCACAGTCCCGAGGCACGTCACAGAGATCGAGCGGCAGGTCCTTGAATTGCAGCCGGAGATCAAGCGGAGCGCGGCGCTCGCTCAGGCAGTTGTCAGGCTGAAGCGCACCTATGACGACCTGGCCGGACAGGCAGCACTGGTCGAGACCGATCTCATGAGGCAGCACGCGGCCGAGATCGGCGGCGAACTGGAACAGCTGGAGGGGGAACTCGCGGCCATCCGGCGCGCAATCGTGCATGAACCGCCCATGGAAGACCTGCGCTGGAGCCTGCCGGTGAGGCCCGGCGCAGACTTGCCCCGGCGCAGCCTCAGCGAGATCCGGCGCGTTGTCGTGCACCACACGACCAGCCCCGAGGAGGTTACTCCGCAGCGCCTGGCGGCCGCCCATCTCGAACAGGGAAAGCCGAGCATCGCCTACCACTTCCTGGTCGCCCGCGACGGTTCACTGTACTATACGCAAGCCCTCGATGTCGCGGTCAGCCAGGCGGTTGACCCGCAGATCAACCGGGAGGCCGTGGCAGTGGGACTGGTGGGCAACTTTGCCAGCAGACCGCCGAGCGATGCGCAGATCGCTGGCGCAGCCGCTCTCGTCGCCTGGTTGCTGGACGTATTTGGCCTGGGACCGGAGGCGGTCGTCGGGCGCAGGGAAGTTGAGGATGTCTCCTCACCAGGAGCGCAGTGGTGCGAGGGGGCCCGGTACGGCGAGAGGCTCAGGCAGATGGTGCGGACGCGACGGGAAGCGGGCGTTGCGCGGCAAGCCGCCGACGGACGCGCGTCAGGTGCGCGGCGTGCCGCCCTGTCGGAAGGTGCAGCCGCGCCCGTCGGAGAACTGGCGGTCGGCCGTGTCGCGAAGCCTGCCATTGTGGACATCGTTGACGCGCTTCCACACCACCCCACCCTGCCGCCCTACCCGAAGCGGACGAAACCCGTCTCGGTGATCGCGATCCACCACACCGACACAGGCAGGAACATAACCCCGCAGCAGATCGCACAGTATCATGTCTTCGGCGTGAAGCGCGACGCAAACGGCTATCTTCTCAAGGCGCAGTGGCCCGGCATCGGCTATCACTTCGTGATCACCCCGAACGGCACGATCTACCAGTGCCAGCGTGAGGAGACCAGATCGTACCACGTAGGGGGTGACCCCAACGATTACTGCCTGGGAATTGCGCTGATCGGCCGCTTCATGCGGCTGACCGCCGATGGGAAGGCGCAGGCAGCCGAGGATCAGATTCCCACCGCCGCCCAGATCCGCAGCACGGGGCAGCTTGTCGCCTGGCTGATGCAGGAGTTGGGTGTTGGCATCGAGAAGGTCATGGGGCATAGGGATGTCCGGCCACGCACCACGGCCTGTCCCGGTGAGCACTGGACCGCGGGCCTGAAGTGGCGCGAACTGCTGAACCAGGCGATCCTGGCGGCGCAGGGGTGCGGGTCACGCCAGCAGATCGAGCACTATCTCCTGTTCTGGGATCACGGCACGGCCTGGGCCAGGGCCGACTGGCAGAACGCGCAGGCCTACATTGCGCACTTCCGGCCCACGGCCGGTTTCTCTGTGGCGGACGCGCTGGCCGCGCGCCACGTGACGATCGTCGGCGGCCCGGCCGGCGTCAGCACGGCGGATGAAGCCAGACTGCGGGCAGCCGGGGTGGACGTGCACCGGCTGAACGGCGCGAATGAGGCGGCCACCGCGGCGCTGCTGGATCAGTTGGTGGCAAAGGACACGCCGTGGCCCGGCGCGCCGCCTCGGTCAGGGAAAGCCACATCTGAAGCGGCCGCCGACACCGCGGCGGCTGAAGGGAGCAACCAGGCCGGCGAGCCAGCGCCGGAGGTTGACGAATGGACGGTCCCTGAGGATTGGGAGCAGTGGCTGGCTCCCCCTACCGAGCCGTGGGCTGTAACCCCGTATGAGGAGCCAAACCGATGATGCCAAGCGAGGCGCTCTCCCCTGACCGTTCGGTGGACCCTCACCCGGCGGCAAGCGGTGAGCCGGCAGCGCCGGCCGCGCGGGCAGAGGCGCTTCAGTCCCTGCTGGCGGCAACGTTGAGCCACAGCGACCGGCTCCTGGCTCGATTCCGGGAAGTCGAGGCCGCGTTTGCGGCGCTGGCGGGACGGCTGGATGTGGCGCCGCGCCCCGAAGAGGTCGCCGCGCTGGTGATGCGCCTGGAGAGTGCGCGGCACGAGACCGATTGGCTGGCGGGAAAGGCAGATTACCAGGTCGCCGCCCGACTTGCTGCCTTGCAGGCACGCCTCGACATGCTGCGCGCCGAACTGACCAGCCTGCAGGAGGAGGCCGCAAAAACAGCAGACCTCGCACGAGAGGTCGCCCGCGCCCGACAGGAACTGGAGGGGCTCTCGATCCCTGCGGAGGCGATCGAGAGGGCCCGGACGAGATCGGAGTCACTGCTGGCGCTGGTTGCCCACCTTTTGCCTCGCTGAGTCAAACGCCGCAGCGAAGCCCCTCGTCGGAGATGGCAGGGCGCTGCCAGTCAAGCGCCGGCGGGCCGCACCCGCGGCGCAGGATCGAGTACGGTGTGCAGCCCGGGAAGAAGGCTCCGGGTCTGCTCCCCGGCGGTGTCCGGACCTGCGCCGGAACACCCCGCGCTTCGGTTTGACGCATCCGGCCCGCTGCGGTATAGTATCCCCCTGAAGCAACCTCAGTCCACGCTCAGGTTGCGGCCAATTTCCGATAACGACGCGTCAGGGCGCTGGTTGGGCGTGCGTCGGTGCCGGTGGGCAGTCGTCTTGCCTGCCGCCCTGCCCTGATGCGGTGCCCAGGGAGGCTGACTTGGCAGGTCTGGTTGCGGGAGAGACGGCGCGTCTCCTCCTGGTCAGCACGGGCGAGGCCCTTCGCGACGAGATCGCCGGCGCGCTGACCGCCGGGCGGGCGGGCGACCACCGCCTGTACTGGGTCTCCCAGCCCGCGCTGGCGCTCACCAGGGCGCGCGACCTGGAGCCGCATGTCATCCTCATTGACGACCAGGTCGAGAGCCCCGGCCCGGTCGAACTCACCGCCCAGATCATCAGCGAGCTGCCCCAGGCCGCCGTGCTGATTCTCATCGAGCCGGAGGCCATGAGCATCGCGCGCGGCGCGATCCTGGCCGGCGCGCGCGGCTTTGTGACGAAGCC
>FWPV01010861.1_pt1 | contig 14725 bp, 11 predicted proteins | sample 2228371 | NCBI WGS metagenome assembly FWPV01 (sample SAMEA103939776, study PRJEB20133) | metagenome
TCCCGGTGGGGAGGGCTTGCCGCCCCCACGGCAGGGGGATGGGGAAACCCGGTTTCCCCCTATTTTCACCTCAGGCCCCATGCGCGGGGCGTACAACGCCAGAATGAAAATATTTGTTCTTGGGAGGGCGTAGCCCTCCCAAACCCTCCCCGCTGGCGGGTTGTTTCCTGGGAGGGCGCAGCCCTCCCGAACCCTCCCCTCAGGGAGGGGCGTGGGGAAACCCGGTTTCCCCGTATTTTCACATCAGCATTCCCAGTATAGCACCGCCTCACAGCATGTCAATAATAATATGAAGCATAGTTTAATCAATATTTTAACATTGATTTACCAAAATATAACCTTCCGGTAGTACTATAATCTCCGTGCCAATCTCGTAGAGGACTGCGCGACAGGGGTAAGCCGCGGGGTTGCCAGGCGGCAATCGGGCGTTTCTCCAGGTCGAGGGCGCGCCAGCGCTTCGTGGGCGCTGGCGGCTTACCCTGCCGCGCAACAGGGAGGCCAGGTATGCTTCAGCGAGTCGCGTTTGGTCACCAATGGCTGCTGCTCGTGGTCGTGGCACTCCTGGCGCTGGCGGCCCTGCCCGCCGCCGCGCCTGCCGCTCAGGCTCAGACGGCTCCCTATGTGGAGTTGCGCGGCTGGGCTATGCTGCCCGCCGACACCTTCGCTGCCGGTCCGCCCTCGGGCTTTGCCATCGGCCCGGCGAATGGCCGGCGTCCGCCCTTTGCCCAGCAGCCGGTGCAGGGCTTCAGCGCCGTGCTGCCCCTCTGGAACGGCAACTGGCTCGGGCTCTCCGACAACGGTTTTGGCGCCAAGGGCAATAGCCCCGACTACCGCCTCCGCTGGTACGAACTCAAGGCCGATTTCCGACGCGGCAGCGTCAGTGTTGTCGGCTACACCGAGATGAGCGACCCGAACCGGCTGGTGCCCTTCCCGATCGTCAATGCTGCCGGCGACCGGGTGCTCACCGGCGGCGACTTCGATCCCGAGTCGTTCCGCCAGGCCCCCGATGGCACCTTCTGGGTCGGTGACGAGTTCGGTCCCTACCTGCTACACCTCGATGTCCGGGGTCGCCTGCTCGAGCCACCCTACCCCACGCCGGTGCCGCCCGCGCTGCGCCCCTTCGCCCGCGGCCTTGATGTGGTGAAGTCCCCCGAACACCCCGACTTTGCGGCGCTGCCCACGCCTGAGGCGCGCCGCGCGGCGGCCAATCTGCCCACCAGTCGCGGCTTCGAGGGCCTGGCCCTGAACACCAGCGGCACGCGCCTCTACCCCCTGCTCGAAGGGCCGCTCTTCGACGACCCGGTGCGCAACCGCCTGCTGCTGCGCGAGTTCGATCTGGCAACGAAGCAGTACACCGACCGGATCTGGTTCTACCCGATGGAGGCGCCTAACAACGCCATCGGCGAACTGACGGCGATCAACGACCGCGAGTTTCTGGTCATCGAGCGCGATGCGGGCGAAGGGCCCAATGCCCTCTTCAAGCGCATTTACCTGGTGAGCCTCGACCGGGTGAGCGAGGGCAGCCTGCTGCAGAAGGAACTGCTGGTTGACCTGATGCAGATCACCGACCGCAACAGGCTGACCCGGGCCGAAGAGGGCGCTTTCGGCTTTGGCCCGATCTTCAAGTTCCCCTTCGTTACCATCGAGGCCGTCTACCCGGTGGATAGCCGCACGCTCCTGGTGCTCAACGACAACAACTACCCCTTCAGCGCGGGCCGGCGCCCGGGGCTGGCGCCCGATGACAACGAGTTCATTCTGGTGTACCTGCCAAAGAGTCTGAATCTGAGGCGATCGTAGGGGCCGGAGGGTTGCCTCTGAGGAGGGGTGCGGGGAACCCCCGGTTCCCCGTTACCCCACCCCAAGCGCCGCCAGGCGCTGCAGCAGGCGCTGGTAGAAGCGCCGCTGCCGACCAAACTGGGTGAGCTGCGGCGTGATGCAGATATCCAGGTGGTCCATGCCGCGCTCCCAACTGATGTACCACCGCCCCGGCGTGAAGGCGCTCGCCGGGGCGCTTGCGTCGAACTCGCCGCCGACCGGATGGCTGCCATTGGTGAAGGGGTAGCGCTGCGAGTACGTCGGCACCATACCGTCGTTCTCCCACCAATCGGCGCTGCGGAAGTTGGTCAGCGGGATGGGCGGGTAGGCAAACTCCTTGCGCCCGATATAGGTTGAGAGACCCAGCAACGCCGGATTCATACGGAAGTCGGGGTAGTGGCGGCCGCTGATCAGGCCCTCGGTGGTCTGCTCGGTGATGTAGGCGAAGTAGTAGGTCGCGGGGTGAGTTTGCCAGACGCCGTTGTCGGCGTAGGCGCCCTGCAGCGAGAGACTGTAAGCGGCGTTGTCCTCGCCCCAGAAGAAGGGTGACCCGGCCACGCGGTTGAGATAGTCGAGCAGCGTTTCATCGGCGCGCCGGCTGAAGCCCCAGTGCTGCAGGTCGAAGTCGTAGAGCACCTCCAGGAAGCGTCCGGTAGCGGTGGTGAAGAGTTCGAGCATCAGCGCGATCGGAACGATGCCATTCTCGGGTTTGAGCCGCCCGCTCTGCTCGTCCACGCCGAAGAAGTAGGTGAGCGTGCTGCCATTGAGCACGCCGGAGATCGCGCTGATCGAGGCGATCCAGCGGGCGTCACTGCCCCAGCCCCAGGCATCGCTGGCCAGCAGGTGCTGCAAGCAGCGGATGGTCTGCGCGCCCAGGCTGTGGCCCACCAGGTGCACCGGGTTGCTGGCGCTCCAGTTCGGCACAAAGCCCTTGCCGCTGTAGTCGCGCCCGAAGCGCACGTGACCGGCCCGCGTGGCGTGTTCGGCCCCGTAGTCCACCTGCGTGCCCTTGATCTGCGCCGCCAGTTCGCAGGCGCGGTCGTAGGCCGAGCTGATCGGCCCCACGCTGGCTTCAAAGCGCGGCAGCGGCGAGGGTACCATAAACGCGCTGCCCCAGTAGTTCAGCGGCCCCAGCTCGTTGGGGCCAAAGCCAAACAGGCCGTGGACGAAGATGACCGGTTGATGGTTGGGCATTGGTTATCTCCCTGGTGTTGGGGGTGTGGAGGTGTGGAGGTACGGTAGCCCGCAGCTTGAGCCGCCGGGCGTGGGCCGGGCGGCCCGTGGCGCAGAGAAGGCGCTTCTGGCGGAACAGCCACCCACCCGCCGGGCGAGGGCAGCGCCCTCGCCCGGCGGGTGATACTCAGCGTCGAGTCAGCGGCAGGAAGACGATGTTCAACCCCGGCACATACGCCATGCCGGTCGTGGCGCCAGGGTTGTCGTTGCTGTTGCACGTGCTGCCAACCGGCAGGGTTGCAACGCCGCTGATCTCGCCTGTCGCGGCGTCAACTGCATACGATGTGATATTGCACGAAAAGCCATTCGCGGCGAAGAGGAACGCGCTGCTCCGGTTGAACGCCAGAATGTTCGTGTACGACCCGCCCGATGCGAACGGCGAGCCGCTCACCGCCGTCAGCGTCGTGCTCGCCCCGCTGTTGTTGATGCGGTACACCCCGACGCGATTACCAACACGGTCGGCTACCAGGTAGTAGCCGGCCGGGTGGAGCACGCCGTGAACGGCCTGTGTCAAACCGGATGCAAACGGGTTGCCTGCAACCGGGCTGGGCACGCCGCCGCTGGTGGTGAAGACGCGCGCTCCGCCAGCAAGATTCGCCATGAACAATCGCCCGCTACTATCGGTAGCGTAGGCCAGGGGGTTGGCTGCGCCAGATTCGAATGGCGAGCCGGACAACGAGGTTAGCGCGCCAGTCGCAGCATTGACGCTGAAACCGGCCAACGTATTGCCAGTTCCGCCGCCAGCGTACACATGATTGCCATCGCGGCTGAAGGCGTAAGAGTAGGGAAAGGCCGTGCCGGTGGAGTATGGGTTGCCCGCCGCCGGCGTGGCGCCGCTGCCTGTGACGCTAAAACTCGCCAGGGCAGGCGTACCGTCCGCATCTCCCGCCACCAGCACCGAGCCGCCGGGGCGCACGGCCAGACAGTTCCAGAGGCCATCGCCCAGGTTGATCGGGCTGAACGCCAGGGCCGTGAGCGCGCCGCTGCTGAGATTGACGCTGTAGGCGCTGACGCTATCGCTCCCTTCGTTGAGCACATACAACCGGGCATTGACGGAGTCGTAGGCCATCTGCTCGGAGACAGTAAAACCGCTGCCGTTGCCGCCGATGAAGATCGGGAAGCCGGTCAGCAGCGTCAGCGCACCGGTCACCTCGTTCACGCGAAAGCCGTAGATTTGATTCGGTCCGCCGGTGACATCCTGCAATGCGTATAAAAAGCCGCCGCCAGTGGACTGCACACTTACTCCTGCAGGAGCATTCTCCTGCGCCGTGTTTTCTGCGTTGCCCGCCAGCAGATCGGTGGTAGAAGGAGCGTTCTCCTGCGCCTGAGTCCCGATGGAACTGAACAGTAACGCGAGCATCAGCGCCAGCCAGAGGGTCGTTCGTTTGCGAAGCATAGCGGTACCTCTCCTGGAGATGTTCAGAGCTATGATGGGTATACGCTCAGCTCAGCCGGCGCCGGTCCCGACTGGCGAGCCGCTCGAACCAGCGCCAGTGGCAGAACCTGGCAGAAGGACATCAATCCGCAAAGGTGCACGTCCAGCGACCCTTAAGTCGGCTGGCTTCGAAGGTTCCTGACGTTCCGTCTGCCGCCACGACGACCGTTCCTTCTCCGCCAAACCTTTGCGGGTCGTCGGATCGACCAAGGCCGACCTCGAATGTTGCCGGCGTCGGCTGATTCACAGTCACCCCGCCACTCACCGAGAGACTGAACGTGGCGACCGGTGTCGGCGGATCCTGGCCGGGCGGCGCAATGAACGTGACAAGGAAGGGGTCTGCTGATGGCGTAAATGAGCACATGGCAAATCCTGCTATCGAGACAATGTTCAGGCTCTTCAGCGTCGTGGTGCCTGCCATCTCCGGCGGCGCTTCGATCACGACCTCCATGTCTATCAGCGAACCGGATTGGGGGACGGGCGTGGAAGCAGCAGCATCCGGTGACGCTGGCGCCGAGGTTGGTGCAGTGCCGGCTGCCGGTTGGGTTGGCGCAGGGGTGCTGGCTGCCGGCTGAGCCGGTGCGGTAGCGGGAGCGGGTGATGGGGCGTTTGTGGTCGTATCACCCGATCCACATCCAGAAATGATGAACAGAGCCACCAGCAGCAGAAGGAAGGGACGCGCGGTTCGTTGCATGATCGCACCTCTGGGACGATTAAACGACGTACAATAACAACCTGATCTGCGATTCAGAAGGCGGGAATGTCGGCGACCACCCGCCCCCGAACCAGATTCCCGTCCCGAAAGGGCGTCCCGGCAACACGCCGAGGGTCAGGCGCATCAGCGCAGCACCAGGCGCTGCAGGGCCAGCGCCACGCCACCCGCGGCGCAGCTAGCGGTTAGCTCGCGCGCCTGCGCCCGCACGCGCGCGGGGGCGTCGGCCATGGCCACGCTCATCCCCGCCACGGCTAACATACTCAGGTCGTTCTCGCCGTCGCCTATCGCCAGCACCTCCTCGCGAGCCACACCGTAGCGCGCCATCAGCTCGCTCAGCGCTGCGCCTTTGCTGACACCTGGCGGCACAAACTCGAAGAAATGCTCGCCGCTGCGAATTGTCGCAACCTGCGCGCCAGCAGCGACGGCCAGCTCCTGGTCGAGCGGGCCAGGGGGCAGAAAGGCGAGCACCTTCAGCGGCGCGGGCACGTTGCGTAGCTCCTCCGGGGCGCAGGGCACGGCGGGCGGCTCGCCGTAGTCTTCCAGCACCTCCAGGTGGGGCGTCCCCGGCGCAGCATAGATCCCGCCAGCGCCGAAGACCGTATGGGCGATGCCGCGGGCCGTGAGCAGGTCGAGCACGGCATCGAGTTGCAAGGGTGAAAGGGTCGCGCGGACGGTGAATCGCCCCGCCTCGGGTTCGGCCATAACCCCGCCGTTGAGCGTGATGTGCGGGGGGTGCAGCGCCAGTTCCTGGATATACGGCCGGGCAGAGTTGAAACTGCGCCCGGTGGCCAGTACCACGCGCGCCCCCCGGGCCACACAGGCGGCAATGGCCGCGGCGCTGCCGGGACTCAGACGGTGGGCAGAGTCGAGCAGGGTGCCGTCGAGGTCGATCGCAATGAGCCGGTAGGGCATGGCTGGCGCCAGTCGTAGATTGCGGATTGTCGCGATGGTGTTCCGATGCGCTCTGGCATTGCGCGTATACACGCAATGCCAGTATTATACCAGTCGGCATTGCGCGCGCCCGCGCAGTGACCCGGGTCCCCTTCGGCATCGGCTCGCGCTGCGTGCTGATGTGAAAATACGGGGAAACCGGGTTTCCCCAAACCCCTTCCTGAGGGGAGGGTTTGGGAGGGCGCAGCCCTCCCAGGAACAAATATTTTCATTAACCTGATCGACCTGCTGCCCGCGGGGCGCCGGTAAGCGCGCCGTACCGCCCGGACGCCGGCCTGCGGGCCGGGAGCGCCGGGGCAAAGCCCACCAGCCTGAGCGGTGGGTAGCTTACGAAGAGAGGAGAGGTGTCCATGGGTCGTCGGACTCACTATACACTCCTGGTGCTACTCTGCGCGGCGCTGACCATTACGGCATGCGCTGGCGCACCTCCCGCCACCAGCCAGACGGATGTGCAGGCGACTGTTGAGGCAGGCGTGCGCGCGACCCTGGCGGCGCAGCCAGCGCAGTCGCCATCACCGACTGCCGTTCCTCCAACAGCAACCACTGCGCCGACCAGTCCGCCAGTAGCCGCCACTGCAACCCCCTTTATGCCGGCCACGCCGACGGCGACCGGCGCGGATACGCTGGCCGCCACGTCTGAGGCAAGCGCTGCGCCGACCGACACGACCATTGTCTTTCGTCCCGCCGAAGGCGAAGCGGCGCGCATCATCACCAATATTCAGCTTGTCTTCGACTCGAGCGGGTCAATGGCGCAGCGCATCGGCAACGAGACCAAAATCCAGGCGGCGCAACGCGCCATCGAGCGCATCATTGACGTGTTGCCTGACAGCCCGGATCTGAATGTGGGATTCCGGGTGTTCGGGCACGAAGGCGACAGCAGCGAAGCGCAAAAGGCGCGCTCGTGCCAGAGCACCGCGTTGCTCGTGCCCATGCAGGGGGTCAACAAAGCGTTACTGCGCCAGCAAGCCGGCGCATGGAAACCGGCTGGATGGACGCCGATCAGCCTGGCGTTGCAGAAGGCAGGCGAGGATCTCACGCCTGGCGAGAACGTGCGCAACGTGATCATCATGGTAAGCGATGGTGAAGAGACCTGCGGCGGCGATCCGTGCGCTGTTGCGAAAGCGCTGGCCGAGTCGCAGGCCGAGGTGCGCATCGATGTGGTCGGATTCGGGCTGGCTCCAGACGTGGCCAGAACGCTGGGCTGCATCGCCGAAAATAGCAGCGGCGTCTACACTGATGCTCAGGACGGCGCCGCGCTGGCGCAGACGCTCGAAGAGCTGATTGCGGCGACAATCAGACGCAGCACGCTGCGCTTTGTGCCGGTTGGAGTGGGCGGACAAGCAGAAGAAGTATCGCTGACCAGTCTCACCAATGCCCGGGGAGACGATATGTTGACAACCGTGCAATTGCCATGGATGGCGCGCTTTGCGCGCGAACACATCGTCGAACTGCCGCCAGGCGAGTATCGCTTCACCATCTCGTATGTCGAAATCGGTGGAGACCAGATCGCCCAGCACGTCCCCACCACCTATACAGCAATAATCGAAGAGGGACGCGAAACCGTAGCAGTCATTGGCCGGGGTGGGGTGACATTCGTCAACGAAACCCCTCAATCACTCAGAGCCGCCGATCTCCAGGTCGAGAAGGCGGTCAACGGCCAGTGGGAAACGTCTATTTATCCCGGACAACTGGTAGGCATCGGTTCCTATTTTGCCTTTGATCGAGCGTTTCGCCTGACTCCGGGGCAGTACCGCGTGTATGATCGCAAACGCAGGGTAGTGCTGATCGACAACCTGATCGTCGAACCCGGCAAGGAGATCACCGTGCGGCTCCGTGGCGAATAGGCGCGAGGCCTGATCGAAGACGCCCCGGGGATGCGGGTGCTACCCGTTTTACTCGAACACGGCGCACAGAGCGCTGCCTCAAAGCGCATCTGGACGCCCTGCGCGACAATCTGTAATCCGAAACTGCAATCTGAAATGGTAGCCGCATCCCCGGGGCGCGCAACCATCAGCGCAAAAAGAGGATCAGCCCGATCACAACGAGCCAGAACGTCACCTCGTACAGAATAGAAACGATACGCTGCGCCCTGGTCAATGTCCTGTCGAACGCCAGAATCCGAGCAAGTGACATACCAAGGCCGCAGATGATCCCCAGAACAAGCAACAGCAGTCGCCACTGATCGGCAGCGACAAATTGCGCGCCGATCAGAGCAACCAGCGCGAAGATCGCTGCCAGAACAAAGAGGGTCTTCATCGCTTCCCGTGCCATAGACTCACCTCCGATCTGTTGTGCCGCCCACGTTGCTCTGGTAATGCCTCCCCCAGCGTCATCGTGCGCAATGATGGCCGCTTGAGGATATCACCGCGCGGTCTCCCACTTGCACCTTGTTGAAGGAAGAGCGACCGCGTTAGAGATCGCCGGGCGCTTCCGAAACATCCTTTGCGAATCCGGTATTCGCCGCGGTACAATGCACGGCAACACGTCACAGCGAGACGACCAGGAACTGGAATGCGCAGCATGAGAACATAAGGAAAGTCTGGTGAGTCGATGAACAATACCCGAACTGCGGCGATTGCCCCTATCGGACTCACCCACAGACGAAACTAGCTTATGCACATTTGAAAGCGCAACCCAGATTTCCTTTTGTGACGAGGAGAGAATGCAGCGGCTCTGGCTCCACCACTCCTGCAGGGTGGGAGCGGGTCGGGGTGCGGGCAACCGCGCACTTCCTGATACGCAGCGCGCCCGCTCCCGCTGGGGAGCCGGTCGGGGTGAGGGCAAGCTTTGCACCCATCCTGAAGGCGAAGAGCATCAGCCTTAACCCGACGCTGAACATGTGCTACGGTCGTACAATACTACCCAATCATTCAAGGTGAATGCGCATGCCTGCCCGAATGCTGGAGCGAATCAATCTCAAAGGGTACAAATCTTTTCGTGAACTCGACCTCGCGCTTGGCCCGATCAACGTGCTCATTGGCGCCAACGGCTCAGGGAAATCCAATTTCATTAGCCTGTTCATCATGCTCAACCGCATGATGAACGAGGAATTGCAAATCTATGTGGCGCAGGCAGGCGGCGCTGACCAGATCCTGCATTACGGGCGCAAAGTCACTGAACGGCTCGAACTCGAACTCTGGTTTCAGCAAGAAGAAAATCTGGCCAATGGTTATGCCTGTCATCTCATACCCGTCGAAGACACGTTGTTCGTGACGCGCGAAGTAACGTTCTTTCACGATCGCGCTCGCTACCCTACCCCCTATCAAGATCTCATCCACACGGGTATTGCTCAGGAATGCCAGTTACCGCAATGGGCGCAGCGTCGCGGCAGAGTGTCCCGGTATGTCTATGATGCGATCCATTCCTGGCAACTCTATCACTTTCACGATACCAGCCCCTCGGCGCGCGTCAAACGACCGGGCAGCATCCACGACAATCGCTTCCTGCTCCCCGATGCGGGCAACCTGGCGGCCTATCTCTACCTGCTGCGCGAGCAGTTCCCCCAGCGCTATCGCACAATCGTCGAGACCATCCGCCTGGCTGCGCCCTTCTTTGGCGATTTCATCCTGCGACCGCACCCCCTCAACCCCGAAACGATCCGCCTGGAATGGCGTGAACGCGGCTCTGACCTGACCTTCGGCCCGAACGCCCTCTCCGATGGCACACTGCGCTTTATCTGCCTGACAACTCTCCTGTTACAGCCGCCCGAATTACTCCCTGCCACTATTGTCCTGGATGAACCTGAACTTGGATTGCACCCCTATGCTATTGTCCTGTTCGCCAATATGGTTCACAGCGCGGCAGAGCACACACAGGTCGTCCTGACAACGCAATCGGTCTCACTGGTCAATCAGTTTACACCACAGGAAATACTCGTCGTCGATCGCGTTGAAGGCGTCTCGACCATCCGACGACTGGAAGATTCTGAAATTGCCCACTGGCTGGAAGACTATAGTCTGGGTGACCTTTGGGAGAAAAACATCCTGGGAGGCCGGCCAGCCTTATGAAACGCATTCTGATGTTATGCGAAGGGCAGACTGAAGAGACGTTTGTCCAGCGCATTCTGGCGCCACATCTGCACCAGTTCGATAAACACCCCATTCCGACTGTTCTGGTCACCAAAAAAGTTAATTCGGGTCAGGGATTTCGGGGAGGTATCACCTCCTATGAGCGCATCCGCCGCGATGTGAGGAACCTGTTGAAGGATAGCAATACGGTCTGCGTTACGACCATGCTGGATTACTATGGATTACCCGATGATTTTCCGGGAAAGTCAACCCTGTCAGGAGCCACCCCATACCAGCGGGTGTCTTATCTGGAAGACGCCTTTGCCCGAGACATCGGTGACTCACGCTTTCTGCCCTACCTGATGTTGCACGAGTTTGAAGCGCTGCTCTTTGTGGACGTATCCGTTGTGGTACAGGTTATGGATCGTCCAGCGCCGCCGCGAAGTTTCGGTGATCTGAGCCGTTTTTCGACCCCGGAGGAGATCAACGACGGGCGACACACGCATCCGTCAGCCCGGCTTCAGCAGGGCCTTCCCGGCTATCGTAAAGCCTTCCATGGGCCTCTGGCGGTTGAACGGATCGGTTTAGCCAGCATTCGCGCACAATGCCCCCACTTCAATAACTGGCTTAAGAACCTGGAGATGCGCTGAGGCAGGTGGTCGCACCCTCCGGGAACCCTTCACCGAAGCTGACGCCTGTCAGGTGTGGTTCAGACCCGCTTAACCATCTAGCCTTCGGCTCCACACCTCCACAGCCCTACAGCTCCACATAACCGGCCTGGAGAGCTGTAGAGGTGTGGAGCTGAGTTCACACGATGCCATCCAGCAGAATTGGTATCAACCCTGGCAGGGGAAGCCGTTGCGCTGGCGCAGCTCTCGGCGTGACTGCCCTCTCGCCGCGCAGATCGCCGGATACCCCGACGTGCCTGGCGCGTCGCTGGCGCCGCCTCCCTCCGGTTTCCCCTCGGTGATCGAACCGCTCGTCGGAGTAGCGGTTTTGATCCTCTCCTATAACGCAGCGCGTTGTACACTGAGAGCCACTGGCGGGCCAGCGCAGCGCGGAGGGTGGCGATTCCTCCGTAGCTCGACCGGCGCGCAAATCGCCCGTGCGCCCACGGGTGCGCGGCGATGCGCTTCCCGACGCGGAACCGGCGCGCAAATCGCCCGTGCGCCCACGGGTGCGCGCGAGAGCGCGGCCTGCCCGGGAAGCGTCGTATACCGGCGCCGCTCGGGGCAAAACCCCTTTCGCCCCGGGCGGAGCGCCCATAATCGAAAGCGAGGTGGCACGATGGCCCGAATTGTGATGATCGTCCCACCCGAGCAATTTCGCGACGAGGAACTGTTCGAAACCCGCGCCGAACTGGAGCGGGCCGGCCACAGCACTGTAGTGGCCAGCGCAACCGCCCGGCCCTGCAGCGGGATGCTCGGAGGGCGCGTGATCCCTTCGATGACTCTGGCGCAGGTCGATCCCGATGCCTTCGACGCAGTTGTGTTTGTGGGCGGGCTGGGCGTGAAGCGCTACTACCAGGATCCCCAGGCCCTGCGCATCGCCCGGGCGATGTACGAACGCAGCAAACTGGTCGCGGCCATTTGCCTGGCCCCGGTGGTGCTGGCCAACGCCGGGCTGCTCAAGGGCCGCAGCGCAACGGTGTCGGCAAGTGAAGCGAAAACGCTCCAGCGCCTGGGCGCCAGCTACCGTGGGCCGGGAGTGGTGGTGGACGGCAATCTTATCACCGCCGACGGCCCGGCCAGCGCGCGTCGCTTTGGCCACGAAATTGCCGCCCATTTTACCCCCGTCGCTGTGTAGACGCCCCTGAGGCGAACATAGCCCGCGCGCGGGAGGGTTTGGGAGGGCGCAGCCCTCACAAGAACAATAATATTTTCATTCTGGCATTGTGCGCCATGCGCATGACCGTCTGAGGCGAACATAGCCCGCCCGCGGGAGGGTTTGGGAGGGCGCAGCCCTCCCAAAAATTAATCCCGTTTTCATCGTGTCAACGCGCGGCGCAGCCGCCCGGTCAATCGGTCAATCCTCGTTGACGCCCCCCACCCGGCGTGGTACAATTGAGCATGATCGTCGGGGTAGCTCAGCGGTAGAGCAAACGGCTCATAATCGTTAGGTCGCGGGTTCGAATCCCGCCTCCGACACCACCGGGCGAGTGACACCAGTATGGTTGTCACTCGTTATGTTTTCTATACCATGAGCGACCTGCTTCCCCACCTCCGCGCGGTGCTCCAACGCCACGGGCTGCTCCGCCCCGACGCTCTGATCCTGGTTGCGGTCTCGGGTGGCCCTGATTCACTGTGCCTGCTGCACTTGCTCTCGCGCCTTCACAGTGCCGCGGGCCTGCGGCTGCACGTGGCTCACTTCGACCACGGCCTGCGCCCCGAGTCCCCCGCTGAGGCGGGCTACGTCGCCGCTGTGGCGACAGAGTGGGGGCTGCCGGTGAGCGTTGGGCGCGGGGAGGTGGCGAAGCTGGCGCGCAGCAGCGGCGACAATCTGATGGCTGTCGCCCGGCGCGCCCGCTACGCCTTCCTCGCTGCAACCGCCCGCGCCACCGGCGCCACGGCGGTTGCGGTGGCCCATCAGGCCAACGATCAGGCCGAAACCGTGCTGCTGCACCTCCTGCGCGGCGCCGGCCCCGCCGGGCTGCGCGGGATGCGTGAACTGGCGCCCTGGGCAGAGTGGGCCGGCAGCGCCGTCGAGTCGCCTGCCGCCGAAACCGCGCCCGGCGCGCCCCCGCTCATCCGCCCGCTCCTCGGCATCACCCGCGCGGCGATTGACCACTACTGCCGCGAACAGCGCCTCACCCCCCTGGAAGACCCCAGCAATCGCGCTGAGCGCTACGCCCGTACCCGCGTCCGGCGCCTGCTCGCCGCCCTCGCCGCCGAGAACCCGCACATCGTAGAGACCCTGGGCCGCACCGCGGCGATCTGCGCCATGGACTACGATTTGCTGCAAACCCGGCTCGACGCTGCCTGGCCGACCCTCGCCGTCGAGACCTCCACGGCGGTTACGTTGCGCCGCGCCGCCTGGGAGCGGCTGCATCCCGCCTTGCAGCGGTACGCCCTGCGGCGCGCCGCGGCCCGTCTGGGCCTCGTCGAAGTGAGCCAGCCGCAGATCGAGGCCGCCTGCGCCCTCGCCGCCCATCCTGGCCGGCACATGCGCCTCGGCTCCACGCTGCGCCTCGAGGTCGAGCAGGAACGCCTCATCCTGGCCTCCCTGGCCGCCCCGCCCCCCACCGATGCGCCGCAACTCGCCGCGGACGAGCTGCCCCTGACGCTGCCCGGCTGCCTCGATCTCGGCGGGGGCTGGACGTGCGTCGCGCAGACCGAAGCGCCCCTCGCGCCCTCCCCCTGGTGGGTCGCCCTCGATCCCCGGACGCTCGATGGCCCTCTGGTGCTGCGCCGGCGCCGCCCCGGCGACCGCTTCCGGCCCGTCGGCGCGCCCGGCAGCCGGTTGCTGCAAGACTTCTTTGTCGATCGCAAGGTGCCCCGCAGGCTGCGTGACGCCTGGCCCCTCCTCGCCACCCCAACCGCTGTGGTCTGGGTCCCGGGCCATCGCGCCGACCGGCGCTTCATCGCCACCGAGCCGAGTCAAGGTACAATCTGGATCGGGCTGATCTCAGCGCAGCAAGCGCTGCCGCGGGTGGCCCGCCGGGGGGTGCAGCAAGCAGTAGAGGGGCGTATGCATCAGGATATCGCCAGGGTGCTCATTTCGACGGAAGAACTGCAGGCGCGCATTGCCGATCTGGGGGCGCAGATCACCGCCGATTACGCCGGGATCGGCGATCTGCTGCTGGTTGGTGTGCTTAAGGGCTGCGCGATGTTCATGATGGACCTTGCCCGTTGCATTGATATGCCTGTGGCGCTGGATTTCATCGCCGTAGCGAGCTACGGCGCCTCAACCGAGTCGAGCGGGGTGGTGCGGCTGCTCAAGGATCTCGACACCGACATCGCCGGGCGCCACGTATTGATCGTCGAGGACATTATCGATAGCGGTCTGACCCTGGCCTACCTGCGTAGCCAGTTGCTTCGCCGCAACCCGGCCAGTCTACGCATCTGCACGCTGTTGAACAAACCCGAGCGCCGGATCGCCGATGTGCCCGTGGATTACCTGGGCTTCGACATTCCCAACGAGTTCGTCGTCGGCTACGGGCTTGACTATGCCGAGCACTACCGCAATTTGCCCTACATCGGCGTGCTGAAGCCGGAGGTGTATGGCGCGTAGGGTCATTTCAAGATGGGAGGGCTGCGCTCTCTCAAACCCTCCCCCGGGCAGGGGATGGGGAAACCCGGTTTCCCCATCCCCCAACCGTGGTTGGGGTCGCCCGGCGCACCCATAGGCAGGGGCGCGATTCGACCAGCGCACCGCAGGCGGTTCGACCAGCGCGCCGCAGGCGGTTCGACCGGCTCACCGCAGGCGGTTCGACCAGCGCACCGCGGGCGGGGAGGCCCGGTTTCCCCGATTTTCACATTAGACGGTCATGCGCATGGCGCACAACGCCAGAATGAAAATATTCTTGTTCTTGGGAGGGCTGCGCCCTCCCAAACCCTCCCGGTGGGGAGG
>FWPV01008582.1_pt1 | contig 14721 bp, 12 predicted proteins | sample 2228371 | NCBI WGS metagenome assembly FWPV01 (sample SAMEA103939776, study PRJEB20133) | metagenome
TTTCCGAAGAGGGATTCAACCCTTACCTTTACCAGCAGGCTGATATCAGGGAAAACTGTTCCTGGGTTACCGGGAATATAGAAAAGGCTACGCAGAAGGCCGCCGACATTATCAAAGGGGCGGTATTCAGAGCCAAAAAACTCGAGCCGCTGCGCATGAGTAGCTATCCGGTTTTTCCGTCCGTGCTTGTGATCGGAGGAGGGATTGCAGGGATAATTGCTGCTACCGATATCCTCGAGGCGGGGTTCCGGGTCGTCCTTGTAGAGCGCGAGGATCAACTGGGCGGGTGGGCGCGACGCATCGGCAACGGTTTTCCTCACTTGCTTTCTGTAAAGGAGTTCCTTGCAGAAAGGCTTAAGCAGCTAGAGTCCTATTCCGGTCACACGCTCTATCTTTCAAGCAGAATCACAGCACTTGATGGCTTTGCCGGAAATTTTAGAGCAACTATCGAGAGCTCAAACGGCGCCACTGCCATAGAAGAGGTTGGCAGCGTCATTGTGGCTACGGGTTTCGTGCCTTTCGATGCTGCCAAGAAGCCCGAACTGGGGTACAGCAGGTACAAGCAAGTGTTGACCACGGTTGAGCTGGAAGAGCTGCTCGAAAAGGAGAGGCCTTTTGCCGACCGACAGCCCAAAGAAGTAGCTTTCATTCAATGCGTAGGTTCCAGAGATAAAAGTGTTGGCAGGGAATATTGCTCTCGCGCCTGCTGCACGGTAGTCGCAAAACAGGCACTGCTCATTAAACAGCTTATCCCCGGTGTCGGCGTTAATGTTTTTTACATGGATGTTCGGACTTTTGGAAAAGGCTATGAGGAGTTCTTCGAGCAGGTGCAGCGCAGCGGAGTTCGTTATATCCGAGCCAATCCGTCCGAGATATTCAAACAAGGCGACAAGATGGTGATCCGCTACGAGGATACCCTGCTCAGGCGAGCGGAAGAAATGAAGGCAGATCTGGTGATCTTGGCAGTGGGAATGGGACCGCCGCCGGGCACATCCCAGCTTTCCACTATCTTGCATATCGCCCTTGACAAAGACGGTTTCTTCCTTGAAGCCCATCCAAAACTAGGCCCTCTGGATACCCTTGTCGAGGGGATACACCTAGCGGGTTGTTGTCAGGGGCCGAAGGATCTTGTCGACACTATCGCTCAGGCCCATGGTGCTGCAGCCCGCGCTACGGTGTACTTGCATAAGGGACAGGTGACAAGGGAGCCGGTGGTAGCAAGCGTGGATAACGATGCATGTTCGGGTTGCCGCCTGTGCGAAGCTATTTGCGCCTTTGACGCCTTGCGTTTTGACGAGCGCAAGAAAGTGATGACTGTGCAGGAAGCAATCTGCAGGGGATGCGGTGCCTGTGCGGCAACCTGTCCTTCGGGTGCGCTGTCCCTGCTTCACTTCCGCCGTCCGCAGCTCATGTCATGGGCGGAGGCATTTCTGACCTAGGTGTTCCATGCCCGAAATGGCCAGGCAGGCAGTTTTGGTTGTCGGTTCCGGAGTTGCGGGGCTTAAGGCTGCTCTGGAAGTCGCATCGCGCGGGACGCAGGTTTACCTCATCGACCGAAGCCCCTTTTTGGGCGGTGAAATAATGCGCTTGGAAAGGCAATTTCCTACCGACCACTGCGGTCTTTGTCGAATGCTGCCGACGACCAACCGGACTTATGAAGGAGAGTATTGCCTGAGGCGGGATTTCTATCATCCCTTAATAGAGCTCATAACGCAGGCAGAGGTGATCAAGCTTTCAGGAAACAAGGGAAACTTCAAGGCGACACTCCGGATCGGCGCACGGGGAGTGGATCAGGAATTGTGTACCGGATGCGGTCGGTGTATTGAGGTGTGCCCCGAAGAGATAAATCAGGGGATTTGCCCTCCTGTTGGTAGGAAAGCGATATTCTTCCAAGATCTCCAGCCTGTGCCTCCGATCCCCGCCATAAACTGGAGTGCCTGCACACGGTGCGGCAAATGCATGGAAGTCTGTCCGACCGGTGCTATAAACCTGCACATGGCTGACCGGGAACGTGTGCTTGAGCTGGAATCGGTAATTCTGGCTCCGGGTTTCGATGAGTTTGATCCGCACTTGCTGACCCAATATGGTTACGGCCGGTGGCAGAATGTGATTACCGGCCTCGAGTGGGAGCAAATCATAGGTCCCCTTAGACCTTTTGGACAAGGTATCAGGCGTCCCTCCGATAACAAGACAGTGCAAAGAATAGCCTTTATCCTGTGCGCCGGATCGCGCACGCGCAGGCGAGACTTTTGTTCTGCAGCATGCTGTATGTATGCCGTCAAGGAGGCTATTTGGGCCAAAGAGCTGGGCAATGAGCTCGAGGTTTCTATTTTTTACATGGACCTAAGGACCTATGGCAAAGGACACCAGCGCTATATCGAACAGGCGCGGGCCAAGGGGGTGCGTTTTGTCCGGGGCAGGATCCCGAGGGTGCAGGAAGATCCCCGGTCCAAAGACTTACTGCTTACCACAATGCGGGATGACCAAGTAACGAGAGAGCGCTTCGATTTCTGTATTCTGGCATTGGGGCATAGCCCCCCGCAAGGTAACCTAGAGCTCGCAAAAGTCTTTGGTATAGAACTAAACCAGTGGGGTTTTTGCAAGACAACCGATCCGGCGGGAATAGAAACGACCAGGCCCGGGGTTTATGTATGCGGATCTTTTTCCGAACCCAAGGACATTTCTGACGCCGTCACGCAGGCGACGGCGTGTGCCCTGGTTGCGCTGGACGAGCCTCCGTCGTGGGAAGAGAAACCGGATAACGAAATTGCGCCAACGGGATCAGATGAAGAGCAAAGGGTCGGCCTAGTGCTGTGCCGGTGCCGGACAAAAATTTCCGACAGCCTGGATCTGACACGACTGAAGCAGGAGCTGGCAAAGTACCGCAGCATTGCTGCGTTTAGCGAAATAGATGCTTTGTGCACGAAGGGCAGAGCGAAGGAGTTATTTGAAGAGATGCACAAGGCGGGAGTTAACCGACTTGTGGTCGGAGCATGCGCCCCATACTGGTTCAGGAGAAGATTCCTGAGTGCGGCAAAGCTAATCGATCCCTGGTTTGTCGAGTGGGTCAACCTAAGCAAAGATGTACCGCCGGATGCAGCAGCCATGCTTGGCATGGCCCTGGAACGGCTGAGAAGGAAAGAGTGGCGAGTCAGCAGGGTTGCGTTGCGACGCAACCGTGTGCTTATCGTAGGTGAAGGCCTCGCCGGTCTTGCGGCCGCCGCAGCTCTCGCAGATAAAGGTGTTGCTGTGCACCTGGTGGAGTTCGGCGCCCAACCGGGAAGCAGGTTCGATACGGTAACGGGTGAACCCGACCTCCTTGGCAAATACCTGCGCCGGGTCGAAAACAATTCATTAGTACATTCTCATTGCATGAGCGAGGTGGTCGGCTTTAGCGGCCAGGGGGGTAATTTCCGGGTGGTGATAAAGGGCCTCGATGGAGAACATGAGATCAAGGTTGGTGCAGTCATAGTTGCCACGGGTGCGGAGGAGTACCGGCCACAAGAATTCCTGTACGGTGAAGATAGTAGAGTGGTAACCCAAAGGCAGCTCAGCCAAAAAATCATTTCGGGCGAGATCGACTGGAGGCAGATGCGTACCATTGTGATGATCCAGTGTGTCGGCTCACGGAATGCAAAACATTCCTGGTGCAGTAGGTATTGTTGTACTTTGGCTTTGGAAAATGCGCTTGCACTTAGGGAAAAGAACTCAGAAATGAGGCTTGTTGTCTTTTTCACGGACATGATGAGCTATGGCTTTAGAGAGGCGCTTTACAGCAAAGCCAGAGATGCCGGCATGACTTTTATCCGAGAGGCAACGATCGAAGACATCAATGTCAAGGCCGGCGAACGCCTGAAGGTTATCTCGCCGCAGATAGAAATCGACTGCGATTTACTGGTCTTAAGTACGGGGATTGTGCCCAATAGCGAAAACCCAAGGCTCGCTGCTGTCTTCGGCCTCGATCTCGACGTAGATGGTTTCTTCAAAGAAGCGGAAGTAAAGTTTAGACCCGTGGATGCGGTGCGCGAAGGAATTTACCTTTGCGGCGGAGCTCATTCGCCTCGTTCTTCCCAAGAAGTGATCCTGCAAGCCCAAGCCGCGGCTCAGAGAACCCTGGCTTTCCTTCATCGGCAGCGCGTATTGAGTCCCGGGATCATATCGCGGGTAAATGATCGGCGCTGTTCGGGTTGTGCCTTGTGTGTTAGCGCGTGTCTATACGGTGCGCGCAGCTTTGACGAAGATCGTCTGGTCGCGGTCGTGGATGCCGCACTGTGTCAGGGGTGTGGTACGTGCTCGACCGTGTGCCCAAACGGGGCTGCCTGGCTGGACGGATTTACCGAAGGCCAAGTTATGGCAATGGTGGAGCACGGCATATAAATCGGTTTGCTCAGCGAAAACCAAAATGACACAGCGTGCTTTGTTCCTGCAAACGCTTTCGGGATGAAGGCGAAATTGATAATCGATGCGCTGCCCAAATGGGTCGGGGAAAAAGGCTAGGCAAGACGGCCAATCCGCCCCTACCCTGGCGAGTAAGAGAATCCCATTCGAGGGTGAGCCCGGATTCACCCCCAAGTTAGGTGCGAGCCGGTTATGAACGAAAAAGACAATGGAAGTTTCACCACTGCCGATGGTAACGACAATAAGATTATTGGATTTTTTTGCCACTGGTGTACCTCTACGTCCGCCGATTTGGCAGGTACTGCTCGCCGCTTCTACCCTGCCTCGATCCGTCCCATCCGGATGATGTGTACCGGGTCGATAGATCCGGTATACATCCTGAATGCCCTATTAAAGGGTGCGGATGCGGTTTGGATTGGAGGCTGCAATCCCGGCGAGTGCCACTATGTTAACGGTAACTACAAGGCTCGGCGCCGTATCGCTATCATCAAATCAATACTCGATGTACTGGGTTTAGATCCTGAGCGAATTTACCTCACCTGGATTAGCGCAAGCGAAGGGCCGCAGTTTGCCGAGTGGGCGAGGCGGATCGATGAGAATGTCAATAGGAAAGGTAAAAACCCCCTGGCCAAGGCAATAACCACGTGAGAGGGCAGGTAATGGCTCGTGCCGTATTTAAAGAACTCGGAGTCAAGCGGTTCGAAGAGGGCCTTAAGGAACTGTGGCGGCAAATGCTCGAGGGTAGCGCAGTCGGCGCAATTTTGCTGCCGGTAGAGCTGGAAAGCCGACTGGTGGCGCCGGCATTGGTAACCGGCAGCGCAATGGTAGAAAGATCGCGGGTACTTTCTCCGTATATGGCGACAAACTCGGCGCGCTTGCTGCAGATGATAACCAAGACAATGCCTCCTACTGACAGATGGGCAGTTGTGCTTCGTCCCTGTGAGGCACGGGCCGCGGTGGAATTATGCAAGCTGAAGCAGATTTCTCAGCATAACCTGACCGTCATTTCCGTCGATTGTCCCGGTACCTATCCGCTTGGTGAGTTCAAGAGTCTTGTAGAGGGGGGAGCGGATGTCGGCGAACAACTGCTCGAAAATGCAGCCGAAGGCAAACGAGACCAGCGGCTGCGCGAGGCATGCCGCACCTGTGTTTATCCTTCCGCTCCTTGGGCGGATATCAAGATCGGTTTTCTTAACCCGAATGGCCAAAAGTGCCTTGTGATTGAAGCGGTAACCGAAGCCGGCGAGGAGCTGATGCGCAGGCTTGGAATGCAAGCCGGCGAAATTGTTCTTAACCATCATTCAGCATTGCTTGATAAGATAGTTGCCGAGCGCAAAAAGGAAGAGCAGCAGCTTCTCCAAGAGCAACAGGAAAACCTCAAAGGTCCCGAACAGATATTGGCCGCGTGTGTCCTATCTGTTATTGCAAAGAGTGCTTTTTCAAATCGCCTACTTTTGAAATGGAAGCCGACAGGTATATGGGGCTGGCGCAGAAAAAGGGTGCGATAAGGATGCCGGCCGACATTCTTTTGTTCCATTTGACGCGCATGGTTCACGTTGCCCATTCCTGCGTCCAATGCGGAATGTGCGAGCAAGCATGCCCCATGGGGGTGCCGATCTTCCGTCTGTTCAAAGCCGCAAGCACCAAGGTGCAAAAGCTCTTTAACTACGAACCCGGAAAGGACTTGCAGCAAGAGATTCCTGTCGGTGCGTTCAGGGAGGAGGAGCTCGAGAGTTTTCAAGAGCCAAAGATATGATATGGAGAGAGACGACGGACTGGCACGGAAAATAAGGGAAGAAATTCCCGAAGTCGATCGCTGTTATCAATGCTTTAGTTGTACCTTGGGCTGTCCGTTTGTCTTCGCCATGGAACTGCGGCCCCACGAGATTGTCAAGCACATTCAGCTCGGCAGCGCAGAAAGGGTGCTGGAAACGTCCACCTTGTGGATATGCGACTCGTGCGAGAGTTGCGCTACCCGGTGCCCCAATGAAATTCCGATAGTAAGATTGATGGATCTCGTGCGCCGGCATTCGGTGAAACAAGGAAAAGCAAAGGAGCGGGAACCGGAACTCAATCGGGTGTTTCTCGATCAGATACGAGCTCACGGGCGAATAAACGAACTTCGGCTTGTTATCGATCTGAAGCGAAGGACAGGCGGACTGCTGCGATTGAGCTTCGACGAGATTAGGCTGGGCATAAACATGTTGCGTCGAGGCAAATTCAAGCTTTTACCGGCTGCAATTAGAGACAAAAAAGCCGTCAAGAGGCTTTTTAGCGGATCGGAGCGGGAGAAGTGAAAATCGGATACTATCCGGGTTGCTCATTGCAATCGACCGCCAGGGAGTACGATCGCTCATTGCGGGCGGTGGCGGCAAAAATCGGCATAGAGCTCTTAGAACTTCACGATTGGAACTGCTGTGGGGCATCGTCGGCTCATGTGCTGGATCCCGTATTGGCGGTTTCTTTGCCTGCGCGCAACTTGATTATTGCTGAGGAGATGGGACTGGATATTCTGGTGCCTTGTGCCGCCTGTTTTTTGCGGTTTAAGCAAGCCCAGCAGCGTCTCAGTCAGGATCTCAAATTGAGAAAGGAAGTCGAAAGCGCAATAGGGAAAAGCTATACCGGCAGCGAGAAGGTATTTCATCCGCTCACCGTTTTGTCGGAAACGGCCATTCGGAAAGAGATCGAAAACGCGATTGCCAAAAAGCTCAAAGGCTTTAGGGTGGTTTGCTATTACGGTTGTTACCTGGTGCGGCCTCCCGAGACGACCTGCTTCGACGACCCGGAAAACCCGACGGTAATGGATGAGTTGGTGGCTCTGACCGGAGCAGAAGTTCTCGATTGGGCATGGAAGGTTGATTGCTGTGGAGCGGGTCATTCTCTGTTGCGTCCCGGGTTGGTCGAATCTCTGGTGGGTGAGATTACTTATTGGGCACGCAAAGCCGGCGCCCGGGCGATTATTGCCGCATGCCCCTTATGCCAAATCAATTTGCAAATGCGCCAGCAAGAAAAGAACGGCCTCCCGGTTCTTTATTTTAGCGAGCTTTTGGGTCTAGCCATGGGAATTGAGAACTTCAGGAGCCGGCGTATCCAGGGCCGGACGATTGACAATCGGGGTTGGCTGGGGGCGTAAATATCTTGACCTCGAACTCCTTGATGGTTTCATAGCTGTCTTTGCCGCGGAGAAGCTTTTGTTTTTGATCGGTCAAATTGGGAAACTCCAACCCGTACGGAAGCATCTTTGACCGGTGGTGGTGCGGTGATGACGCCTGCATTTGATGAGCATGATCTGGCGCATGAACGCGGCACCCGAGGTCTTAGTCCGCGCCTGATTGCGACGGGTTGAATGGAACACGCCGCTTGCTTACCGCTGGCGCACCTTACACGGCTTGCCCAAGCGGATAATGTTTGTATCCCAGATGCAACCACCGGCGCAATTCCAACCGTAATACCAGAGATAGGTGGTGCTGCGGGCCGGACAGTAAGGATCGACGACGATTCCGCTGTATTTTTCGGCAACTTCGTCCCACATGATGTAGTTTGAGAATTGCTTCCGAATATCGCGGAAAAGATCAAGCCCATACTGGTGGGTAAATGCGCGGTTGTTTTCGTTCTGTTGGAGGAGCCGGATATGGTCGGAAAGGTCGCGCCCGTATTTGCGGGTAAACCAGTCGATGGCTTTCGCGGTTCGCAAAAAGAGTATGCGCGAAGCATCCAGAATGGTCACCGTATGGCGGTAGCGCAGGTTTTCGAGGCGGAACTGTGCAGCTTCGCACCACCGCTTCCAGCTGCCGTCCACGTCAAACCAGAGGCCGTTTGGCTTCGGATGACCGCTTTGCACATAGGTCATCCTGCGCAATTTTACCGGAGCTGATGCCCAGTGATAGTACGTCATGCCATACGGCGCCGGGATAGTTTTGATCCTAAATGTGCCTGATCAGCCACGAATTCCAACCTCTAGCCCGCTCGTCCAGCACACCGGGTCAGCCGACATGGGATAGTTTTTGTTCAGCAAGCAAAACCTAAAATCCGGTTATAACATGGCCCTTTCGCTTGGCGGTTGTACCTAGGCCGACTCTTCAATCCTGGCGTCGATGAACACGATCGGCTTACCTACCCGCTTGATTACCAATGGGCAATGGGGCGTGTTTTTGGGAATATAAAAATAGCAGGAGTAGTTGACCTTTCTCACCTTATCGCCCAACAGCATTTCTGCGTCCGCATCAAAGTCGAGGAAATTTTTGCCGTCTCCTCCGATCAGGAATATCCACTGGTCGTGCGGGTGTGAATGAGTATCGCCGCCTAGTGTCTCAGGAGTTGTGATATAAGCAAACCCAATGGCCAGCTTCGATCCTGGAATGTCCTTAGAGCCCCAAGCCGTGATCATGGGAGAAGTAATGGTTTTGTGGATTGATTTCCACGGCTTAAACTCGACAACATTTGGTTCTCTTACCGCGTTCTGGAGCTTACTCATATCCATCTGATCGACGTAGGTTGGCTTTTGAAGCGGCGTCGCCGAGGTATTTAGGGTCGACAGGACACTGGCGAAGGCCATTCCTAATGCTCCTGCCGACACGTCTTGAAAGAAATCTCGTCTATTCTTGTGCTTTTTATAGGTCATTGATTTCTCCGTCTAAAAAGTTATCGTTCACTCCACCGAGGATGTTGCGCCAAACCCCTAAGCGGGTTTCAGGCGCACACGCTGCCGATTTTTCTGCTTTGATTGACTTTAATTGCTCGCTCATAGGCAGGGGTATTATAAGCAGCCGACGACGACGGCAAAAGCAAAATTGCGCATAACCGGCCCCGTCTGCGCATCAAGCGAAATTACCCAAATAGCTTTATGGTCAAGAGTTCTTTGTCGGTGCGATCGGCGAGGGAAAGAAGTTTTTAAGCGGCCTAACATCCGATAGGTACTATTGGATTTTGAAACGCTGTTTTACTGCGGCGGTCCAAAATACTCGATACTTCTGTTTGCCCTCGGCCTAATTAACATGGTTGGCGCGGCCGGTTCAATTTTCAGCTCCAACCAATATGACGCTACGGCTCCGCTTGGCGCGGTACATAAAGATAGTATGGCCTGATCGCCTGCAGGCAGCGGTAATTTCTCCTCAGCGCGTCGATCATTTCCGGCGTAAACCTCTCGCGCGCATTGTCCGACACAACAGGTTGTTCGAGTGCAAACTCGGTGATCACAAAGGAGAAGGTGCGTCGCTCAATCTCATTCACAAGGCGGTTCTGATCCCAGAGCCCGGCACGGGACAGGGCGGTAAAGTGAAATAATTGGATATAGATCTCTCCGCGCGAGAACAACGGGAAACTATTTTGCTGAGACAGAATCGGTCCCGGTCGCGCGTTCAGTACCGGAAATATCTTTGGCGCTGCCCGATTGGCCCGCACATCCCATACCCCTTCCTCGAGAAAGACGAACAGAGGTGCGTAGAAAAGGAGAATCAGGACTTGTATCGAAACCAGTAGATCATGTCCTTTTATGGCGGGTAAGCCGGTGGAGCGTAGCAAATAAACGACGGTGACAACCAGTAATTCCAGCACGTACTGCCCATGCGCTCCGACACGGCCCAGAGAAACGATTGTGGTTCCGAGCAAGCACATTAGATAGCAGTCCAGCACTTCCCAGGTTCCTCGCCGTAACCTTTTGCACAAGAAAAAGAGGGCAAGCGCAATAAAACCCAAAAGAGGACCGGCGTGGTGGACCAGTATTTGGGGGATTTGAAATATGTCATAGGAAAGACCCGCCAGGCGCACTGTGTTTAGGTAAAAATTTCCGCCGGTTATTTTCTGTAGCCACAAGAAAGGAATGAAGCCGGCACCGGTAAGAACTATTAGATAGGCTACCAGCCGACGACGGTTTTTGAATGCCAGGTAGGTTACCGTTGCCAGCGGCAAGGCAATCTGGGTCTGCTTGGTATAGAAGGCCAGCACAGCAAGAAGCGGGCTGACCAGCACGGCTTCTTTACCTCGATTGCGGACAAAGAAAACCAGGGACCAGATGGAAAAAGCCACCGCCAACATCTGCACGTTGCTTCGGGTTGAGTTGTAGAGGAAGGCGGGAACAAGAAACAGTAAAAACGCGCTCCATAGACCGCCTCGGCCGGTTTTATTCCATAAACGGTCAACATGCACCAGCGCCCATCCAATTGCCAGCGCAGCCAGGAGAGAAATAACCTTTGCCGGGAGAAAGCTCAGTCCGGTAAGTTTCAATAAAACTGCACAAAGCGCATAATAAACGGGTGTGTAAGCTGCAAAAGTGTATGGAGGGAGATCAATGCTGCGATATATGCTCTCTCCTTTAGCCAGGCGCCAGGCCTGATTGAGAACTTCCGGGTCGGCGTCGTCCCAAGAAAAATTGGATCTAACGGAAATGAGCAACCAGGCCAGAAAACAGAAGGCGGCCACAAACGGTACCATTCGGGTTAAACGCGGCTGGATGCGAATCAGATAGCCGGTGGCTTTAGCCCAATTGGTCTCGGTCTGATGTTTACTCAGCATGAATCCCGGGCGTGGTTCTACGCAGGTGAAATCTAAATTTCCATACGCGCCAGCACGCTTCCATGACGATTGACATAGACATCTTGCTTTTCCCGGCTTTCCGTTCGGTGAAGACAATGGGGAATTCGATGTGTCTGTATCCCAATCGATCAGCGCGATACTTGAGCTCGATTTGAAAGCTGTAACCATCGCTTTGAAGGCTGTCGATGCCAATCCCTTTCAATGTATCGCTCGACCAACCGTTGAAACCCCCGGTAAAATCGGCAAAATCCGATCCGAGTACCCAGCGCGAATAAGCACTGCCGAATTTGGAAAGCAATTTCCTTCCTGGGCTCCAATTCAACGTCCCGCCGCCCGATACGTACCTTGAACCAACCACAAAGTCGGCCTTTTGGGCCAATTGAAGCATCGTGCGTAAATCCTTTGGATTATGGCTCCAGTCGGCATCCATCTGAATCAAAAAGTCGTATCCGTGTGCTAAGCCCCACTTGAAACCTAAAACATAGGCACTCCCTAGCCCGAGCTTCTTCGGCCGAATATGCAGGTGTATGCGTGAGGCGTCGCGGTTTTGTTTTAATCTCAGAATTTCCTCGGCGGTTCCGTCAGGGCTGGCGTCATCGACGATCAAGACGTGAAGCCGCGCATCCGTCGCCAGGATTGCGGGTATCAAGTTGGAAACGTTGTCCCGCTCGTTATAGGTAGGAATAATAACCAGCGGTCGGAATGGATAATTCATGGAGCTAGCGCAATATTAATTAAAGACAAACTTAATTTCTGCACCTTACCGGTAATGGCATACTGCTCAACTCCCGGATAGACGATAAACCGACGGTGCGGTTGCCGATCCGGGCTATTCATATCGTAGCGCATCGACGGGATTCATACGCGAGGCTCGCATGGCCGGAATCATGCCGAAGGTAAGACCCACCAGCAACGTAACGCCGAAACCGGCGATTATGGCCGTAGCCGGGATGTGAATCTGTATCGAAGGCGCAAAGAAATGAACAGTATAGGGTACGGCCACGCCCAACAAGATGCCAACCAGGCCGCCGCCGCAAGTCAGAATCAGGGCCTCGGCCAGAAACTCTATCAGCAGCACCCGTCGAAGCGCGCCGATAGCCTTTTTAATCCCGATCTCCCTTGTCCGTTCGGTTACCGTTATCAACATCACATTCATGATGCCGACACCGCTGGCCAGCAGAGAGATGGCGGCGATAACCAGCAGCACGACCGTAAGTCCCAGACTTATCTTGTTAGCCGCTTTGAGGATCTCGCTCAGGTTATCCACCTTGTAAAGCGACCTTTTCCGGTGCCGGCGGGTAAGCAGTTGCCGGATTTGCTCGGAAACCTGCGGCACAATTGCCATGCTTTCTGCCGAAACATAAAACTGATCAACGGTATTGGCCGGTTTGAAATACCGTATGACCGAAATCGGAATTAACGCACTGTAATCGGATACCTCGGTCTGGCCAAAGGTATTCACGCGTTCGCGGAAGACCCCAATGACTTTGAATTGAAGGCCGAAAAGAGTAACCGAGTCTCGATAAAAGGGATCGCGTTGCAGTTTTTTGGCCAGCAACTCCGTGACCAGGCAAACCTTATTGCGGTAGCGCAAATCGTTTTCGTCCAGAAATCTTCCGCTCAGCACATCAATATTACGTACCGTTCGGTATTCGGGTGTCGTGCCGATCAGGCTAACAATCCGGGTGACTCCTTCCAGCGACAGCGTAGGGTAGCTCAGCAAAAGCGGCGCAACCTCACGCACCCCGGGGATTTCGGTGCGGACTGCTTTCACATCTCCCTCATTCAGCCTGTCGGCCAGGACATCGGTACCGACCACCACTTCTGCGGATTCGTGGTATACGGTAATTAGATTAGTTCCGACACCTCGGATCTGCTCCAAGGTGTATGCCCTGCCGCTGATGCCCGCCACAACCACGAGCACCAGCGATGCTGTCCCGACCACCATGCTTAAGGAGGTCAGTATGGCGCGTCCCCAGTTGCGCAGCAGAGCCTGGTGAGCAGTGCGCAGAATTTCTAAAATAGGTAGATAAACCATTTTTTATTTGCGCGAATTTTCCGGCGCTACGCTACGGCATACGCTGAACGGTCGGCTTAGGATTCAATAAATCGTCTTCCCTCAACTGGCTTGAGTCCGACGCTTACGACTCGGATCTTGAAGTGTGACTCCTGTCAGGAATTTTATACAAAGTGCAGTTTCTCTGTGTCTTCTGTTGCAGGGCACTTTTATGTCCACTTCATTGCTTCCCTAGCTCGCCGTGATTCAATACCACGGATGAGCCTTCGTCAATGCCTTCGAGGATCTCCACCTCTTCCTGGGCCACGAGTCCTAAAACCACAGGTTTTACAACCGTGCCGGTCTTTTCCCACAGCATGACAGCAGGTCGTCCCGCACGATTAAAAATGGCCGAGCGCGGAATCACCAGGGCATTCTCCTTGCGCGCGGTCACAATTTCAACCCTGACATTGAGGTTTGGTATCAGCTCTTCGGGATTTCCGTCAACGCTGCAAAGGACGTTGCCCACCGAGCGGTTGCTGAGCGGCACCACCTGCGGGGCCGGTTTCTCGACCACCCCGGTCCATTTACGGTTCGGCAAGCCGTCCCATTCGATAATTACCGGCTGCCCTTTGGCGATTCTGCCCAAATCCGGCTCGTCGACATAAGCGCGCAGCATGATCCGGCCGGGCTCATAGACTTGAGCAAGTAGCTGGCCTTTTGTCACGTAAGATCCGGGTTTCACCGGAATCGAAAAGATTAATCCATTCCCAGGAGCAAAGATTGATTCCATTTGCAATTGCTGTTCAAGCATTTGCACCCGCTTTGTCAGCTCCGCCAGCTTTTCCTGCTCCCACGTCTTTTCTTCCGGCGAATAGCGCAGATCCATGTCCTGCTTCTTCCTTTTTAAGGCTGCGCAGCGCAGTTGAAGCAGATCGCGCTGATGGCGTACAGCTTCCACGGCCGCGCGCGTAGTCGCGCCCTTTGAGTAAAGAGACTCCTCAAGTTCCAGTTCTTGGTTTTGTTGCTCCAGTTGCATTTCACACTCGGCGATCGAGGCCTCCAGAGCACTTGCTTCCTCTATCGGCGGACCGGCGGTGACCAGCCTGGTCTGCCGTTTTTGCTGCAAAAGTCCTGTCCTGGCATCAGCCAGCTCGCTTCTGAGGCGCTCCGATTCAAGCCGCATCACAAGTTCTCCCCGTTGAACTTGTTCCCCTTCCTTTACCCTGATTTCAGTAATCCGACCGTCGATCGGTGCATAGATTTCGCTGCGTCCCGAAGGTTCGATGATTCCGTTGGTGCTCACCGCGATCTTGATTTCACGCCGCACAGCTTTGGCCAGAAGGAACTGAGACGGTTCCGGGTGGTTGTTCCCTAGATAAAACGCGGCAGCTATTGCAAGTAGGATCAAAGCTACTACCACTATTAAAAAACGAGCCTTACCAACCATAGGCGCCCCGCGTTCTGAATGGTTAGATTATATGTATAACTCATGTGATGCTCGGCATCAAAAATGAATTGTTTTGGTCTTTGACAGATTTCATGCAAAATACGCCAAGTTGGAAATAAAGCAAACTCTGTAAGCGAGTCGAAGGAGAATAGAAATGGCGGAATCCAAATTTGCAAAATACATTAGAAAAGGAATCATGCTCGACCCAACGCCGCATCCGGAGGTTACGGCGCCCCGTTTAGGTCTGAAAAGCGGGGGTGGTTTCGGCAATATCAATTTTTCAATGAGCTGGTGGGCAATCACCGAACCTTTTGTCATGGTAACCGATTGCCACAAGCACGACTTC
>FWPV01008698.1_pt1 | contig 14717 bp, 10 predicted proteins | sample 2228371 | NCBI WGS metagenome assembly FWPV01 (sample SAMEA103939776, study PRJEB20133) | metagenome
CGAACAAGCTGCCGGAAGCGGGCCGTGAGATCGAGTGTTGTCGGGCCGGGAGTGCCCAGACCGATCGTTCGGCCGTCGATCTTCACCACGGGGACGATCTCGGCCGCCGAGCCGGTCAGGAAACATTCGTCGGCGACATAGGCGTCGTATTTCGTCAGCGGCGTTTCGACCACATCGATGCCGGCCGCGCGGGCCAACTCGATCACCGCATCGCGCGTGATGCCTTCCAGAATGCCGGCGTCGACCGGCGGGGTCGAAAGCCGCCCGCCGCGCACCAGAAAGATGTTGTCGCCGGTGCATTCGGCCAGCTCGCCCTTGTGGTTGAGCATCAGCGCCTCGACACAGCCGGCTTGAAGGCCCTCGATCTTCGCCAGGATGTTGTTCAGATAGTTGAGCGACTTGATCCGCGGGCTGAGCGCGGCCGGATGATTGCGCGGCACGCTGACCGTTACGATTTCGAGGCCCTTCTTGTAAAACTCCTCGGGATATAGTTCGATGTGGTCGGCGATAATGACAACGCTGGGCCGCGGACACTTGTTTGGATCGAGTCCCAGGTTGCCCACGCCGCGCGTTACCAGCAGCCGAACGTAGCCGTCTTGGATGCCGTTGGCCGCCCGCGCGTCGTTGACGGCCGCGGCCATTTCCGGCTTCGTCATGGGAATGCGCAAAGCGATGGCCTGGGCCGAATCCCAAAGCCGGTCGAGGTGCCGGTCCAGGCGAAAAACACGCCCGCCGTAGCTTCGCATCCCCTCGAACACGCCGTCGCCGTAGAGCAGGCCGTGATCGAACACGCTCAGCTTTGCGTTTTCCTTGTCGTAGTATTGCCCGTCGATGTAGATTTTCATTCACTGGACTCCGCGGCTTGTCGCAGGGCGAGAAATGCTTCTTTCAGTGGCTGGCGAACGGAACTATCGGGTTCCATTAGCAACAACGACTGATAGGACTCAAGAAATTCCAGTCGCAAACGGTGGAAGAAGTGTAAAAAATGGCGTAAAAAGCCAATGCAATTCAACACGACTATCTCCGTTCCCCCGGTCCGTTCATACATGGTCGCCGCATATTGGAGGACCGTATCTTCGATTGCATCGGTGGTGATGAAAACATAATTATCGACATGGCGGTTCTTGCACATCAGCTTTTGAACCGCGCGGTCGATGTCGTCCACAGTAACCCGCTTGAGCTTCATTTCATAACAAGTCGCCACGCGGTCGTCGTTGACCAAACAGACTTGCACATCACCGATGGCGCCGGTTTGCTTGTCGGCGGCGTTGTGCCCTTCGAGGGGAAGAACTTGCTCGCCGATCTTTTCTCCCGCCGCCATGTACGCGGCCGCAACGACCAACACCGGCAACCGACTCGAATGGGGGCAATTCAAGTGTTGTTCAACTAATTTGACTATTGCTTCTGACGAGAGCGGGAGTGAATCCTTGGAGGACTGAATCCCGGCCAATAATTCCGCCATCCTGGCGTGCTTTTCATTGCGAAGTTGCACCAAAAGCCGAATGGCGTCTGCCAAGATGTCCCGGGCCTCTGCCTTGCCGTTGGCGACATCGTCCAACAATTGAAGCGTATAGACATACACAAGCGGCGGCCGTCCGACCAACACCACGTCGGGTGTAAGAGGTCGTTTCATGTTCCGTAAGGCCGGAGTGAGAAACGCGGTGGTCGAATTGCAGGGCAATTGATTCTCGTAAATGAAACGAGTCAAGTAGCGTTCGTCATAAGTGCGTCCAGAAAAACAGACATTTCCTCCGATTTCCGTGTAGGGCTGCCGGGGATCGACTTCGGGGCGATCAACCTTTGCCAACATGCAAGCCATCAACAATCGAACCCCCTCGCGATTGCCCAAGCAACGGCAGACGTATTCCAGGCGTTCGCGGACTTCCGGGTTTTCGACGGCCGGCGAATCCAGCGAATTCTCCGCCTGCTCCAACAGTTCCTTTAGTATTTCGTCGGGCGAAGCCATTATGCCAGGTCCAATACGCCCTGAACAATCTTGCGCGTTCTGCGTTTCCGTAGAGATTCCGGGTCATAATTGACCCATAGCACTTCAGTGCGCTTGCCCTTGGTTGCGTGATTCGTTCGCTCTTCTCCGACGATCTTGCGCCACCTTGAGGGGGGGTAAAGCTCATCCATTAGTTCGCAATCATAGTTGGAAATGGCCGCCATGCCTTGAATTCCGTTCAATACCTCGGCCAGATCTCGATGGTCCCGATTCGACATTTCATAGCCATAGGCTTTGCTGTCGCCTCGCGTGTCATGGATATAGGGCGGATCGCAATAAAACAATGTTCCAGGCGAATCGTATAAACCAACGACTTCAAGCGCTGGCCGATTCTCGATTTGAACGCGAAGCAGGCGGTCGGCGATGCTCGGCAAAGCCTCGACCGCGCCTAGCCATCGACTCACAACCCCGCTCATTCCCGCTCGGCTTGTCAATTTGCAATTTGCCCACCTGCCGATGCTGGCCTTTTGCGCTAAGCCGGTGCGCACCTGCCTGGCGCGGACATAAAAACGTCTGGCGCGCTCAATGGGATCGATGTTTGGGTCAATCGAGCAAGCGATGCTGAATTCCTCGCGAGAAAAAGGCGTCAAACCAATCACTTCGACCAGCCTCTCCTTGTGATCCCGCAAAACACGAAAGAAATTGCATACCTCTCCGTCGATGTCGTTATAGGTCTCAATAGGCGAAGGAGCGCGGTTCAACAATACAGCCCCGGATCCGCCGAAAGGTTCGCAATAATGCTCGCAGGAAGGGAGCAACGGCAACAGCCAGTCGAGATGCGAGAATTTGCCACCGTACCAGCCGAACGCAATGAGTTTTCGTGGCACGACACCTCGATTGACGGGGGATGGAAGACGGCGATTGCGCATAATCGGCCAAATTCCCGTGAATACAAGGCTATTCTTCGATTCTTCCGTTCATGAGCCGGACGATGCGGTCGCTCTGATTGGCGATGCCCGGATCGTGCGTAACCATCACTATAGTGAGTTTTTGCTTGACGTTCAAGGATCGGAGGATTTCGATGATTTCGCGGCCGGTCGATTGGTCGAGGTTGCCAGGAGGAGGTCGGGCCGGGCGACGAGCGCGCGGGCGATGGCTGCCCGCTGCATTTCGCCGCCGGAAAGCTCGCGGGGGCGATGCCGCAGTCGATGGCCGAGGCCCATCATGTCGAGCAATTCTTTCGCCCTTGCCCGGTGGGCCGCGCGATGCCGCAGGTAGGAAAAAACGCCGTCGGCGATCATGAGCGGCGCAAGCACGTTTTCGAGCGTCGTCAACTCCGGCAGCAGGTGATAGAACTGAAAGATCATGCCGAAGCGGCGGTTGCGCAACCGATCGCGCTCGCGGGCGGGCAAGTCGTCGATCCGCCGGCCGGCGTAGTGGATTTCGCCCTGGTCGGGCGCGTCGAGCGTGCCGAGCAGGTGGAGCAGCGTGCTTTTGCCCGAGCCGCTTTGTCCGACAATCGCCAGAAACTCGCCCCGCCGCACTTCGAGGCCGACGCCGCGGAGCACGGGCACTTCGAGCGCGTTTTTCCGGTAGCTCTTATGGAGAGCGACGGCGCGAAGCTGCGCAGTGGTTGTCATCGCGGCGTCGTCCGGCAAGTTTTCGCGCGGCAGAAAATGCGGACGAAGCGGCGGCTGCGCCCTCCACTCGCCCTTTGGGAGGGGGGCCTGGGATGTGGGCCGGTGCAGGACAACGCCGCCCGCGTCATCCCCTTGCATAGGAACGCCGGAATCGACCTTGCTACTCATAGCGCAGCGCCTCCACGGGATGCAGCCGCGACGCGCGTCGGGCGGGCAAAATGCTCGCCGCCACGGCGATCGCCAGCGCGCCGGCCACGATCGCCGCAAGCGTCGCAGGCTCGACGATCGCCGGTATCTTGTAAAAATAATAGATCGACGGGTCGAACACCGGCCGGCCCGTGATCCAGGCCAGGCCGTTGGCAATCTCGTTGATATAGCGGACGACCAGGAGGCCGGCCGCCGTGCCGATGCCCGAGCCGACCAGCCCGAGCGACAAGCCATAGCCCAGGAAAATGCCCATCACGCCGCCGCTCGACGCCCCGAGCGATTTCAAAATGCCGATGTCGCGGGTCTTTTCGACCACGATCATGAAAAAGATGGCCAGGATTCCGAAGCCCGCCACGCAGATGATCAAGAAGAGCAGGACGTTGAGGATCGCGGTCTCCATGTGCACGGCGGCCAGCAGAGCGCCTTGATTGTCGCGCCAGGTGTCGATGGAGTAGTACTGCGGGGCGAAGGCCGCGCGGAGCCGGTCGCGGACGGCGTTCATGTCGCGGCCCGGCTTGAGTTTGATGCTGATGGCGTTGACGTAACTGCGCCCCGTCGCAGGGTCGATCATGCCGCGGAGCCGCTGGAGCGTCTCGATGGGCACGAACGCGAAGTTGGAATCGTACTCGCTCATTTTGCTTTCGTAGAAGTCGACGATCGTGAAATAGTCGCGATGGATGCGGGGCGGCGATCCGGCGGTGGGGAAGGTCACGGTGACATCGTCGCCCGGCAACACCAGAAAGCGATCCCGCCCATCCTTGCGATAGGTGGCCAGGCCGATCCCCAAGACGATGCCGGTATATTGCGATTGGGCCGGATCGAAGGCCGGCACGTACTCCTCCTCGCGAGGACCGAATCGCGCGAAGGGGTTGGTGGGGACGGCGTCGGTCGGCCCGGCCGTCGTCTCGGCGGCGCCGGTTGCGGCCGCGGAGAGCGACGCGGAATCCGCGGCGGACTCGGCCGCGGTGCCTCCGACGATTGCGGGACCCTCCGCCGACGACGATTCGATGTCCCGCATGATCTTGCGAAGCTGAGCCATGCGGCGGCGGTATTTCCAACCGGCATCGGCCATTTCAGGACGGGGAGGATCATTCGGTCCGCCCTGGTGATCGCGAACGTCGTAACCGCCGTCGCGAAGCTCGAAGCTCAGTTGTCGCCGGTTTTCCGGGTGCTGGAGGTAATGTCCGAAATCGCTGACCCGCCCTTGGGTCGCCGCGTCAATCCCGATGAGCTGCACGGGCCGGGTGATCCATTGCTCACCGACTTGAAGGTTGACCATGGCGGGCACAAGCACCGTGGGCGTCATGGCCTCGATGTCCTCGCCGGCCACGCGACGAATCTGGTCCATGTGCCACTCGGCGTCCGGGAATCCCTCCAGGCTGCGCGACTGGAAGATGATATCCGAGAGGATGCCGTGCAGGCGGTTCTCCATCTCGCGGGTAAAGCCCAGCATGACGCTGTTCACCACGATCATGGTGGCCACGCCGAGCATCACGCTGATGATGGACGCCAAGGCGATATACCGCGTCCGCAGGTACCGCCAGCAAAGCATCAAGACGTACATCGCGGTACGGTCCTCCGTGACCTTTTTACGGCGTTTCGACCGCAGCGGCGCTATGGGAAGCCGTGCGGCGGCGCGGGCGTTCTCGGCAAAGGTCCCGTTTCGCCCGACTATGCTTCGGGGCGATAGAGCGGAAACAGGATGACTTCCCGAATGCTCTGACAGTTTGTAAGAAGCATCACCAAGCGGTCAATACCAATTCCCAGCCCCCCCGCCGGAGGCATTCCGTGCCGCAACGCCCGGATGAAGTCGCGATCCATCCGCGCCATCGACTCTTCCTCCGGCAGACCTTCCAATTGCAGGCTGAAAAGCCGCTCCTGGAGGTCCGGGTCGTTCAGTTCGGTGTAGGCGTTCGCCAGTTCCATGCCCTGCACGAAAAGTTCGAACCGCTCGGCGATTTCCGGCGATCCCGGTTTCCGCTTCGTCAAGGGGCAGATCGACGCCGGGTAATCCAAGACGAAGATCGGTCCGACCAGCTTGGGCTGGACGAATTCCTCGAACAGTTCATTCTTCAGCACGTCGGGGTGTTTGAAGCCGACCTCCAGGCCGCGACTCAGGGCGCACTCCTTCAGCGCGGCCGGATCGCTCGGATCGACTCCCAGGTATTCCCGCAGCAAGTCGTCGTATCGCCGACGATCGAAGGGGGGCGTGAAGTCGATCACGGCTTCTCCCCAGGGCAATTGCAGGGGCTGATCGGCGGCCTGGATCGCGCGGACGATGAGACGCTCCGTCAGGTCCATCATGGTTTGATAGTCGCCGTAGGCCTGATAGACCTCGAGCATAGTGAATTCGGGATTGTGCCGGGGGCTGATGCCCTCATTGCGATAGACGCGGCCCAGCTCGTAGACCCGCTCGATGCCGCCTACCAACAGCCGCTTGAGGTGCAGCTCCAAGGCGATGCGAAGAAAGAGGTCCATGTCGAGGGCGTTGTGGTGCGTAACGAAGGGGCGCGCCGCGGCGCCGCCCGCCACGCTGTGCAGGGTAGGCCCTTCCACCTCGACGAAACCTTCCTCGCCCAGGGTTTGACGGATGGATTGCACGATCTTGGTCCGCCGCAAAAACCGCTGCATCACCCCGTCCGTGTACGCCAGATCCAAATAGCGCATCCGGTTGCGAAGTTCCGGATCGGTCAAGCCGTGCCATTTTTCGGGCGGCGTTTCGAGGGACTTCGTGAGGAAAGTGAGGTCTTGGGCGAAGATCGTCAACTCGCCGGTCTTGGTGCGTTTGAGTTCCCCGTCCACGCCCAACAAGTCGCCCAGATCGAGGCACTGCGCCAATTGCCAGTTGGTCTCGCCCACCTGGGCCTTGCCGATCAGGATTTGAATTCTTCCGGACCAGTCTCGGAGGTCCAAGAACATGATCTTGCCGGCACGGCGGAGGAGCATGATGCGTCCGGCGGCGCGGACCTGGGGACCGCGCAGCTCCGGCGGTTGCCCAACGGCACAATCACCCGCCGGGATCGCCTCGATCTCATTCTCGCGGGCGCGGATGGCGGCGATGGCCTGGTGCCCGTCGAAACGATGTCCCCACGGATCGATTCCCAGTTCTTCCAGACGCCGCATTTTCTCGCGTCGGGCGGCCTCCAACGGGCTGAGTTCGTTATCGTTCCCCCCGGAAGTATGTCCGGAAACGCTCAAGGTAAGGCTCCTTGTCGAAGAAGGCGGTTTCGCTTTTGCCGCGCGGGCGAGGGCGCGAACCGTACGCCAATCGGGCCGGTTTTGCCGAATGGTCTCAAGAAATCAACCATACCGCAAATGTGCGGTGCGGCAAAGGTGAACGGCGAGGAAACCCGACAATAGAGGGGGACATCGACGTGTGTGGTGCATTGAAAGAGGTTGTATCGTTGTGATCGCGCCGTAGCTGTGACGACGGATGGCAGGCTCGGCCGCTGCGGTTTCGCGCCGGGGGCGAGATCCAAGCGTCGGTGGTCGCGAAAGCCGGGTCACGGCCGGACCGGCGGGCGGCCGATGCTGTAGTACGTGAATCCCAGGTCTCGCATCCGGTAGGGGTTGTAGATGTTGCGTCCGTCGAAGATGACGGGCTGTCTCATCCGCCGCTTGATCTCGTCGAAATCCGGATGCACGAATTGCTTCCACTCCGTGACCACGGCCAGGGCGTCCGCTCCGTCCAAGGCTTCATCGCGCTGCGATGCGTAAATCAGACGCTCGCCGTAGCGCCGCCGGACGTTCTCCATGGCTTCCGGGTCAAATACCCGAATCGTGCTGCCGTGCCGGAGCAGGGCGTCGATGAGCACCAGCGACGGGGCTTCGCGAATGTCGTCCGTGGCGGGCTTGAAAGATAATCCCCAAACGGCGATGGTCTTGTCCGACAAGGCCCCGCCGAAATGCTCGCGGATCTTCCGCATCAGCGTGCCCTTCTGGAATTCGTTGACCTGGTGGACGGCTTCGAGAATGCGGGGTTGGACGTCGTGGGACTTAGCCACCGCCGCGAGGGCTTGCACGTCCTTGGGAAAGCAGCTCCCGCCGTAGCCGACGCCGGGGAACAAGAACGCGAAGCCGATACGGCTGTCGTGCCCGATGCCTCGCCGCACGTCGTTGATGTCCGCACCCGTCCGCTCGCAGATCGCGGCAATTTCATTGATGAAGCTGATCTTCGTTGCCAAAAGAGAGTTGGCCGCGTATTTGGTCATTTCGGCGCTCTCCGGCGACATGGATAGCAGCGGTTTGTCGGTCCGCAGATAGGGTTGATACAGGTCCCAAAGCAGCTCGCAAACCTCCTCCCGCCTCGCCCCGACGACCACGCGATCCGGCTTCATGAAGTCTTCTACCGCCGCCCCCTCCTTGAGAAACTCGGGGTTGCTCGCCACGTCGATGTGGCGCCCGGTCAATTCGCGAAGTCGCGCCGTGACGGAGGCATTGGTGCCCACCGGGACCGTGCTCTTGAGGACGACGACGGCATCCGGGCGGAGGTGCGGCGCGATCTGTTCGACGGCCCTCCACAGGTACGAGAGGTCCACGGATCCGTCGTCTTGGGGAGGCGTTCCCACCGCCAGGAACACGAGCTTGGCCCAGCCGGCGGCGGCAGGCAGGTCGGTCGTGAATCGCAGCCGCCCGGCGGCCAGATTGCGCTTCAACAGTTCCTCCAACCCCGGCTCGTAGATCGTGGATTTTCCGGACTGGAGTGTGCGCACCTTCTCCTCGTCGCAATCGACGCAAACGACCTCGTTGCCCGTTTCCGAAAAACAGGTTCCCGTCACCAAACCCACATAACCCGTACCGACGATGGCAATTTTCACCGAACTACTCCTCCGAATTGGCGGGAAACGGACGTTTCAGCCTAGGCGGGCTGGATTTCGATGCCCGCGAATACTCTCCGCCGCAAGGCATTCGCGATCGTAGGACAGGGAATCATAGCACACGGAGGAACTTCGATCCTTTACCGAGCGGCATTCGCCGCGATGTGGGATTGACACGCGGTAAGGGCTTGCCGATAATCCCCCGCCTCATGGTCCCGCGGGTCGTCGCCCGCGCGAGCCATGCTGAACCCGGGGCGGATTCCGTCGCTCGGGCGGGGGCGCCTGTGCGCGGCAGTCTCGGGGATGTATCGGATCGGGGAGCACTCGCTCGCCTTTCCAGGCAAGAGGATTCCCGGTGAGAACCATTCAGATACAGCGCGGAGGTTGCATCTCGGCGGGAATCCGCCGCAGCGCGGCGACGCGCCGTTTCCCGGGACTCTCGAAGCAGGGCGTGGGTCGGTCGCATGGTTCGTTGGGCCGCGTCGGCGGTATTGACAGTGCTGGCGGCGACGTCTTGCCCGGTGATTTCGGTTACGGCAGGTGCGGATTGGTCTTTTCCGCTGCCGGCTTTTCCCGAGCCTGGTCCGGGCGACGCATTGTATGCGTCCGACGGCTCGGCCCCGCTTCCCCCGGATTTCGCGTCACCCGATTACCCTACGACGCATCCCCATGAGACCGCCGGCCGTTCGGCGGAGAGGGAGGGAGAGCGGCTTGCTACGACCTCGCCGGGTGCAGCCGTCCGCCCGCTGCCGCCGCCCCCTTCGGCCCATGTTGCACCCAAGCCGCCGGCGGCAGGTTTTGCAACGGTGGATTGGCAGTCCGAGGACGGGCCTTTTTTCGCTCCCGGCCCGACGTCGCCGATACCCGGGCGGGCGCCCATCGGCGAGGATACGATCGGGGAAATCGAGGGTGAGGTGACGGGCGTTGTGGAACGGCATTTTCCCAGCGGGCGCTCGTCGGCCGATCAAGGCGGGGATTCCAATTATCGACTCGTCGTTCAGGAGCCGCCGCCCGGCCCGTTGCGCCGGTGGCTGAAAGGCCGCTCAGCGCCCCCGGAATCCCCCGAGTTTTGGCGTTCGTGGCTGGAGGAGCCGATTTCGGGCGGGATGGCGGTCGGGTATTTCCAAGGGACGGCCTTGATCGACGACTGGGTGCAAGAGAAGGCGGGCTTGGTTGGGACCGGGCGACTGGGCTGGGACTTCGCTCCCAACCTGGGACTGGAGACCCGGCTTTCCTTCGGCAGCTTGGAGCTGAGCGACAGCTTCGCCGCCGTCGCCGCCCGTTGGGCCGCCGATACTGCGGCCGGGTTGAGCGAAACCGACCCCTTGCGGCGGCGGTTTACCGATCGCAACGCCACCGCCTTTCAATGGGATGTCAGCCTGCTCTATTACCCTACCGACTATCACCCGGCGCGATTCTATCTGTTGTGGGGGGCGGGCCTGACGCGGATGGACTTCACCGACCGCTTCGGGGAGTCGTACGAGGGGACGTACTTCACCATGCCGGTGGGTTTCGGCATCAAGTTCCGCCGCCTCACGGACCCCGTCTTCCGGCTGGAGTTCACAGACAATATCGTGTTTCCCAGCCGGTTCAACGTGACGCATCACCTCGCGTTGACGGCGGGTTTGGAGTTTCGCTGGGGCGGTCCGCGTCGCCGGTACTGGCCCTGGAACCCGGGCTACTGACCCGGCACCGCGGAACGTCCTGTGCCGAAACAAAGGTCTCAGCATTGCCCGCCATTGCGGCATGGACGCGGCGTTTCTCCGCCGGCATGCGCCGGTGTGGCAGGTGCGAGTGCGTCACGACGGTGACGGCTACAGCCGTTTCACCAAGATTACCTTGCCGTCGCCGGGGGCGTAGAAGTCCTCCAAGATTGCGGCTGTACGATAGCCGCAGCGTTGGTAAAAGGCCCGTGTGGGGGCATATTGTTCGCGGCTCGAGGTGTCGATGTAGATGCGTTCTCCGCCGGCGGCGCGGACGGCGGCCTCGGTCTCGTTCATCAAACGCTTTCCCAATCCGCAGCCTTGCCGATCGGGCACCACTGCGATCCAGTACAAATCCCAACTATGCCGCGTGCAAGGGATCGGGCCGAAGCAGGTATAGCCCACCGGTCGCCGGGAATCGTCGGCGAAGATGAATTCGTAGCCGGAAGCGGGGCCTTTGGCCAGACGCTCTTGCACCAATTCGGCGGCGAGGGCCACTTCATCCGCATGGAAGAAACCGGTGGAGGCAACGAGGCTCCGTACGCCCTCGACGTCGGTGGGGAGGACTTCGCGGCGAAAGCGGGTTCGGTCGTCGTCCGACGGATTCCGCCCGGCATCCGGGACACGGGCGATGTCGGGTGCGGAAGGTTTTGGGTTAGGGCGGAGCGAGTCGGCAAGGATGCGTTCCAGGGCGTCCTCCGGCCGGTAGCCCGCCGCCGCCACCGCCGCCATGAAGCCCGCCTCCGGTGAAAGGCAGGGATTGGCGTTGACCTCCAGGATGAAGGGGCGGCCGGCCGGATCCACACGGAAATCGACCCGGGCATATCCCCGCAATCGGAATAGATCCCAGCACGCCGCGGCCCAACGCTCCAGCTCCGTCAGGAGAGAGTGATCGGAAGCGGGAAAATCGAAGCGGCGGGGCGTGGCCCGATATTCGAACGAATCTTCGTCCCACTTCGCCCGGTAGCTGACAATGCGGGGCATCTCCGGAGGAAAGGCCGAGAAATCGATCTCGGCGGGAGGAAGCACCTCGGGCCGATCCCTGCCGCCTAAGATCGAGAGATTGAATTCCCGGCCCTCGATGAATTCCTCGGCGAACCAAGGGCGTCGCGTTTGGGTGGTGAGGCGGTGGAGGGCGGCCAGGAGGTCGCGATACTGTTCGGCCGTAGCCGCGGGGCGGACGGCTTCTTCGATACCCGCCGAGGCGTGCTCCCAAGCGCTCTTGATCAAATAGCCTTTCCCGGAACGGGCCGCGGTCGCGAAGGGCTGGGGCCGGGCCGGGTCGATCCAGTCGGGCGTGGGCAAACCCGCCGTGCGCAGCCGCCCTTTCGCCAGCAGCTTATCGTTGGTTTCAAACAGGCTTTGCGTGGGGCTTCCGGTATAGGGAACGGCGAGCGCGTCCAAGACGCCCGCCGAAAGGTATTGCAGCCGGTCGGTGCCTCCCAGCGTCTCGACCAAGTGAAACACGACATCCGGTGCAAGTCGGAGGACGTCTTCGCTGAATCGCTGCAAGTTCAGATCCGTCGGCAGGATATCGACGGCATGTCCCAAGCGGAGCAGGCCGTGTCGCACGAACTCCGCCTGACGCAGTACGTCATGGTCATCCGGAGAAGCGTGCGGGGATAGGGCGTGGTGAACGATCAGCACTCGCACGGTGGCATCTCTCGACCGACGGGGTGAGGGGCGTTAGGACGGCGCGACACCGGCGACTCGCTTGGCCGCCGAATCGACGATTCGGCCGATCAATTCGTGATACGGCATTCCCACCGCCGCGGCGATCATGGGCAGGTCGGAGTGCTGGGGGTGCAGCCCGGCGAGCGGGTTGATTTCGAGGAATTGCGGCCGACCCTCCTCGTCGGATCGCAGGTCCACACGCCCGCCGTCCCGTCCGCCCAACACGCGCCATGCGGCCAGCGCGATTTGTTCGGCTTGCGCCACCTCGGGATCGAGAGGCGAGACAAAGCGATATTGGACGTGCTGTTCGCAAAACTCCTTGTTGACGTACGAGTACGCGTGGCGTTCGGCGGTGGCAAGGAGGATGATTTCCAAGGTGCCCAAGACCGTCGCCTCCTCTCCCGTGCCGAGGATGCCCACCGTGAACTCTCGCCCGGGCAGGTATTTCTCCACGAGCACGGGTTGGCGGAACTCCGCCAGCAGGCGGCGGCACTGGTGGGCAAGGGCCTCGCGGTTGCAGACCAGGGAATCTTCTGAGACGCCTTTTCCCGTTCCCTCCGCCAGCGGTTTGCAGAAGAGGGGGAATCGCGGCGGGATCCGGTCTGCGTCGCTCGGCGTCTTGACGACCCAATGGGGCGGCGTGGGCAGCCCCGCGTCGCGCACCACCAGCTTGCACAAGGCCTTGTCCAGGCTCAGCACCAGTACCGCGGGATCCGCGAAGGTATAAGGAATGCGGTAGGCGTCCAGGAGGGCGGGTACCTGGGCCTCCCGGGCGGCTCCGACCATTCCTTCGGCGATATTGAATACCAAGTCCCAACGGTCGCCGCGGGCGAGCCGAGCTACTAGTTTGCCTAGCCGCCCCACGCGATCCGTCGTGTGACCGTTTCCACGCAGCGCAAGGTCGATGGCCTCGATCGTATCATCACGATCGAATTCGGCGGTTTCCGCCTCGCTCCAACCCTCGGCCAGGTATTCGCTGCGGAGATCGTAGGTCAAACCGATGTGCATGGCGACGGTGTTTTCGGGAGGACCTCGGCTTTGGGAATCGACCCCGAAGCGGCGACCGCGGCGGATTCGGGGGAAGAAAGGTGCGGACGCGGTGTCGGCTGCGACCCTTCCGCATGGGCGGTGATTGCGGGGAGGTCGGCTGCCGTGGGCAATTCACGGCGGATTTCCGCGTAAAGCTGCCGTCGCCAGACCTCCGCGGTCTCCGCGTCCATGCCCAACGATTCGAGCAGCGTTTCCCCGGCGGCGAGCAACCGGGTCGGACACATCGTGCCGCTCACGGATTGCAAGCCCTGTTCCGTGTATTCGAAGGGATAGAGACGGCAAACCAACGGCCGGACATCCGGCGGCAGACGGCAGCCGTTCGCCCCGAGGAAAACGCAGCCGTCAGGCTCGGTCCTGCGGAGAACGCGGCGCGTGCCGTCCGGCCGAAAGACGCAGGCCGCCCAAAGGGGATCGTCGTCTTGGTCCAGATACTCGGGATTGATAGGCCGGCGATACTCATGGAAGTCGCTTTCGCCGGTGTACGCGGCGATGCGATCGAGATCACCCGGCGTGATGTAGATTTCGCAGATTTGGCAACAGGTTCGCTGCGTCTGCGCGCAGCGGACGCACAGCGGTTCCTTGCGGTTCATGGCGGCGGCTCCCGGCGCTTTACGATTCCACGTTGGCGGGGGCGCCGGCTTCCGCCGGATCGGGATAGCGGAAGACTTTGCCCTCGTAGTTCCGTAAGAGCAGATCGCCGCCTTCGCGGCCGACCACGTAGTCGGGCAACAAGGGGATCTTGCCGCCGCCGCCCGGCGCGTCGACCACGAAGTGCGGCACGGCGTAACCCGTCGTATGACCCCGCAGTCCGCCGATGATCTCCAACCCCTTGGCGATGGAAGTGCGAAAGTGAGCCGAGCCGAGGATGGGGTCGCACTGGTACAGATAGTACGGACGCACCCGCATCTTGAGCAGTTCGTGCACCAGCCGTTTCATCGTCTCCACGTTGTCGTTGACACCCTTGAGGAGGACGGTCTGCGAACCGCGCGGGATTCCGGAGTCCGCCAAACGGCTGCAAGCTTGGAACGTCTCGGGCGTGCATTCGTCCGGATGCGTGAAGTGGATACTCATCCACAAGGGATGGAAACGGCGAAGCATGCGGCACAGCGCGGGCGTGATGCGCTGCGGCAAAACGACCGGCACCTTGGTGCCCAATCGCACGAACTCGACGTGAGGAATCCGTCGCAATTCCGACAGAATCCAGCCGAGCTTTTCGTCGCTCAACGTCAGGGGATCCCCGCCCGACAGAAGCACGTCCCGAATCCGGGGTGTGCGGCGGATGTAGTCCAACCCCATCTGCAAGCGGGTCTGGGTGGATGCGATCTCGCCGTGACCTACAACGCGGCTCCGCGTGCAGTAACGGCAATAGGTCGAGCAGAAATCGTGTACCAAGAGCAGCACCCGGTCCGGATATCGATGCACCAATCCCGGGACGGGGCTGTCGTCGTCTTCTCCCAGGGGATCCTGAGCTTCGCCCGCCGAGGCCTCGAATTCCGCCATGCTGGGGAGCACGGTCCGGCGGAGGGGCTGATTCGCGTCGTGGGGCGAGATTAGGGCCATGTAATAGGGCGTGATGCCCACCGGCAGCTTGGTACCGGCCCGCACCAGAGCTTCTCGCTCATCCGGTGAAAGCACCAGCAGGCGTTCGATTTGCTGCAAGGTGCGAACACGGTGGCTGATT
>FWPV01010868.1_pt1 | contig 14716 bp, 13 predicted proteins | sample 2228371 | NCBI WGS metagenome assembly FWPV01 (sample SAMEA103939776, study PRJEB20133) | metagenome
TAAAAAATCATTTAAATTTTTTAAAAATGCATCAAAAATGTACGAAAAGATGGGGGATATTGTCAGTTATTCCTATACCCTGTGGGGAATTGGTACTTTACATAAAATGCTCGGGAATTATAAAAAAGCAGATGAGTTTTTCAATAGAGCTATCTTAAATTTTACAAAGACAAAAGATCCGCGCGGCTTGCTCTACTGTAAACTTGCTAAAGGGGAACTCTTTTTAATTCACAGAAAAAAATATTTAGCTGAAATATATATTAAAAGAGCCTTAAATGATGCAATTAAATATAAATTTGCTATAGAAAAATGTTATGTGAATACATTAAAATCTATACTTAAAAACAACAGTGTAAATTTGTCCTGTTATAAAAATCTTGGTATTAAACTTAATTTAAGAGAAATACCACTCAATATACCTTAATTTATCGGGAGTTTTATGGGGGTTTTAAATATACCTAATGCGCTTACTGTTACACGTATTTTGATTATTCCTGTTTTTATTACCTCTATAATTTATAAACGATACAATTATTCTTTATATTTGTTCATATTTGCTGCCCTTACCGATTTATTTGACGGACTATTTGCCCGTCTGACAAATCAGAAAACTATACTGGGTACGTTCCTCGACCCTATTGCAGACAAATTCCTTCTTGTAACATCTTTTATCATATTTACTGTTTATGGCTGGGTACCAAAGTGGCTTACAGTAATAATTATTAGTAGAGATGTAATAGTTATAACAGGATGGTTGATTATTTATTTTACTTCAGGAATCTCAAAGGTTGAGCCATCAATTATTGGAAAAGCAACTATATGGTCTCAGAGTTTGCTTATTGCATATATATTAATAGATATTAATATTCCAATTGCCGAAGGATTTCATGGATATTTTTATATTTTAACAGCCTGTATCACAATAATTTCTGGTCTGGATTATATTTACAAAGGTTTGAAAATAACACATGCGGTCTGAGAGCGGTGTAGAAATCATTAAAATAGAAAGCAATAGCCTTGCTGAACAATCAGGAATTGAACCTGGAGATATTATATTATCTGTTAATTCTCATCCAGTAAGAGATCCTGTTGACTTTATGTACTACAGTTCTGATGATATTTTAAATATTGAATTAAAACGAAATGAAAAGATACACACTATTACTATCAAAAGAAGAGATGAAATAGGGTTAGGCATAGAATTTAAGCCTTTTAAAGTTCGTACATGCAGAAATAATTGCATTTTTTGTTTTGTCAAACAGCTTCCGAAGGGATTAAGGAAGACTTTATATGTAAAAGACGAAGATTATAGATTGTCTTTTCTCTATGGCAACTATATTACACTATCGAATATTACAAAAGAAGATAAAAAACGTATAGTCGAACAGAGATTGAGTCCTCTCTATATTTCTGTTCATTCTACAAATAGAACACTTAGAAACAAACTTATCGGTAATCCTAAGGGACCTGATATAATGAAAGAGTTGAAATTTTTTGCTGATAATAAAATACGCTTCAATGCTCAAATCGTTCTCTGCCCGGGCTATAATGATGGTAAAGAATTACATCAAACTATTAGTAATCTATTTAAATTCTATCCATACCTTCTGTCTATAGCAGTTGTGCCGGTTGGTTTAACAATATACCACAAACAGAGTCTTAATCCAGTAGAAAAAGTAGATGCTGAAAATGCTCTAAAAACAATTGAATATTTTCAAAAAAGGTTCATAAAGAAACATGGTAATCCAATAGTCTACGGTGCTGATGAACTATATTTAAAGGCAGGAATTCCATTCCCTCATTTAAAGGAATACAGGGAACTGTATCAGCTTGAAAATGGTGTTGGCATGTTACCACTATTTCTTAATCAAGTAAAAAAGCTTAAAATAAATAAAACATTTATTCCAAAAAAGAAGATTTTAACTTTTACAGGAACTTCTTTTTATCCCTACCTCAATAAATTTATTGAAAGACTTAGAGAAAAAGAGAGGATTTCTATCGATTTACTCGAAGTAGAAAACAGGTTTTTTGGTCCTTCAATTACTGTAGCAGGATTGATTTCTGGAAGGGACATTATCAAATCAATTCTGGATAGAACAGATGGATATGACAAAATATTTGTACCGGATGTAACTTTAAATTCTGAAGATAAATTTCTTGATGATGTTGCTTTAAGTGACATAAAAGAAGCTACCGGAATACCTGCAGTCAAAATACCTTCAACACCTGAAGGTTTAATTGAAAATATTTTTAATCCAGCATGAAATGTTAAAAAAATCAGTTTTATAGATAATTTTATGGCATGGACATTGCTTAACAATAAATGTGATTATTTAAGCCAGAATTAAATTTGTTTAAAAAGATCGGAGTTATATTATTTAGGATAAAATATGGACGAACAAAATGTTTCTTTTATTCATTTCGGGTGGGAAAAATTTGTCACATTTTATAGAAAAGAAGTAAAAAAGTTGACAGAAAATAATCTGAATGATAATATTTTTAATATGAAAATTTTTATATATGCTTTTATTATTATAATTGTTGCATCGTTGTCCGCTTATGCAGATATATATAAATATGTAGATGAAAATGGAGTAATATGTTATACAGACCTGCCTTTGAATAAAAAGGCAGACAGGATACACAAAGATAAACAGAAATCCTTAGATGACCCGACAACGCAGGAAAAATCTCGGAATACAAAAAAATACAGTAATGCGCAGACTGCTGAATATCATGAAATAATTCATGAAAAAGCCAATGCATATAATATTGATCCTTCACTTGTTAAAGCAGTTATAAAAACCGAATCAAATTTTAATAGCCATGCGATTTCCAGAAAAGGTGCAATGGGTCTAATGCAATTAATGCCATCTACAGCAAATGATCTTAATGTGCAAAATCCTTTCGATCCTGAAGAGAATATAGAAGGAGGGGTAAAATATCTGAAATATTTGCTCGAAAAGTTCAATGGTAATCTTACACTCGCATTAGCAGCGTATAACGCCGGCCCCAAAAAGGTTGAAAAATATGGTTATGTACCACCAATAACAGAAACGAAACAATATGTCAATAAAGTCCTTTCATTATATAATGGACCAACACAATATCAGGTTGAGACTTCGGGTGAGTTTGACACCAAGGAGAAAAAAGTTAAAAAATCTGATCCTATATACAAAATCGTTCTTGATGATGGAACAATTCTTTTCACAAATTCTACTTTCTTTTCAAAAAATTCCAATAAACTATAAATGCCCTCTGAAAATTTAAGGCTTGTTGAAGAAATATTTAAACTCAAAGAAAAAAGGAACGCAATAATTCTTGCCCATAACTATCAAAGGGATGAAGTTCAGGAAATAGCTGATTTTACCGGTGACTCACTTGAACTCTCAAGAACAGCATCTCAGATTGAATGTGAAGTCATTGTTTTTGCAGGAGTAAATTTTATGGCTGAGAGTGCATCGATTTTAAATCCTGATAAGACAGTGCTTCTTACAGAAAAAAACGCTGGCTGCCCGATGGCAGATATGATACATGTTGATACACCGCGCGTGGAAAGAAAGAGTTTTCCGGGTTTTAAAAATCCACCCCCGTTTATATTCCCTGCGGACTTTACACTTAAAGATATTCAGGCAAAATATCCTGATGCACCTGTAGTTTCTTATGTAAACACAACGGCTGATATTAAAGCCGAAAGTTTTATCTGTTGCACTTCAGCAAATATAATAAAAGTTATTGAGTCACTTTCTGATGAAATTGTAATATCGGTTCCTGACAGGAATCTTTCAGCATGGGCACAAAAGCATACTAAGAAAAGAATTATTTCATGGGATGGATTTTGCCACGTTCATGAAAGAGTGACAGTTGATGATATAAAGAAATCAAGAAAAGAACATCCAAAAGCATTAATAATGGCTCATCCTGAATGCAGACTCGATGTTCTTGAGATGGCTGACCATGTAACAAGCACTTCAGGAATGTTAAGATTTGCAAAGTCTTCTTCTGAAAAAGAATTTGTTGTTGGCACTGAAATTGGTTTAATGTACCGTCTGAGAAAAGAAAATCCTGATAAAATATTCTATCCTCTTAGAAAAGATATGATATGCCCTAATATGAAAATGACCACTTTACAAAGTATTTATAGAGCTTTGAGTGAGAATACCTTTGTTGTTAAGGTGCCTGAATATATACGTATTCCTGCACGGAAAGCTCTTGATAGAATGCTCTCAGTAAGTTAAATCACAAAGTAAGGATATTTTATTTTCTTTTTTACTTATTTGTGAAAAATTGTTCCTGTATTCCAAATGGGTCTTTTATTTCCATAGATTTGTTGTATTTAAGTTTTTTCTCACCTCTATTTTCAAGGTATTTATTCAATTCAAGATCAACTATTAATGGAACATCAACATCCGCTTTAATTAATAGCTGTCTTAACAGTGCTTCTGATTTTCCAGCAAATGCAAGAGTATCGCCGAGCACTCTTAATGCTTCAGCAGGATTATGAAAACCAACTGAGTTTTCTGCGCCAATAAAGTTCAGGCGCAAGAAAGCCTGCATATAGTATTCTTTTGCTTTTTCATATAAATTTTTATCAATTTTTTTACCGGTCTCTTCTACAGAATGGACTTTTTCAATGAGTTTTGCAACAGTGGCTGTTGAATAACCTGCTCGAATCATAAGTGATACTGTTCTATCCTGAATTTCTTCGACCTGAGCCCTTAACCATTCGGCTGTTTCTGAATGGCATTGCATGCAGGCTCTCATGTCTGTTTTAAGTGGACTTACAACACGATGGTCTGAAACTTTATATGATCCTACCCTTGTGTATGGCATATGACAGTCAGCACAGGCAGCCCCTGCTTTCCAGTGAACGCTTTTATATGTAAATAATTCGTATTCAGGGTGGCGTATGAAAGGCATTTTATAGCCAGTAACATTTTGTTTCCACTCAAGATAAGATGGGTCGCTTGTAATCTTTTTAATTATATTTTCAATTGAAATCGCTCCCATGGTGCTTCCCTGCCATGGAAAAAATAAACCAACTGATTTCATCTCTTTATCTTTGATAATATTATATGTAACATGACATTGAGCGCAAACAATACTTCGCATTTCCTGATGAGACAATTTGCTTGAGTCAACACCCATGTCTTTTAATGCATTCGTAAGAGTAAATCCTCTTGAGATATTAAGTGACATATCTTTATTATTATGACAATCTATGCAGGCAACACCAAGTTTCTGGAATTCAGGGGGTATTTTGCTGTGAACTTCCTTGAAAGGCATTTTATAATAATCAAGTCCCATTTCTTTTTCCAATTTTGGAGCATATGGAGATTTACACGTTAAACAGACTCCTCCTGCTTTTACTCTTCCAGCATCAATATCGAGCTGATCAATGACCATATATGCATGACCTCTTGGTTCATTGTATTCTATGCCAAATCCCCATCCATTAAATAAAAGTGCAAGAAAAGGAAATTCAGATAGTTTATCAAAAACTATCCTATCAGCATCAAAACCTCTTTTGTATTTGCTCTTTCCTGTTTCTGTCGGCTCTTCGGTCTTTTTCCATAATTCATAATGTAAAGGATATGCTTTCCCCCAGTTTGCAGGATCAATTTCACTATCAGCAATTTTAACAGGTCTAACAGGTTCAGTTTTAGGAGGAGCACAGGAATATAACAATAAAGTGAATAAAAATATGACAATCAATATAGATAAAAAAATATGACTTCTTTTCATTTTGGACCCCTCCTTAAATATCCATTTAATAATTAAATTGTTCCTGTTATCCCGGTATACATGTGAGTTATTCTTCTGTGACATTCCCAGCATTTTCTGTTTTTATTTATCATCATTACCATGTTTTCATGACATCTTATGCAGTTAGTTTGAACTATTTTGATGCCATGATCAGATAGTTTTATTCTCTCGGGAATCTTTCCGGAATGAAATACAATAATATCTTTGAGACCATCAATACTCTTCCACCAGTAATGTAATGCTTGATTATCGTTTGGAAGATGGCATTCAACACAGACCTTTCTCCTGTGTGCACCAGAATGTATCCATGCAGAATATTCATCTTGCATTACATGACAGCTTGCACAATATTCAGATTTTTCGGTTTTTGCTATAATTCCGGATTTGCCACAGGCTGAAAACAATGTAAAAACGATAAAAAGTGGAAATATCAAAGCAAAGTAGAAGAATTTTAAGAACATTATATATTTTCCTTATACATAAAAAGTTAATTTAATATTTTATTTAAATTGTATCAAAAAATTATCCAATGTCAACATAAAATTTTAATTTGAGGGTTGTTTAGATAAAAAATATCTTTAAAATACTCTTTAATTTATATAATATTGTTATATGCGTTCATTCAAAGAAATAAAAGATGATTACTCTTTTACAAAAGACGACGAAACACGTCTTGTTGCTTTGAAAGATATTATGGAGGAAAGTGCTGATGAAGTGATCGGTGCTCTGAATGTATGGATGATGAACACTAAAATAGCTGTCAGACTTCTCGGTGAAACTACAAAACGTGAACATTTATACGAAGCTCAGAAAAAATGGTTTCTTGATATGTTTTCCGGCAAATATGATAACAGATATTATGAAAGACTTATCCGAATTGGAATTGTACATGTGAAAAATAATATTGATGCTCATCTTATGAACAGAGCAATTAATATTATTAGAAATTCCTGCATCAATATCATTAACAGAAGTTGTAAAGATATTGAGGATACAACAAAAAATATTATTTCTCTGGATAAAATGCTTGATATAAATCTTGATATTATTACATCTTCGTATATTGAAGAAGAAATAAGAACATATTCACCTCTTTATAAAGTAAAAAATGTACTGGTGGACTTGTCAGAGAAATTTGTGCAAATTGCAAATCTTGTCCTTGTGTTTGCATTGATCGGGCTAACCATTGGAGCAATAGGTTTGTTTGCTTTTGATATAAAAAAGCTTTTTTATGGCAATCTTGAAAGTGGTATCATTTCTTCACTTGGCTCTTTATTGATTATCTGGGTAATGATTGAGTTAATGAATACTGAAATATCTCATTTAAAAGGTGGTAAATTCAGAATAAGTGTTTTTGTCAGTGTTGCACTTGTGGCAATAATAAGGGAGACTATGATTGCAACGCTTAAACACGAACAGACCGAAGTTATGTATTATTTAATCGCGTCAATTCTTGTAATTGGTTTTGTTTATTGGCTCGTTATAAAAGGTGAAGAAAAGCTCAGATAATGTTCATCATATTTTTACATAATTCCTGCAGGAAGATTTTCTTACCAATATGCGCAGTAATCCTGACTTTATTATTCCTGTCCAATACCTTTGCTGAAGTTAAAGAAATACGTATCCTGCACATTAATGACTTTCACGGATTTGCAGAAGCGTATAAAACATTTGGTTCTGAGCAATATTCAGGAGGAGTTGCCTTTCTTGCAGCAAAAATAAATTCTTTAAGAAATGAAAAACCTTCACTATTACTGGCTGCCGGCGACATGATTTATGGAAATAACTGGACTAATTTATTTTATGGTGAATCTGTCACGGAATTAATGAACATAATGAAATTTGATGCTATGGTCGTGGGGAATCATGAGTTTGATTTCGGTCAGGAGATTTTAAGAAAAAGAATATCTGAGTTTTTATTCCCTGTACTTGGAGCAAATGTTGAGGGAATTGAATCAGTGCAGCCATACATTATTAAGGAAATTTCTGGTATTAAAGTTGGAATTATTGGGGTTATAACAGAAGATACACCTGTATCAACTCACCCAAGAAATGTAAAAGGTTTGAAATTTAAACCTGTTAAAGAAACTGTAACAAAATATTTAAATGAAATTAAGTCAAAGGTCGATATAGTTATTCTACTTTCTCACATTGGATATTCAAATGACAGAAAAATTGCGAAAGAAATTAAAGGGATAGACTTAATAATCGGAGGCCATTCACATACAAAAGTTACAAATCCTGTAAAAATTAACAATACGTTAATTGTTCAGGCATGGGAGTATGCTAAAGCTCTTGGTGTTATTGATATTATTTTTGAAGATGGAAAGATAATTGATTCAACAGGCTATCTTTATGAGATTAAGCCGATTTACGGTCAGGAAAATGAAGAAGTTAAATATTTGGTAGAAAAATATAAAAAAAAGGTGGACGAAGCTCTTGATAGAACAATAGGAGTAGCTTTAATAGATCTTGATGGAGAAAATGTAAGAAAAGATGAAACAAATCTTGGTAATTTTATTGCTGATATTATTAAAGAAACAGCAGGGGCAGATATAGCTCTTATCAATGCCGGAACCATAAGAACAGGGATCAAGAAAGGTGAGATAAAAGTTAAGCATGTTTATTCTGTCTTGCCTTTTGATAATTATATTGTGGCTATGAAGCTGACGGGCAGACAGATTAAAGAAGCATTAGAACATGGGGTCTCAGCAGTAGAAAAGAATGAGGGGAGATTCCCTCAAATTTCCGGAATATCTTTCAAATATAATCCGGAAGCCACTCCCGGAGAAAGAATTAGCTCTATAAACATATCAGGAAACCCTATCGATATGGAGAAAGAGTATTCGGTGGCAACAAATGATTTTCTTGCTGCTGGTGGCGATGGCTATAAGGTATTTGGTAAAGCACTCAAGTCCTCGAAGGAATTTTCAATCAAAGGAGGCTCTGTTAAGAGTGAGAAGCTTGTTTATAATGAACCTGGAAAATGGTTACGGGATGTTGTGGTTCAATATATATTGAAGAAAGGTAAAATTCAATCTGAAAAAGAAGGAAGAATAATTTCACTGAAAAAAGATGATAGTTTATGTCAATAACAAAGCAGTAGAAATACTCCATGGCATGAAAGTCAGACATGCATTAATAAATGCAGAAATTCTTAAAGAAGGTTTTTCAATTAAGGCTATAACTGATGAATGGGGAAATGAGATCGGTATGGACGGAGAACTATCAGAAGGTGATAAAATATTTGTTAACCTACAAATTTGATGAATCTGCTTGAAAAGAAAATTAAAAAACTAATAATTCAAAAAGGCTGCATAACTTTTGAAACCTTCATGCAAATGGCTTTATATGAGCCTGAACTGGGTTATTATTCTTCTGACAGAATAAAAATCGGAAAAAAAGGAGATTATTATACAAGCCAGCATCTCCATCCTGCCTTCGGAGCAATGCTCGGAAAACAACTTATTGAAATGTGGGAATTCATGGGGAATCCTGATACTTTTTACTCTGTAGAACCCGGGGCAGGAGAAGGATTTATGTGCAATGACATACTTACATATCTTAAGGGAAAGGAAATATACGATGCACTTAAATATATAATAGTTGAGCCTCACCCTTTTATGAAACATAGACAGAAAAGATTACTTGAGAATTTTAATAATAAAATCACCTGGATTACTTCACTTAAAGAACTCGAAAATATAAAAGGTTGCATATTATCTAATGAGCTTTTAGATGCTTTCCCTGTACATCTGATTGAAATGGAAAATGAATTGAAAGAAGTTTATGTTACTCTTAATGAAGATAATAATTTTACAGAAATTAAGGATACACCATCTACCGATTATCTAAATAAATATTTGGATGAATTCAATATTTCATTGCCTTATGGATATAGAACTGAAATAAATTTAAAAATAAAAGATTGGTTTAACGAAGTTAATCATGTTCTTTCTGAAGGATTCATATTAACAATTGATTATGGCTATCCTGCCCCTGAATATTACAGTGAAGATAGAAATAGAGGGACATTGATGTGTTATTATCAGCATCAGTTTACTGAAAATCCTTACCTGAATGTAGGCAATCAGGATATTACGGCTCATGTTAATTTTTCCTCTGTTAAAAAGTATGGCGAGGAACTTGGTATTAAAACAATTGGATTTGCGAGTCAGGGGGCTTATCTTGTTTCACTTGGAATTGACCAGATTATCTCAGAATTATATGAGAATTCAAAAGATTACCTTTTTGAGATAGCAAGAATAAAACGGCTTATTCTTCCTGGTACCATAGGTGAAACGCATAAAGTAATTATTCAGTACAAAGGAAGAGAAACCCCTGTATTGAAAGGTTTTTCAATAAAAAATCAGATGAATAAGCTTTAACTTAGGAAGTATATTAGGGGTGAGAACTTATTGTATCTTCAATTATATTCCTTAAATTATTCAGGGCTGACTCAAGTTTTTCTATATCTTTTGTGCCACCCTGTGCAAGTTCTGGTTTTCCACCACCTTTTCCACCTGAGACTGTAGAGAGTCTTTTCATAATATTTCCAGCATGGAATTTTTTTATTAAATCTTTTGTTACCATGCAGACTATTGAAGCCTGACCTTCGGTAACAGATGCTGTTACTATGATTCCTGACTTAATACGATCACGAATGTTGTCAGAGAGAAGACGTAGTTCATTCAAGTTCATATTATCCTGTCTTAAGCTTACAATTTTCACATTATCAATGATTATTGCAGAATTTATCGCATCTTTTAAAACATCCCCGGAAGAGCCGGTTTTAAGTTTCTGAACTTCTTTTTCGAGTAATTTTATATCTGTTAAAAGCTTTTGTATTTTCTCTAATGGTCTGTCTGCTTTTATTGTTTCTTTTATATTGTTCAGTTCTGTTTTCTGTTGTCTTAAGTAATCAAAAGCAGATTTACCCGTCAATGCTTCTATTCTTCTTACTCCTGATGCTACACTTCCTTCTGACGTTATAACAAATAAACCTATTTCACCTGTTGCTCTGCAATGTGTCCCTCCACAGAGTTCTTTGCTGAAATCTCCTGCTGAGACAACCCGAACAGTATCACCGTATTTCTCATCAAACAGAGCCATTGCACCTGAATTCATAGCATCCTGAATATTCATAATATCAGTTTTTACCAGAAGATTTTCTATTATTTTTTCATTGACTATATCTTCAACTCTTTCTATTTCATTTCTGCTCATGCCAATAAAATGTGTAAAATCGAATCTAAGTCTTTCATTGTCAACAACAGAGCCGGATTGTTTTACATGATTGCCGAGCACAATACGCAATGCTTTGTGCAGAAGATGAGTTGCTGTGTGGTTTCTCATAACTGCTTTTCTGAATGAAGCATCAACCCTACAGATAACTTTTTCACCTTTTTTGATTTTACCTTTAATAACTTTTGCATAATGATAAAAAAGTTGCGAAGGTTTTTTTGTCTCAGTTATTTCTACGAATGAATTTTCTGTCTCCAGAGAACCAACATCGCCAACCTGTCCGCCTGATTCTCCATAAAAAGGTGTGCGATCAAGTATCAGAATCCCTTCTTCGCCTTCTTTTAATTCTTCTATTAATTCATTGTCTCTCAGGATTGCTAATAATAAAGATTCGCATGTAAGACTCTCATAACCAACAAAAATAGTATGTTCACTGATTCCATGAATTTCATTCGAAACAGAAGGAATAGTATCTTTAAATGATTCGTTTATAATTTTCGATTTCTGGCGATGGGCTTCCATTTCTTTGTGAAAACCTTCTTCGTCAATAATCAGTCCTGCATCCATTGCAACATCTTTTGCAAAATCAAGAGGTAATCCATGTGTTTGTTGTAACCTTGCAACTTCTTCCCCTGGTATTACTTTAAGATTTTCTGACTTTGCTTTTTTTATTATTTCATCAAATAAGTTCATCGAGTTTTCAATGGTTCTGTGGAAGTTTTCTTCCTCAATTCTCAGGAGCTTTTCGTTTCTGCTATTTTCTTTAATAATTTCAGGATATATACTGCCCAGAGCTTCGATAACCGGAGCAGTAAGTTTATAAAGACATGGCTCATGAAGATTCAAAAGTTTTGCATGTCTCGATGCTCTACGAATAATCCTTCTTAAGACATAACCTCTGCCTTCATTTGAAGGAATACATCCTTCTGATAGCATGAAAACACTTGCTCTTATGTGGTCAGCAATTACTCTCATCGAAGCTGTACTATCTTCTGAAGAACCATATTCAATACCTGATAAAGATGATATAGCATCTATAACAGGCTTGAATATATCTGTATCGAAATTTGTAGGTTTACCCTGCAGAACTGCACTTATGCGTTCTAATCCCATTCCAGTGTCGATACTTGGCTTTGGCAGAGGAATGAGTTGTCCATTGTCGTCTCTATTGTATTGCATGAAAACAAGGTTCCATAGTTCAAGGAATCTGTCGCAGTCACATGCTACACTACAATCAGGTTTGCCGCATCCTATATGTGACCCCTGATCAATAATAATTTCCGAACATGGACCACAAGGTCCGGTATCTCCCATCTGCCAGAAATTATCTTTTGCACCAAGACGAACTATTCTATTTTCAGGGATACCCGTGAGTTCATTCCATAGCTTTGCTGCTTCGTCATCTTCTTCATATACTGAGACATAAAGCTTATCCTCTGGAAGTCCAAAGATTTTTGTTAAAAGGTCCCATCCGAAAATTATTGCATCTTTTTTGAAATAATCACCAAAGGAAAAATTTCCGAGCATCTCAAAAAATGTATGGTGTCTTGCTGTGTGTCCAACATTTTCAAGATCACTATGTTTACCGCCTGCACGCATGCATTTCTGACATGTAGTTGCACGGGTATAATCTGTTTTTTCAATGCCAAGAAATATTTTTTTAAACTGTACCATCCCTGCGTTTACGAAAATAAGAGTTGGGTCGTCCCATGGTATTAAAGGTGAACTCGGGACTATTTTGTGACCTTTTGCTCTGAAGTATTCAAGAAATGCAGTACGTATCTCAGAACTTTTCATATATCTCCTGTAGAAAGATAAGATTATTTTACATATATTAGTTTTCCATCATAAAAGAGCAAAATTTTTGTTCCGATAATGCCAAGTTTTGAATATATCCATTCTGTTCTTGATTTTCCTTCGTAGGGATCGAGAACTTTCTGATAATCCGGGTTTCCCCATGCATATCTGACCTGCTCAGGAGTCATTCCAAGTGCTACCTCACCTTTACGAATATTGTCCTGAATATTTGAAGGAAAGCCCTGAATCTCGGTCTCAGAATATCGTACAGGATTTGTGCAACCGGATAAAATGATTGTCGAGATCATTAGTGAAAGAACCATGATAATTAAAAAAATTTTTTTCATCTCTTAATCCTCCTTTTTAATTTTATTAAAAGCCTTAAATATTATATCAGAGCTGTATCCTCTTCGGAGTAATTGATTGAATAATCTATTTCTGGTATTTTTATCAGGATAAAAGCCGGGACTTTTGATTTTTTTCAAAAGAAATTGACTTGCTTTATCCAGATCTTCACTGTCATTTTCGATACATACAGAGGAAACTATATTCTTTGGAATTCCTTTTTGTAAAAGGTATCTTCTGATACCTTCGGAACTCAGCAATTTTCTTTCTGAAGCATCACGTTTTAAAGATTCTGCCAGTAAAGTATCATTTATAAAACCAAGTTCCTTTAGATATTCTAACACTGAAATTATATCATCCTCTTCAAATCCTTTTTTTGTGAGTCTTTCTTTAAGTTCTTTTTCACTCCTTGCTCTATAACCGAGAAGCTTGAAAGCATGCTGTCTTATTTTATTTTGAGAATCTTTCAATTTTCATTTCGCCCCTGTCGTCAGGTTTTTTCTCGAAAGATTCAAGTGACAGATCACTTGTAGATTGAATGCCTTTTACCTTAAGTACAAAGTCATCAGGATTTGTTGCTCTTCTTAAAGCTTCTTCATAAGTTATTAACCCTGATTTATAAAGACTGAAAAGTGATTGATCAAATGTCTGCATACCGTAATGAATGGCTCCCTGTTCAATAACATCAGGTATGGTTTTTGTTTTGTCAGGGTCAAGTATGCAATCTTTTATAGTAGCCGTAGCAATGAGAATTTCTACAGCAGGAACCCTGCCTTTGCCATCAGCCCTTGGTACAAGTCTCATTGAAATAATGGCTCTAAGAACAGATGATAATTGCATTCTAACCTGCTTGTGCTGGTATGGAGGAAAAACAGCAATGATTCTATTGACAGTTTCTGTAGCATCAATAGTATGGAGTGTACTCAAAACAAGATGTCCTGTTTCAGCAGCAACAAGAGATGTCTGTATTGTTTCAAAGTCTCTCATTTCACCAACAAGAATTACATCCGGGTCCTGCCTGAGAGCCTGTCTTAAAGCTTTACTGAAGGATTCTGTATCACTGCCTATTTCTCTCTGGTTAACAATGCTTTTTTTATCTCTGTGGAGATATTCAATCGGGTCTTCAATTGTAATTATATGTTCAGTTCTTGAGGAGTTAATAAGGTCTATCATGGAAGCAAGGGTTGTGGATTTTCCACTTCCAGTTGTTCCTGTAACAAGAATTAAGCCTCTCTGTTCTGATGAAATCTTTTTTATTACTTCAGGTAATAATAATTCATCAATTGTTGGAATCCTCATCGAAATAACGCGAAATACAAGACCTACTGTACCTCTTTGCATGAATATATTACAGCGGAAACGTCCGAGTCCCGGAACACTATATGCGAGGTCAATATCATTTTTTCTCTTAAAGACATCTGTTTGTCCGGGGGTCATTACAGAAAGAGCGATTTTTGTAGCATCCTCATGGCTGATCTTTTTTTCAGATGTCAGAGGCACAAGTTCTCCATGTATTCTGAGAATAGGTGGAGACCCAACTTTTATATGAAGGTCAGATGCTTCT
>FWPV01004085.1_pt1 | contig 14713 bp, 10 predicted proteins | sample 2228371 | NCBI WGS metagenome assembly FWPV01 (sample SAMEA103939776, study PRJEB20133) | metagenome
GGCCTGCCGGATCCGCCCCGGCGGAAGTTCCCACCGTCCCGCCCGCGGCCGGCGAACCTTCCCTCACACCGATGGAAGCCACGCAGCCGGCAGGCGTCGAGACCGTGACGCCTGTTCCAGAGTCCGCGCCGCCAGGCGAATCCCCATTGACCCCATCCGGTTCGGAGGCTCCGGCACCGGATCAGGGTGCCGTCCCGTTGCCGGAACCGCGGGCGACTCCTGATACCCTCCCGGCCGCCTCGACGCAGGAGGGGGAGGCGCAGAGGTGGGACGGCAGCCGGCTGAGCGTGGTAGCTCTCCTGCTGGCAGCGGCGGGGCTGGCGGGCGTGGTGTTCTGGCTGCGGCGGCGCCGGCTGCGCGCCCTCCTGGGGGGCGGCGTTCCAATTGCGCGGGGCGACATGGCTCTGGTCCTGTCCAAGCTGGACGAGCGGCGGCGGGAGGAAGACGAACGCCTCAGCCGGGAATTCGCCAAGGTGAGGCAGGCGGTGGAAGCCGGCGCGGGCGAACCGGAGCTCCTTGTCGGGCGGATCGAGGAGCTGCGGACAGCGGTGGCGGCGATGCAGCAGCGGCTGGACGCCTACTCCGACTTGCTGGCTGCGCAGGACCGCAAGCTGGCCGCCCTGGAGGAGGAGAATCGGGTGCTGCGCGCCCTGCTCACCGGCACCCGTCAATAGTGCGGCGGTACATCGCCGGCCCCTCCGCCATTGGCGCCGGAAGCGCGACCGACGCGTTTACCGCAGATCACGAGGGGGGCAGCCGCCGAGCTGTCCCTCCGGGATAGTCCTGTCGGATGATGCGGTTGCTCCGCCGCAGCCCCGGACAGCCCCTGGCATGGAAATCCCGGAACGACCCAACCCTTGCCCCTTCCCCGCCTGGAACCCGCTCAGCGACTGAACTCTTCGAGCAGGTTCATCCGGCGCAGCTTCTCCACCAGGGTGGTGCGCTTCAGAAACAGCAGACGCGCCGCCTGACCCTTGTTTCCGCCGGTCCGCTCGAGACTCTGGCAGATGAGGTTCCGCTCCACCTCGTTGACCACCTGGTTCAGGTCGATCCCTTCCTCCGGCAGCCGCAGCAGGGCTTCGAGCTGGGAGCCGTGCACGGAAGCGCCCACCTTCTCGTCGAGCGTGGGCAGGTCCTGGGGAGTGATCACATCCCTGTCACCGGACAGGATGAACGCCAGCTCGATCACATTCCGCAACTCCCGGATGTTACCGGGCCAGTCGTGGGCGGTGAGGACCTTGAGGGCTTGCGGATCAAGGCGCTTCACCGGCTCGGAGTAGTGGCGGGCGAAGAAACTGAGGAAATGGTTGGCCAGCAACGGCAAGTCCGACTTGCGTTCCCGCAGGGCGGGGTTGTGAATGGGCACCACATTGAGGCGGTAGAAGAGGTCTTCCCGGAATTCCCCGGCTTCGATCTTCTTGCGCAGGTCGGCGTTGGTGGCGGCGATGACGCGGAAGTCCACCGCCACCTCCTGGTTGCTTCCCAGGCGCTGCAGCGTCCGGTTTTCCAGCACGCGGAGGAGTTTCACCTGGAGGGCCGGCTTCATCTCCCCGATTTCGTCCAGGAAAAGCGTGCCCCCGTGGGCCTGTTCGAGCTTGCCGACCCGGGTGGTTTTGGCGTCGGTGTAGGCGCCCCGTACATGACCGAACAGTTCGTCTTCCAGCAGGGTCTCCGGGATGGCGGCACAATTGAGGGCGACAAAAGGCTTGTCGCGCCGGCTGCTCATCTGGTGGATGGCCCGGGCGACCAGCTCTTTCCCGGTGCCGCTTTCCCCGGTGATGAGGACCGGCGGCCCCTTCTCCGAAACCATGCGGATGAGGCGGACCACCTTCCGGATGGCCTCACTCTCACCGACAATTTCCTGGGGCCAGTCCTCACCGGAGGGTTCGGGGTGGCGGCCGGCGTTGACCTCGGACCGCCGGTTCATCACCGCGGCGATCCGCTCTTCAAGCTCGTGCAAGTTGAAGGGCTTGGGCAGCAGATCTGCTGCCCCCTTGCGCAGAGCCGAAGCGGCCACCCGCATGTCCTGGACTCCGGTCATCACCATCAGCTTGGTGAGCGGAGAGCGCCGCTGGATGTCATCGAAGACGGCCAAGCCGTTGTCGTCCGGCAGCAGGTAATCGCACAGCACCAGGTCGTAGGTGTTGGCAGCCACCGCGGCCCGGGCTTCCCGGACGGTGGCCGCGCTGGTCACCTCCCAACCCCACTGCTCAAAAAAGCTCTTTAACAGCTCCGCGAGAGTTGCATCGTCCTCGATCAGCAGTACCGAACACTGCGCGGGATCGAAGCCCATAGATCCTCCCCCAGTAAAAAGGACCCCTGAGGGCACTCGTCCCTATGATGCACTCGGAGCGGGCGCCGACGCAAATGCCGGGTTGTGTACGCGGTGTACGCAGCTTCAGTTGGTGTCCGAGCCCAGCTTCAGGACGCCGGTGATCTCGTGGCTGGAGATGACCCGGTCGATGTCCAGCAGCAGTTTGACCCGTCCCTGGGACTTGTCGATACCCAGCAGGAACGAGGTGTCGGCGCCGCTTCCCACCGCCGGGGGCTCCTGGATCTCGGCGTCTTCCACGTGGGAAACCTCCGACATCCGGTCGACCACCACCCCGGTATCGACCCCATGGGCACGGACCACGATGATGCAGTTTTCCCTGGTCTGTTCCCCTGATTCCATGCCGAACTTCACGCGCAGATCGACGATGGGGATGATCCCGCCCCGGAGGTTGATGACGCCGCGGATATAGGAAGGCATTTGGGGCACGGGGGTAATGGGAACCATGCCGATGATTTCACGGACTGCCAGAATCGGGATACCGTACTCCTCCCGGCCCAGGAAAAAGGTGACATACTTTCCCCCCAGCCGCCGTCCCGGGTCGACGACGGAGCTTGCCGCAGCCGCCGGGGCTGCAAATTGTCCAACACTCATGATGTTGCCTCCTCGCGCAAGCGCGGACCCGCCGGCGCGGCGGTGAACCGCAATCTGCCGGTATATCGACGGATCGGGAAACGGTCTTTAGACATTTCCGCGGGCGCCGGAGGGGTCCCAAGGGGTGCGACAATGTTCACCGGTACCTGCTAAGCTTGGATTCATCCCATGGAGTCGCTGACCCCGATGATGCGCCAGTACCACCGGATCAAGCTGGCGCACCCGGATGTCCTCTTGTTTTTCCGCCTGGGCGATTTCTACGAGATGTTCTACGACGACGCCCTGGTGGGAAGCCGCGAGCTGGAGATCACCCTGACCTCCCGGCATGCGGACCGGGAGGGGAATCCGATCCCGATGTGCGGCATTCCTTACCATGCGGTCAACAGCTATGTGGCGCGGTTGCTGCGCAAGGGATTCAAGGTGGCGATCTGCGACCAGGTGGAGGATCCACGGACCGCCAAGGGTCTGGTGCGCCGCGAGGTGACCCGCATCCTGACGCCGGGTACCGCCGTCGACGAAGGGGTTCTCGAATCCAAGGAGCACAATTTCCTGGCTGCGCTGTGCAGCCGGCCGGCCGGGCTGGGCGCGGCGTTCCTGGAAGTCTCCACCGGCGAGTTCTGGGCGGTCCAGTACCCGGACGACCAGCGTCCGCGCATGGAGGAAACACTGCTGCAGTTCCAGCCGCGGGAGGTATTGGTTCCGGAAGGGCTGGCGTCGGCGCTGGGCACCGAATTCCGCGCCGCTCTCAACGGCCGGGCGGTCCTGACCTCCCAGGCCGACTGGGTCTTCAACCCCGACTATGCCCGGCGGACGCTGCTGGAGCACTTCCAGGTGGGAAGCCTGGAGGCCTTCGGGCTCGACGACCAGCTCGAAGCCTTGGGCGCTGCGGGAGCCCTCCTGTACTACGTTCGCCAGACCCAGCGCAGCGAACTCGGCCACATCACCAGCCTGAAGCTGCTGGAGGAGGCGGCGTTCCTCAAGCTCGACGACGCCACCGTCCGCAACCTGGAGCTGTTGCAGGGTCTGGATGGCAACCGGAAGTGGACGCTGCTGGCCACACTGGACTATACCCGCACCGGCATGGGCGGCCGCCTGTTGCGGTCCTGGATGTTGCGCCCGCTGATGGATGTCTCCACCATCAACCGCCGCCTGGATGCCGTCCAGGAGCTCGCCGGTTCGGTGGTCCTGCTGTCCCGGGTAGGCAAGGAGCTGGAAGGAATCCAGGACCTGGAACGGCTGGTGGCCAGGGTCAGTCTGGCCGCAGCCGGCGCCCGGGAACTGGTGGCATTGAGGGAGTCCTTGCGGCGGCTGCCGGCACTGGCCGGGAGTCTTTCCCAGACCCGTTCGCCGTTGCTGGCTCCCCCACCCGACCTGGCGCCGGATCTGGTCGAACTGCTCGACCAGGCGCTGGTGGATGATCCTCCCGCCGTGACCACTGAAGGCGGGATGATCCGGCCCGGATACCACGCCGAACTGGACGAGCTGCGATCGGTGGCCGAAGACGGCAAGAGCTGGATCGCCCGCATCGAGGCCCAGGAACGGCAGCGTACCGGAATCGCTTCGCTCAAAGTCCGTTACAACAAGGTCTTCGGGTACTTCATCGAAGTGACCAAGGCCAATCTGGGATCGGTGCCCGACGACTACATCCGCAAACAGACCTTGGCCGGAGCCGAGCGCTTCATCACCCCGGAGCTGAAGGAATATGAGGACAAGGTTCTGGGGGCGGAGGAGCGGATGGTCGAACTGGAGAGAGAGCTGTTCCTGGCGCTGCGGCGCCAGGTTTCCGAAGCCTCCTCCCGTCTGTTGGCGATCGCCCGCCGGGTGGCGGAGATCGATGTCCTGGCGGCGCTGGCGGAGGCCGCCCATCGCAACCGCTACGTGCGTCCCCGGCTGGATGAGTCGCTGCACCTGAAGATCCGCGGCGGCCGGCATCCGGTGGTGGAACTGCAGTCCGATGAACCCTTTGTGCCCAACGATCTGGAGTGCGACGCCGACGGCGCACAACTCATGGTGCTGACCGGTCCCAACATGGGAGGCAAGTCCACTTACCTGCGGCAGAATGCCCTGATTGTCCTGATGGCCCAGATGGGCTCCTTCGTGCCCGCAACCGAAGCTCATATCGGTCTGGTGGACCGGATCTACACGCGGGTGGGGGCCAGCGACAATCTGGCGCGGGGACGTTCCACCTTCATGGTGGAGATGATCGAGACGGCGCGCATCCTGCACACCGCCACCCGCCGGAGCCTGATCCTGCTGGACGAGGTGGGCCGGGGCACGGCGACCTTCGACGGACTGTCGATTGCCTGGGCTGTGGCGGAGTATCTGTTGAACGAGCCGGAACGGCGGGCCCGGACCCTGTTCGCCACCCACTACCAGGAGTTGACCCGGCTCGAGCAGCTTTATCCGGCCGCCCGGAACTATTGCGTCACCGTTGGCGAAAGCGGCGGCCACATCGTCTTCTTCCACAAGGTGCTCGCGGGAATCGCCGCCAAGAGTTACGGCATCGAGGTGGCCCGCCTGGCCGGCGTACCGCAGCCCGTCATCCAGCGGGCACGGGAGATCCTGGAGCGGCTCGAACGCAAGCAGCTCAACCTCACCGGTAAGCCGCGATCGTCCGCAGTCCCCGAGGGTTCTCTCGCCGACCTGCAGAAAGCCCTGTTCTGACGGTGGGTCCGGTGGCGGAAACTCCCCGTGTTGCCTGGTTGTGGCTGCTTTGGTTCGTCCTCCCCCTCTGGATGGTTCCGACGACGTCTTCGGTTTGGGACGCCAACGAAGCTTTCTACGTGCAGACGCCGCGGGAAATGGTGGAGTCCGGCAACTGGATCTCTCCCACCTTCAACGGACAGCCGAGGCTGAACAAGCCGCCGCTGGCATATTGGCCGGTGGCGTTGCTCTACAGCCTGTTCGGTGTCTCCCTGCTCTGGGAGCGGCTGGTGCTGGCCGGTGCGGCCACCATTTCGGTACTGATCCTGTGGCGGCTCGGCAGCCGGATCGCCGGTCCATGGGCGGGGCTGGTTGCGGCGGGCATCCTGGCCACTACCTTCCGCTTCCAGATCGTGTCCCGCCGGCTGCTCATCGACATGCTGCTGCTGGCTTTCACGCTGGCGAGCTTCTACTGGTTCTGGCGCTGGCTGGAGACCCGAAACCGGAGGGACTTCCTGTGGGGCTGTGCGACGATGGCGCTGGGCTTCCTCAGCAAGGGACCGGTGGCACTGGCACCGGTGGCGGTGCTGGCGATGGTTCTGCTGTGGGAGCGGCGGACGGCCCCTTCTCTGCCCTGGATCTCGGGTTCGGCGGTCTTTCTGGCCATCGCGGGGGCCTGGCCGCTGGCCCTGATGGCGGTCGAGGGCCCGGGCCCCATCCGGGACTTCCTGTTCACGGAGAACCTGGGACGCCTCGTGAACGTGGAGTTCGGCCCCCGACGCGGTCCGCTCTACTACGCCGGAGTCTTCGTGGCGGATTTCTTCCCCTGGTCGCTGCTGTGTCCCGCGGCCGTGGTGGCGTGGCTCCGCACCGGGGACCGCCGGACCACCCGCCTGCTGCTCCTCTGGCCGGCGGTTTATCTGGTGGTCTTCTCCCTGTCCCTCAACAAGCAGGAGTACTACATCCTTCCCGCCTATCCGGCGGCTGCGCTGCTGGTGGCCGGCGCCGGCATGCAGATTCAGCCACGATGGGTGCGAGGGACGGCGGCAGCGCTGCTGGTCCTCGCTGCCGCCGCCGCCGCAGGCCTGGCCAGGCTCCTGTTCTCCGACGGCTGGTTGCCCGCATTGGCCTTGCTGCCGCTTCCGGTGGCGGCCTATTGGCTGCTTCGGGGGACGCTGCAGTCAGCGGTGGCGGCAATGGCGGGGTTCTATCTGCTGGCGGTTCTGTTCTGGTCCGGTCCGCTGGAACAGTACAAACCGGTGGCTCCCATGGCCCAAACCATGAGCCGTCTGGCCTCGGGCCCCGTCTACCAGTGCGCGCGGATGGGGTACTACCGCTTCACGGCTCCCAGCCTGCGCTTCTACGTAGACAGGGACATCCTGGAACTGTACGATCTCGATTCCGCCGCCAGCTGCCTGGAGGCTGACGAACCCGTGCTGCTGATCACCGACGTGCAGGGTCTGGAGGAGTTGACTTTGCGCTCCGCGGTGCGCCCCGTGATCCTGCAGAACGGGCGCCGCGTTTCCACCAGTCTCAAACAGTTGGTGCGTTATGTGAGGGAGGGTCCCCGCGCAGGGCCGTTGTGGCAGTCGGTGTATCTCATCGGTAATCGGCCGCTGTGAGCCGCAAATCGCACCGGCGCCGGTTTGGCAAGGACAGGTGACGGATGACCAATCTGCTGGACTTTCTGCTGGAGCTTACGACCGCGGTTTCCAACTGGCTGTGGGGTGCTCCGATGGTGGCGCTGTTGCTGGGGACCGGTCTGGTGCTGACGATGGCGACCCGCGGTGTTCAAGTCCGGCATTTTTTCTGGTCGGTCAAGGCGGTTCTGGGGCGGGACGGTCATGCAGCGGCCGGCTCGACGGAAGGCAACATCAGTTCTTTCCAGGCACTGATGACGGAGCTCTCGGGGACCGTCGGCAACGGCAACATCGCCGGTGTGGCCACCGCGATTGCGGCGGGGGGTCCGGGGGCCGCCTTCTGGATGTGGATGACGGCGCTGGTGGGGATGGCCACCAAGTATTCGGAAGCCCTGCTGGCGGTGACGTTCCGGGTCCGGATGCCGGACGGAACCGTGGCCGGCGGACCCATGTACTACTGCCGGAATGGGATCTCCAACCGTCGCCTGGGCGCCGTCCTGGGAACGGTCTTCGCGGTCTCGGGGGGTCTGGCGACGCTGCTCGGTACCGGCAACATGTTCCAGACCCAGTCGATGGCGCTGGCAGCCAATCACCAGTGGGGTGTCCCGATGTGGGTTTCGGGGTTGGTGGTGGCATTCTTCGCAGGCTTGGTGATCATCGGCGGTATCCGGCGGATCGGGCTGGTGGCGGAGAAGCTGGTTCCGGGCATGATCCTGTTCTACTTTGCGGGAGCCGCCCTCGTGCTGTTTTCCAACCTGTCCGCAATTCCCGAAGCTTTCCGGCTGATTTTCGCCTCGGCCTTCGACCCCCAGGCGGCGCTGGGTGGTGCGGTCGGGATCGGCGTCCAGCAGGCGATCCGCTTCGGAGTGGCGCGCGGGATCCTGTCGAACGAATCGGGGCTCGGCAGCGCGCCCATCGCCCACGCGGCCGCCCGCACCAAGGACCCGGTGCGGCAGGGCACCATCGCCATGATGGGAACGTTCATCGATACCATCATCGTGTGTACGCTCACCGCGCTGACCATCGTGGTGTCGGGTGTCTGGACCCAGTCCACGCTGATGGTGCCGGGAGGGCTGTCGGGTGCGGACCTGACAGTGAGCGCCTTCAATGCGGGGATGCCCTCGGTGTTTGCCGGCTGGGGCGGGACGATCGTGGTTTGCTCATCCCTGATCTTCGGGTTCACCACCCTGATCGGGTGGTCGTATTACGGAGAGGTCTGCTTTGGCTACCTGTTTGGAATCAAGATCGTGCGCCCCTACCGCGTGGTCTATATCCTGCTCCTGTTTACGGGCTCCCTGCTGGCCGGGAAGTACGCCCCGATCGTTACCAACGTGGGCGACACCTTCAACGCCGTGATGGCTTTCCCCAACCTGATTGCCCTGCTGCTCCTGGCCGGTGTGGTGGCCCAAGCCACCCGCGCCGGCCGCAAGCCTGAGGCAGGACCTGGGGGGATGGAGTCAGGGGTCAGGAGTCAGGAGACGGGAGACGGGCCCCCTGGGGCGGCCTTCTGATACCCCGTTTTCGACCACAGACTTCTTCCCGGCTCCGGACTCTTGCCTCCGACCCAGGCAAGCTTGCGGACGTGCGGCGGCGGCGTTATCGTGCGCCCATGAGAAGCTTGCCGCTCCGCCTGCTCCTGTCCCCGCTCCTGTACCTGCTTCCGACCCTCGTTTCCCTCCCGCTCTGGGCCGACCCCCCCGGCGAGGGTTGGGAGCTGATCTTCCACGACGAATTCAACGGCGACCGTCTCAACTGGGACGTCTGGACCTGCGAGCAGGGAGACCGCCGCGACGCCTACAACGACCCTGCCGACAGCTATCTCGACGGCCAAGGCCACCTCATCCTCCGCCTGCGCAAGGCCGAAGACGGCAAGTACCACCTCGGTTTCATCCGCACCAGACAATCCTTCCAATGGGGCTACTACGAGGCTCGCACCGATCTCAATACCGTGCCCGGCTACTGGAGCGCGTTCTGGCTGTGGGGCCCCGAGTCTTACAACGCCAATTACGACGGTGCTGAAGTGGATTTCATGGAGGATCCCTACCGCGACGACATCATCGAGCACAACCTCCACCAGGGCAGCGGCAGCGGGCACCGGTGGGAAGGCGCCCGAATCAGCGTCCGCGGTTCCCGCCAGGCCTGGCACCTTTTCGCCGGCGAATGGCACGAGCAGGGCTTCGACTTCTACGTCGACGACCAGCGCACCTGGATCACCCGCAGCATGCGGGCCGCCAAGCCCAACTGGATCTACCTGACGCTGGAGGCCAAGTTCGACGGCTGGGCGGGCGACGTCCGCCAGTCCGACAGCCGGCTGCCGGCACACTGGAAGGTGGATTACGTTCGTTACTACCGCCGCAACCCCCAGGCTCCCGCCATCACTCTCTCCCAGCCTGAACCGATCCGGCTTGGGAAAGAGGACGGTAAAGTCGTCCAGGTCAACCTGGTTCGGGGAAGATTCGGACCGATCAACCCGGAGCGCTGGTCCGTCGAGAACCTGCCGGCCGGTGTCCGTCTGGGCGGAGTGGAGCGGGTGGATGACCGGACTGTCCGCCTGCGCTTGCAGGGAAACTCCGGTCCTCCCGTCTCCAGGGCGGAAATCGTCGATCTCACCGTGATCGCCGAAGCGGGCGAAGTGGTTGACTCACGGTCGCTTCTGATCGCCACCCGAGGCGTGCTCCTGTCGGTTGAGCGTTAACTGCTTGAACCCCCGCGGGGGGAAGGAGGTTGCCATGTCCGGCAGTCGGAACCGTCGATCATTTCTCAGGAGTTCGCTGGCGGGGGCGGCCGCGGCGGCGGGTGCCGCCGTCGCCCCGCCGGCCGCCCCGGCCGTGATGCCCCCCCAGACTGAAAAGGGTATGCCGGTGGGGCGGCTGGGCAAGTTGTCCGTGAGCCGTCTGTTCATCGGCTGCAACCAGGTCAGCGGCTACGCCCATGCCCGGGATCTCCGGTACGTCCCGGCCCTGATGCGTGCCTATCAGACCGACGACCGGGTGCTCGACACCTGGCAGCTTTGCGAGGAACTGGGCATCAATACCGTGCTCTCGGACCCGTTCGAACGTCCGGTCAAGCTGATGGCCAGATATCGGAAGGAGCGGGGCGGCAGGATCCAGTGGCTGTCCGAGCTGCACCCCGCCAAACCCTACCATCAGGTGACCCTGGCGGACATGAAAGAGAACCTGCGGCAGGTGGTGGATAACGGCGCGGATCTGATCTACGTCCAGGGCGGGATCGGCGACTCCTTCGTGATGCGCAGGGCGGTCGACGACCTGGGTGAACTGCTGGAGGACATGAAGGCGACCGGGCTGCCGTCGGGGATCGGCGCCCACTCCATCGAAACCGTCAAGGCGGTGGTGGCGGCCGGGATCCGGCCTGACTTCTTCTTCAAGACCTATCATTCGGACAACTACTGGTCGGCCACACCGGTGGAGCAGCGGGTGGAGTTCAACGTCGACAGCGGCAGTCCTCACGACCACGACAACATCTGGTGCATCAAGCCTGAGGAGACACGGGAGGTGATGGGCCGCCTCGATACGCCATGGATCGCCTTCAAGGTCCTCGCGGCCGGGGCGCTGGACCCCCGCCAGGCCTTCCGCTTTGCCTTCGAGGGTGGAGCGGACTTCATCTGCGTCGGAATGTTCGATTTCCAGCTCCGCGAGGACGTGCGCATCGCTCGGGAGACGTTGTCGGCCAGTCTGGCGCGGCAGCGTGCCTGGTGCGCCTGAACCTTGGCCGATCGGCGCGGAACGCAGTCACCGACACGGAAGGATCGCGGTCGGGATCCGGCGTGTCAAGGCAGGGTCGGTCTGCTACAGTAGCTGCCGACCATGGCGACGCAGGAGACCCCCGCCTTCGCCAATCTCTGCTTCTGGCTGCTCCGCCTGGTGGCGGGAGCGGTGTGGTGGATGGGAGCCCACACCATGACGTTGCTGCTGCCGCTTTCAGGTCCGTGGCTCCCGATTCCGGCCGCAATCCCCACCGGGCTGCTGATGGGAGTCATTTTCGGGCTGTCCCGGGTTGTTTCCCTGTTCAGGCGGGTCCTGGTCCCGGCAGGACTGACAGCAGGCTCATATTTGGGCTGGGTCTTTGCCCGCGGCGACTTGGGAACGGGCGGTGTCTTCGCGCCCCCCTCCGAAGCGGACCGGCTGGCTGCCACCCTGGTCTGCGGCGGGCTGGGAGTCATCGCCAACGGGGGCATGCGCTGGCTGCTGGAAACCTACGAGGCCCGTCCGGTCCGCCTGCTCGGCATCCTGGTCCTGCTGCTGGCAGTGCTGATGGCAGGGGTACTCCTGCTGGCCCTGTCCCAGAGCGGAGACCGAACGTCCGCGTGGGACGTCACAGCCGCGCCGGTGCTTTCCTCGCGGGCTCGATGACCCCGCGGCAGCGAAAGAGGTTTGCCCATGTCGTCTTACTGGATCGAAGTCCTGTCCCGGCAGTCGATCGCAGCGATTCAGATGCTGCGCGCTGCGATCGAGGCTTGTCCCCAGCAGTTGTGGGACGACCGCTCCGACGGTACGCCTTTCTGGCACATCGCTTACCACGCGCTTTTCTACTGCGATTTTTACCTCTCCGCGGACGAGGCCTCGTTTCGTCCTCCGCTGTTCCATGTGGACCGCCTGAACTATCTTCCCGGCGACTACGGACCGTATGGAGGCGTGGTCAGCACGCCGGAGCGTGGCTGTGAGCAGGCACAGTTGGTGGACTACGCCGACCACTGCATCCGGAAATGCAGGACCGTATTCGCCGGCCTGACCGAGGAAAGGGCGCGACAGCGCTGCGGGTTCTGGTGGTACGAGCTCAACGTCGGCGAGTTTCTGGTCAACAGCCTCCGTCATACCCAGCACCATGCCGCGCAACTTGCGCTGATTCTTCGCCGCCGGGGGGGAATCGGAGTGGACTGGCTGGGAACCGAGGGCAACCAGCCTCCGCCCCCGACGTGGTGACGCCGTCCCAGGTCCCCGGCCAGGCAGCGAAATTCGGCGGAGTCGTCCGGCGCCGAAGGGCTAGCTCCCGGCGTCGGCCCGGCGTCCATCTGAACCCGCGAACCCGCGGATCCGTATAACTGCCCATGTCACCCACCTTCAGTTCCGGTCGCGTGGTCGGGATCCTGCTGTTACTGCATCTGGCCGGTGGTCTCATCCTGCCGTACGTCGTCCTGGGAGGAGCAGTCGCGCCACCGGGGTTTCTCGAGAACGCGGCTCCCAACGCGGCGTTTGTGCGGGCCGCGGTACTGCTCCTGCTGCTGGGCGCCGCGATCGCCCTCGCCGTCAGCGTTGTGGCCTATCCGGCACTCCAGCGCGACTCTCCGCGGCTCGCGCTTACTTGTCTCGCCCTCGGCATCGCGAACCTGCCGCTGCAGGCAGTCGAGTGCGGGGCTCTGCTCTCGATGCTCTCCCTGAGCCAGAGGTATGCCCTCATGGTTTCTGCGGACGGTCCGATGCTGCAGGTGGTCGCCGACGCGGTCGGGTCGGCAAGAATCTGGGCCCACTTCACCCAACTCCTTGCGATCGGTAGTTGGATCCTGGTGCTGTGCGCAGCTCTCTGGAAGGCAGCGCTGGTCCCCAGGGCGTTGGCTCTGGCCGGAGTGATCGCGTGCGTTTTGCAGATTGGCGGGGTGCCGATGCGTGCGCTGCTGGGCTACGGCGCCCTCACGTGGATGGCTGTGCCGTTGGCTCCTGCCTACCTGGGACTGGCACTGCGGCTGATCGTCAAGGGATTTGCCCGGGGACCCAAACCGAACTAGGGTGGACCTCAACTCCGGCAAACAGGACTGGAAAGAAGCGCCCGCCCAGGGGTCGACCGATCTCCGGCGAAAGGACGGCTTCCGGCAGCAGCCGGAGGAAAATTCCGCGGATTCGAGGTTCTCGGCGCCAAACCCGTTCAAGGGCCGGTCCATCCCGATTGACGGGCCGACGGCCCCATAGGAAGATCCGGCCCGGAGGATCGCGATGCGCAGTACTGTTTCATCCGTCTTGGTGGGGGGATTCCTTATCTCCTTATCGATCCCGATCGTCCCGGCGGCCGGGGCACTCGAGCCGGTGCTGCGGGAGATCACGCCCGGCCAGGTCCGACTCCTGCCCGGTCCGTTCGAACGCAGCACGGAACTCAACCGGCGTTATCTCCTGAGTCTGGGAAGCGAGCAGCTCCTGCAGAACTTCTATCTGGAGGCCGGGCTCTGGAGTCCCATTTTCGGACCCGCCAGTGACGAGGAGTCCCAACGCGTCCACTGGGGCTGGGAGTCGCCCACCTGCCAGTTGCGGGGCCACTTCCTGGGGCACTGGCTTTCGGCTGCGGCGCGACGGGCGGCAGCCTACGGCGATCAGGAGCTGAAGGCCAAGGCGGACCGGATCATTTCCGAGCTGGCCCGTTGCCAGGAAGCCAACGGAGGCGAATGGGCGGCCTCCATTCCGGAAAAGTATTTCCACTGGATCGCCCAGGGCCGGCGGGTGTGGGCTCCCCATTACACTGTCCACAAGACCTTCATGGGCCTTGTCGACATGCATCGGCTGGCGGGAAACCGGCAGGCGCTGGAGGTAGCGGAACGTTTCGCGCGGTGGTTCCACCGCTGGACCTCCGGCTTCAGCCGCCAGCAGATGGACGACATCTTGGACGTCGAAACCGGCGGGATGCTGGAAGCGTGGGCGGATCTTTACGGGATCACCCACTCCCCCAATTACCTGGAGCTGGTGGAGCGCTACGATCGTCCCCGGCTCTTTGACCGCCTGCTGGCGGGGGAGGACCCGCTCACCAACCGCCACGCCAACACCACAATCCCTGAGGCACAGGGAGCGGCGCGTGTTTACGAGCTGACGGGAGAACCGCGCTGGCGCCGGATTGTCGAGGCATATTGGAGGTCCGCGGTGGACGGACGCGGTTACTACTGCACCGGCGGCCAGACCGACGGCGAAATCTGGGGACCTCCCCATGACCTGGCAGCACGGCTGTCGGACCGGACCCAGGAGCACTGCACGGTTTACAACATGATCCGGCTGGCGGATTACCTGCTGCGCTGGACGGGCGAAGTGGGGTACGCGGACTACATCGAGCGCAACCTGTACAACGGCATCCTGGCCCAACAGAACCGCAACACCGGAATGGTGGCCTACTTCCTTCCCCTGCGGCCCGGAGGCCGCAAGATCTGGAGTCATCCCACCCGGGATTTCTGGTGCTGTGTCGGCACTCTGGTCCAGGCCCACACGCTGCACGATCGTTACACCTGGTACGAGTCCTCCGACGGGCTGGCCGTCGCCCAGTACATTGCTTCCCAGATTGACTGGACGCGGGAGGGCGTTCCCGTCAGGGTCACCCTTCGTCTGGATCCCCAGACCCAGGGGTACAGCAGCCTCCTGCGCGATGACCCGGTCCACCGCCCATCCGCCTGGATCGTGGAGATCAGTGTCGAAGCCGAGCGGGAGGTGCCTTTCGAGCTGGCTCTCCGGGTCCCCTGGTGGGTGGATGGGAGTGCGGTACTTCGGGTGAACGGGGAGACGGAGGCGGCGTCCACTCC
>FWPV01010870.1_pt1 | contig 14711 bp, 7 predicted proteins | sample 2228371 | NCBI WGS metagenome assembly FWPV01 (sample SAMEA103939776, study PRJEB20133) | metagenome
ATGGCGGAGAGGGTGGGATTCGAACCCACGTCTCCTTTCGGGAGAACCGCTTTTCGAGAGCGGCGCCTTAAACCTCTCGGCAACCTCTCCTGCCTATAAGAAAAACAAGATACATTATCCGTCTGTTTCTTCACCCATTAAGGTTTTTGTTGGCCGATTTCTATGCTGAACATTTGTTACATTCGATCTTCGTTCTCTAAAAAATTTCTTTAAAATCTCCGCACAATCCTTTTCAAGAACCCCTTGGGATACTCTGATCTTATGATTAAATCCATCGCCCTGTAATAAATTAAATTTCGATACCACCGCTCCAAACTTTGGCTCAAGACTTCCAAAAACCAGCTTCGAAATTCTACTGTGAACCATCGCAGAAAAACACATGGGACAGGGTTCAACAGTAACATACAGGATGGTATCGTTCAATCGGTAATTTTTAAGGACGGCCCCGGCCTTCCGAAGGACTAAAATCTCAGCATGAGCCGTCGGATCGTTCAATTCGATACAGCGGTTATGATCCTTTGCCAGAATTTTTTCTCCTTTAATAAGGATGGCTCCTACAGGAATTTCCCCTTTTCCTCCTGCTTTCTCCGCTTCCGCTAATGCCAATTTCATATATTTTTCATCGGAAGATTGGTCAATCATGATCTGTTTATAAACTGCCTCAAATAGGGGGACTACACTATTTTACGATTGAATGTATAACACATTCATTCTCCTTTTCAAGAATCCTCATTGCCGGTTGGGGTCAGATCTTTATTCTTGACTTTGGCCACTTCCGTCAAGCAATCTTTTCCCTTTTCCATATGAATACGACTACAAAGGGAAAGTTGGTTCTAAAACAGCTAATACCTGATGGGAGGTCTCGCCAGCCAATAAGTAAATCGTTACTAACTCTATTAAAGCTTTTAACGTCTTGAATAAAAGATTGATGAGATCGGTTGCCATGTCTCATCATTTTTTTCTCATGTCATGGGGAACAACCACAGTGGCAATACACGTTGCATGATTTCCTGCTGCATCCGACGCTCTATAAGTTAGCGTATAGATGCGCCCCTTGCCCTGTCCGGATCGCTCGGCCCGAAGTCCTCCGGTGACGCTTGGACTCCCTATGACCCATCCCTGAATGTCATTTGGTTGATCGCCATCTCCGAGTCCGTTGTCCGGCTCGTTGCTGACCACACTGATAAGTTGAAACTCAGAGGGTCCAGAACCTTGATCATTAATATCCACGGTGACCGTAACCCTCACCATCCGGTGATTTGGAGGCCATAGCAAGTTCGGAATGGCCCGGCAGGAAATGGCAGGAGCGGTTTTGTCAAGATTGATGAGAACGGTCTTTGGCGGTTCCATATTTCCTGCATTGTCCATGGCAAAGAAGGTCACGGCCGTCTGCCCCTCGATGGAAATAGTCATGGATGCTGAAGCGCCTGTTACAGTAGTTTTTGGAATGTGTTGAGAGCCAGAAGCTTCATAAGTGACCTCTTTAACGCCTGAACCACTCTGATCCGTTGCATTAAGGGTAACTATGACATCATTGTTATGCCAACCTGACGCATTCGGCAAAGGTGTCAGCTTGACGCTGGTGTTGGGTGGAATTTTGGAAATGATCACTGTTACAGCGACATTGTCGAAGCTCGCATCTTTTCCATCATGGACCATAAGTTGCAGGACATAGGTTCCTGTGACATCCGGTGTAAACGAAGCGGAGGCTGTATTGGCTCCTGAGATGTGTTCATTGGCAATCTGGCTTCCCGTCGGCACAGTCACAAAGCTCCAGAGGTAGGTAAGGGGTTGGGGACCCTGGTCTGGGTCATTGCTTGCTGAACCGTCAAGTTCTGCCGTCTCTCCCAAATAAACAGTAAAATCCTCTCCTGCATTCGCATTAGGCGGCCCATTGGGAAAAGTTGCCAAGATGTGTACGGTATCCTCTGATGAAAGTTCACCATCATTTACAATGAGTCGGAGCACATAGAGGCCATTGACGTCTGGGATAAAGGTTGGATTGGCCGTGTTTCTTCCCGTAATGCCATTATCTGTGAGCAAGCTATTCGCGGGTTTGGTGACGAACTCCCAGAGATAGCTTAAAGGCTGTGGACCATGATCCGGATCATTGCTCATGCTACCATCAAGCTGGACACTCTTGCCGACATAGACATTCTGGTCAGGTCCTGCGTTGGCATTGGGTGGCACATTTGGGGTGGTTGCATGGATGACTACCTCGTCCGGAAGGCTGTCTAATGTCCCATCGTTGACGATCATTTGTAGCAGATACATTCCATTCACATCAGGCGTAAATTGAGGTTTTGCACTGTTTATATCTGAAAGAGAATCATCTGTCACAGAGCTACCCTCAGGAACTTTTAAAAATGTCCAGTGAAAGGTGATCATAGCCCCTTCAGGGTCGTAACTTTCGCTTCCATTCAGGGTTGCCAACTGACCGGTGATGACATTCTGGTCAGGACCTGCGTCGGCAACAGGAGGAATGTTTTCAACCTCAAAGGTGGCTTCGATAGAATGGTTTGCAATGATGTTGCTAAAGGTAAAGGTTGTCACAGGTCCCACAGATATTCCATCCACCTTAACCTCTGCTACACGGTACTGAGAATCTGGTATGATGTTAAATGTCTGACTCTCACCATAATTCAATACGATTGTCCCAGAGGGCGAGATGGCTCCATTCGGTCCGGCGGTTGCTGTAATTGTGTAGTGGTTGATTGAAAAAATGACCTCTATCGTATGTCCCGAAGTAACATTGTCAAAAGTATAGCTAAGAACAGCTCCTACCGATATCCCATCGACTTTCACCTCTGCTACATGATAGCCTGGATTGGGTGTAATCATGAAGGCCTGGGACCCTCCGTAGTTCACTGTGACCAATCCTGATGGAGAAATGATACCACCCAAGCTGGTGGTTGCAGTGATGGTGCAGGTATGGATGGCAAAGTTAGCCGTCACGTTTTTGTGGGTGGCCATATTCACGGTCACAGGATTTTCTGGACTATTGATATCTCCTGTCCAGTTGGTAAATTGATAGCCTTCTGTGGAGGTTGCAGTGAGCTGGATGGTTGCTCCTGGTATGGCGAAGTTTTCCGTGCAGTCTCCAGGACAGTCAATACCCATGCCGGTAACCCTGCCGGCCCCTTTCGGATGGATTGATACATCCAGGGCTGTTACTCCTGCTCCACCCACTGGCAGAATGAGTGCAGGCGAGTGTACGGCATTGGAGGGAATGGAGAGCGAGGCACTCTTTGTCCCCAACGAAGCAGGAGAGAAGAGAATATCGAGCGTGCAAACCTCTGATGGAGCCATCGTTCTTCCCGAGCAACGGTCATTCTGGATCCTGAATTCTCCCTGGTTCGTCCCTGATAATACAATCGTCTCTATCATTAGGTCTGAATTACCTGTACTGGAAAGGGAAATGGTCTGAGTGGACGAACTCCCGACATGGATGCTGCCAAAGTAATGATAGGCAGGTGAGGCTGATATGTTAGGCCTGGGCATAAAAGTTAGGGCATAGGTGAAGCTGGTTTCTTTTGTATTTGTCAGTCCTCCCGCGGTTAAAATAGCCTTAAGGGTATGAGGACCTGGAGTGATGTTTTGGAGCTGGGTGGTATAGAAGGTGAATCCATTGACTTTAACCATTTCGATTTTTATTGGAATTTCGTCTAACTCAAACTGAAGTTCTGCATCGCCTGACCCAAAAAGACTGGCCCTGATGAGGACTGGCTCGGTATTGTTCGGATAATCTCTTTTGTCGGTAGATAAGCTTAGAAGAACTGCCTCCCCCACATCAAAGGCCTCACTTCCAGAGCAGAGGAGGAGTTCTTCGGGACCGTAGACGCCGTATACGAGGCGGTGAACCCCTGAAACGGAAGTGATCAGCAATGAATTAAAAGTGACATGTAAGTTTTCAGATGATAAGAGAGTGATATTTTGCTCTCCCGCGCTTGCATATTGTCCTGTAGGATCAACAATCCAGGCCTTTAAAAGGGCCGGCAGGGTGATGTTGCTTGAAATGGTGAAAGTTGTGGTAATGGTATCCGAAGAAGCATATTTGCCTTTGTCATTCTGGCATTCAAGGACCTTTACCTGAATTCCCGCTACGTCGAAGGGGTAGCTCTCAGTGATGAGTCCTGAGTCCGGTATGGAGAGTTGGGCGTCAATGAAGTAGGTTCCTGCTGCAATCGTTGCGGGAAGAGTGAAATTCTTTGTGGCGGAACCTGCAAAGGCAAAACTTTCTGTAAACTCACCTGGCCCGGATAAGGTCATATTACCATTTACAATGCCGGCCACTGATACGGACACGGTCTCTCCAGGGTGATAGACCTGCTTATCCGTAGTAATGGTGATGATGTCACCAGATTTGTGAATATAGAGGGAGTTGAGGTGGATCGAGCGGCCTCCTTCATGGTAGATTCCATAAAAGAGCTTCTCGCCTGTGATTAGGGTTAAAGGAATATCGAATATAAGGACCTGGCTGCCACTTAATGTGAAGGTCTGTTGAGACTCAAATCCTGCATAGTTCACCCTCGCAAAGAGGTTTTGGGGATTGGCATTGGGTGTTTGGATGCTGATCGTGAGATGGGCTGTCTCTCCCTCATTGTAATAGGGTTTATCCAGTGCGGCATTGACATTCAGATCGATACCGGCAAGATGGTATTTGATCTGGCCCCTGGATTGTCCAACAACCCTTGGAGCCCTCAGTTCATAGCTCGCAAAGTAGTCTTTTGCTTCAAGATCGTCAGGCAGGACAAAGTTGAAAGATAAGGTCTTCTCTTCCCCCGGTTTCAGCCACCCCCTTTGAGAGGAATCTATCAGGTCATAGGCTTTAAGCCTTAGGTCGAACTCCCCTTCTTGGCTTCCAGTATTCTTGACTTTAAAGAAAAAGGTCGCCTCTTCACCCGGATGAAATATTTGATACGGAGGCAGTTGTATGATCTGGACATTTGCACTCTCAATGCCAAATTCCATACTCCGAGCTATGATCACCTGATTGCTCTGGTTAAGGAGCTGGGATTGGAGCGTATAAGTGCCTGGTTCGATGGCTGAGGGATTGATCGTGAAGCTTACGAGTTGAGAGGTTTGAGGGGTAAGTTGAGAGAGAGTTTCTTCCCCATTCCATACGATCTGCCCTGAACTCCCTGTCACACTGATATTTACACTGCCATTGATCTCATTGTATCCACGGTTGGTCAGATTGATATTTACCGGAATCAATCCATCGGTTTGCATTCCTAATGAGACTGCCATCTCGGCCTGATTTTCTTTTCTAACTGAAAAACTTGCCTGGGCAGTGGCATCTGGCCTCTGACTCGTTGCGGTGACCTGGTAGTCTCCCTCAGTGAGGTTAAAATAAAGGCTATCAGTGATGCTTCCACCAACCGGAAGGGAGTAGGTCTTAGTTTGCTGGACTGCCCCGGAATTTAGTTGATAGGTTACTTCGATATTGGCCGTGAATTGGCCTGTATTGGTAAGGGTGACGGGAATGTCAACACTACCTTCAGGAAAAATCCCTAACTCTGGACTCCCCACTCCAAACTGAATGGACGCCCCAAGCCCATAAGAAACCGTCCTTGTTATTGTCTCTTCCAGATCACCTGAAAAATTTATCGCATAAGTAGTGTCAGAATGAATAGACTGGATATACTCGATCAATCTTCTTTCATTTGGGTTGAGCAGGATGGTATGAATATCCGATAAAGAACCTCCTGTGACAGACATTTGAACGGTTGCAGGCACCTTTCCTTGATTGGCTATTGTAATATTTAATGGAAATGGTTCATGGCCTGCGATGGTAGGGATATCGGCGGCTATAAAAAGGGCTGGGATATCTACTTCATATTTAATTTCGAAGGAAGCAAGTATTCTCATATTCTGAAATAGAATCCCCTTGAGTTTATGAACGCCCAATATACCTTCAGAGATGGTAAAACCAAAAGGCATAATTGCGTTAAAGGGGACGTTCAGGGTTTCGTCATAAATTTTCTCCCACATCTCATCATAGATATGAACAGTAATACCTGTAGCTTCGATCCATCCAAGATTCACCACATCTCCCGTGATATGGATGGATTCTCCTGGTCGATAAATAGGTTTGTTTGTATAAAATCGAAGAGCTAACTCCCCTTCAACGATATGAAATGGATGCTCTGCATGTTGAATAAGCTGTCCCGTTTGAGAATACAATCGCCCCTGAAGATAGAACTGTCCGCTTTCATAGAGAGGAGGAACAGAGTGACTTAGATTCAAAGTTGAGTTGGAATTCTGTGTGATTGGAAAAACCGCCTGCCAATAGACCCTTTCCTTACAAGGAGAGTATTCAACGTCCCCTTCCTGGGCTCTCATCAACAGGAGGATTCCAGCAGACGCTGGCATTCCAGTCCATCGAACCTCGATTTCGTTGTTCGGTACATAGGCAGTCCATCCATCCCCTTCACTAATAGAGCTGAGGATAGGCTGATTGGTATCCAAATTGAGAGCTTCATCTGGAGGATAAAGTATCCCATTAGCCACTAACCTGATATAGTCTATTTCAGCATGATCATCCCCCACATGCTTAATCCTTACCTTGTATTCTCCTGCTGGATCAGGAAGAAAAGGCGATAGGTCTATAAGGCGGGTCTCTAAAGTGTTCGGGTAATGAACTGTAGCCCGATTCACCCAGGCTGTTCCTTCCCATGTGGAAAGGTAATAAGAGGTGGGAATCCCTCCCCAGGTGCATCGATTAACGATTTCAAGATGGAGGTAGCCATTGTTAATTCCATAGGATTGATTGACTATCCGGCTAAAAGCACCGATATTTTCTGAAAAAAGGTAGAGCTCCTTATTTGTCATGAGAATGAGTTCAGCCTCGAGTCCCGATACCGCTATATTTTTATTCAAATAAGTCTTCTGGTTGGTATTTTTATCCAAAACTTCCATGGAAAAAATATACGTTCCAGTTACTGCCTGAGTGGGAATCTGAAAACCGTAACTTTTTGCTTGACCTGCTTGTAGATTTTCTTCCCCTGTGGTTTTAAAAACAGTCATGTCGTTCATGGATAGGGTAGACTTATATGTTACACTCGTATCCACCCCTCCGGTATTAGCTGCAGTCACGTTTATCGTATCACCTACCCTGAGGTTGGTTGCTCCAAGATAAGAGATACCCAAAGATGATTCAGGAATTAAAAGAGTAGTAGTCTTTGTGAGAGCGCTTCCTGAGGGAAGGTGAACCGCTATCTCAACATTATGCTGACCAATGGATGCGGTTTCAGGGATTGGGATCTCGAATAACAGCGAAGTGGAATTTGAGTCTATTCCTAAAGATTCAGTTCTCACTTCCGTAAAATTGAGTCCAGGTGACGAAACCGCTACAGTCAAGTTTCCCGTAATAAACTTCCCGGAATTGAATAGATCCAGGGTCAGTTTGGAAATCTCTCTGACCCTGTATGAAGATTTGTCAAAAGAAATTGAAATGGTGACCATGCTGGGAATGGAAATTCTGTTAAGTGTTCCTTCCCTCGTCTCATCCGATTGGTGATAGGTGAGTGTGTAGTCCCCTAACCTAATAGATGAAATGTGTATGGTAATATAGAGATCCTTACTCGCCCCAATCGGCAAAGAAAAGGGATGGGTCTCAGAAAATACAATATTCCCATCCGGGTCTTTTAAGTTTACATGGAGATTCCCAGCTGAAACGCTTATATAACCTGTATTTGTAAGATGAAATGGTATGGTGTTCATTCCCGGAATTAACGATAGGGGAAGATTGGGTGAAATTGATATTTTGCTCTCTGTGACTTCAAATTTTGTATGGCTCTTCCGGTACCAACCTAAATCAGACAGCTGAATCACCTCTATCGTATAATTCCCAATCGCGGCATCTGCAGGTAATGTCAGAACTGTTGGTAAAGAAGTAGTTTCGTGCCGAGAAAAATTTATTGTCTTTTCTTCTCTATAGATCCTACTGTATTTTGGACCATAAACATTCGTTTGAATGAAGAGTTGCCAGTCTACTGGAATGTTATTTTTCAAAATAGTGTTGATTGTTACCGTTTCACCTGTTTTATAGAATTGCTTATCGGTCTTAACCGAAATATCTGTAGAGGCCTGATAAACCCAATACGTCCTTATGGAAGTATTGAGGTAGGTATTGCCTTCATAAAAAGTTACCATCACACTATCCCAATAGTGTCCCCAATGGTAATTTCTGGTTATGGCCTTCTTTGAATATGTGAAACTATTTGACCCTTTCGGCGGTACCACAAGAGTTTGGTTATTCCCATCATATTTAGCCGTTATCGTTCTTTCAAAATCGGAATTATTGAATATGAAAACCGAAGAAGTAACCATTGAACCAAATAAATAGCGTTCCGAGTCTGTTTGAATTGAAAAATTTAATTGGCGGATTTCGCTACCGCTTTTCGGCGGTTTGCTTACCACAAACCGTCCTGAATCAGTCTCTGCCTGGGGTTGAATCATATTCCCCTTAGCATCGAAAAGGGTATATTCAATACAATAAATTCCCAAGGGTGAACTTGAGGTGGTTGTATAATGAACCGGGATGGTTACAGATTGCCCTGCTGGAATGGAAAAGTCTTGAATCTGCTCCTTCACAATCTTTCTGTTTGGATCGAGAATGGTAAACTTTATTGATGTTGTATCCCCATCCATAAAATTTGTTATTTCAAGATTGAGATTAATTGTCTCTCCGGGCTTCGCTTCAACAAGCATCTCAGGTTTCTTGGCCCAGGAGATGATGTTTTTTACTAAGTTTATCTCTGTCTGATTCGCTTGATGGTGGGTCAAAGCAAAGTCTGAATAGAGGCTTGTGGCGATAACATATCCCTCTCCATAAGGGTAGATTATCATAGCGGGCTGCCCATTAGTCCTTCTCCTGAGCAGAACCAAGCTATCGTCGGGAAAAGAGGTAAAATAACCATCCACTCCAATGTTTGCCGGGGATGTTGAAAAGACAGATAGTATTGGATGGTAGGTATCTATATAGACTGAGTTATACTGACAGCTCTGATCCTCTTGATAACCATAGCCGGCGACCGGTTTCTTTTCTCCGGTCTCCGGGTTTGCAGGAGTTGGCAGCAGCCCCCAATCATATCCACGCTGTTGGGTAAAAACAACCAGAGTTCCACCATTCTTCACATATTCATCAAGCAAGGCTTTTATGGTAGCTAAGTTTTCCAGACCATAAAAGCCACCTGTGGGAACTAACAAGACTGGATGATCTCTGACGATCGCTGGATCAAAGTCAATCTTCTGAAATGATACCGCCTCCCCAATCTTGAGCATCAGAGAAATGGCAGGATTGTAGAAGCCATTTGCGAAAAGAGCAACGTCAGGTGCCCCTTTCCAATCACTCTCGACCCTGTCTCTTCTCTCATCTATCTTCCTTCCAACCGCTCGAAACTCCGCTTCAATCGCATCTTTTATTTCTTGAGCAGCATCTTTGTACTTTGTTCTTCCTTCAATAAAGACTTCCATGAACCGTTTCTTATACCAAACCCCTATTTTACCTTTCTTTATGGCGGTCCTAAGATAAAAACTCGTAAGGTCAATCTCTGAGAGGCCAAACTCCTTCTCCCAGTAGAATTCATCAGACACATCGAAGCGGTCATCTGGATGATCATTCGCAGGATTATCAAGTTTAAGTGATTTTATTTCACATTCCGCCCTTTCTGGAGGAGGACCTGTCATAAATTTATAAATTGCGTCTATATAACCTGCTACATGTCGGATCGTCTCAGGAATCAGATTTCTTGCATTCTCAATAACTCTTTCCTTATTTGGCACAGGCTTGAATTGTTGTATACTACTATCCCAAACCCAATCATAAAGCTCATTATCGCTCCAATATTCTTTGGATTTCTTTGCTAAACCTTTCATGAATTTAGCCAGATCCCGTATATTATACTCATCAAATCCTCCGTCAAAATACTCCGATACGGTCACCCCATCTCTAAAATAATCTGAATTCACTATTTCATCCCAATGATCATTGACATACTTCTCAAAAGGCTCTGCCACGTGAGGATCTGCTTTGGTATGAGAAGGTATGCCCATATCCTCTATAAGATGAAGAATCCTGCCAAAGTTGTCATATATCTTTCTTTGTTCAATTTCTGAAAGTTTATTAATAGGCTTGCATCCCATGATAGACCTGATTGTTCTATCATAGTCCCTCGCTCTTTCAAGGGCAGAATTAAAAAATGCTAGGCCTTTTCCTGTATCCGGATCTAAAAAATGTTGATAGAAATTTCCTTCCTTGTTTATGCCAATAGGCGGATCACTCTTAATATACATCCCTAAAGATTTCGTCGAATCCTCATCATGAGCTCCTGCGCGAAGGGAGGAAAGTGCCTGCTCTGCAAAGTCTTCAAAAGTTTTGTTACCTTCATGCACTTTTTTCTTCAGCATCATCCCTTCCGCAGTTATGGTGTCGTGGCCACCATAGTATCCACCTTGCCCCAATGGCTTTGTGGCATTTTCTCGTATGTAGTCTCTTTGGCTTTTATCCTTTGGGTCATTTGGGTTCTTAAAATTTGCATTGCTATCAAACCCTCCTGATGTAGAAACTAAGGAAAAAACCAGAACCAAAATATTTATGATTGTGATTACCCCTCTCATTTCTTTATCCCCTCAAGTTTTTGCTGAATTTTTTCAATTTCTTTTTCTAAATCTTGTGGACGGAAGAATCTTATCTCTTTTGCCTTTTTCAAGTATTCTATCGCCTTTTCAAGTTCCCCCTTTTTCTCATACAACCGCCCAATTTGCTCTAGGATTATTGTATTATGTGATCTTGTTTGTTCCGTTTTTGGAAACTTCTCTAAATATCCTTCATGTTTTGTAATCGCATAATTCAACTCCCATTCGTCGCATCCACCTTCGACTGGGGGAACTTCTACACTGAAACGGCCAGTGAGACAGTAATTGTATAGAGCTTGAAGAGATGAGAAATAGTCCATTTCGATTATCTCTAATGCCCTTTCTCTACTAACACCATCTTTTATATAAGAATTAATTTTCTCTTCATCGTCCTTTTCCCTGCTTCGGATATATATTACTAATTCTACTTTTCTCTTCCCCAAAAGGTCTTTGATTTCCAAACCACCACCCTTCCAGTCAACAGTGTTAGCACTCACCCCGAAACTCTTCACCTCTGCTCCAAATCCGAGAGGAGGAACAGGCTTTTTAAATTTTTGGGAAGGGATAATAAATTTCCCATCACTGTCTGTTCTTGTGTGTGGTCGGTCCACGGATAAAACGTTATATACATTCCCTTGAATGGTCTTTGTCTTTATTTCTAACGTTGAATGTATCCAGGCCTCTTCCACCGGCTGTTTGGTTTCCTCATCTAATACAATCCCATGGATTTCTGGGGTCTTAATATGACAAGCCGCCAACCCTGAAAATAAAATCCCGGACACCAAAACCATTATGATTTTTAACATCTCTTCTCTCCTTCAAATGCCAAAACCCTACTAAGCGTCCTGGTGTGAAAACGGTTTGATAACTATGAGAATTTTCTTTAAATTCAGACAAAATAGCAGAAAAAAGGGGACAGGCTACTTTTTTTATTTAAAGTTGCCTGTCCCCTTTTTCTGTTCTTGGCTATAATAATTTTTGCTCTTTTCTGCTAACGCTCTCATATATTCCGTCGGGTCAATATTTCTATTCAGCCTATAATTCCCATTTAAATAATTTTCGACGGTTACCTCATTTTTGAAGGCATCTGAGCTAATAATCCTATCCCAGTGTTCCCCGACATATTTTTCAAAAGGCTCAGTTGTGATATGGATATCATCTTTTGTGTGGGAAGGGACCCCCATGTCCTGGATTAGGTGTAATATTCTCCCAAAATAATCATAGGCCTTCTGTTTATCCGTTTGAGAGAGTTTGCTGATGGTATTAGAGCTACAACCGGTTTTCTGAATTGCTGCTTTAAGGTAATCCATTGCCCTTTTAGTCGCTGGCTGTCCTTTTAAAGCCGATAACCCTTTTCCGGTATCTGGATTATAAAAATGGTCAAAAAAATCACCGTTTCCATTAGGTCCTAAAGGTGGTTCAGATCCAATATACAATAAACCAGCTTTTGTCGAATCCTCATCATGGGCCCCGGTGCGAAGATTAGGAATGGATTCATTAGAAAAACTATTAAATTTTGTTCCATTATCAGTATCATTTTTATGAACTTCTTTCTTCAAACCCATCGCCTCTAAGGTGAGTGTATCATGCCCCCCATAGTACCCACCCTTGCTGATGGGTTGGGTTGCATTTTCATAAGTATATTCTCTTTGCCTCTTATCCTTGAGATCATCTGGATTAATTCGATTCGCATTATTATCAAACCCTTTCAACAAAGATGTTATTGAGATTATTAGAGTGCGTAGTTCCCCATGTCATAATAATCCTCTCCGATAATTGGTTCTTTCAACTTTTTAGCATGTTCGATGAAATTCTTCTTGTCTATGCTTTGTTCTATATGGATATGGGTTCTTTTAATTTCGGAATTCTCCGGATCGTATGCTCCCCCCGCAAGTCTGTTTACCCACGGATGCCCTATTGAGTCAGTCACTACATGAATTATCCATCCATAGGCAAATGCAATCTTCTTAGGGTCTCCATCTTTTTTAGCCATTTCCAGAATTTTTCTGGCTAAATCACCAGGCGAGCAATAATGGGCTATATCCGAATACCGTTTATTGTTAAAATAGAACATGTCAGGCCCAACTGCTCCACCTTTGGCATATTTCAAATTATCCTGAAGAATCTTCTTAACATCAGGATTTAATCGTGGATCTTTAAGTATATCGTCTAATATAGTCATATGGGTTATGGGGCCCCATGCCTTAACTTTTTCTTCAATGAAACTAATCAAGCTAAAAATTAGAAGAGATATTACGAAAGCTTTCTTCCTCATTCAACCCCCTCCGGGTAGATTGTTCTCATACTTTCCATGTTTCTATTTATTTTTTCAGAATCTATGCAATAAAATATTTTTATTAGTGAAAAGTCTTTGATGACTGGATTTAGTCCTATTTGGGTAATTTCAATATGAAATACCACACCATTTGAGGGGGGGGATGCTACAAAGGAAGCGTCTTTTCTTAAAAGGTCAAAATGCTTTGCAACCATAGCCACTTCAGAAGATTTAACCTGCATTCCTAAATTGTTAATGGCTCCTGAAAATCTCCAAGCTTTTTCAGGAAAATTAAAACCCACGTTCCTATAATGTGCTTTCAGCTTGTCTTTGTAATAATCATAGACCTGTTGTCCTTTATCCTGTGTCACATATACAAATGAAATTCCTTGACTCCCCCCTACACACGACACACTTCTTGCATTTGGATACCTCCCAACAAATGGAGGCTCCGGACACTTCGCCTCCTCTTTAGGATATATCTCCACTTTCTTGAACACCTTTCCAAATTCTCTATTAATCAGAATGATCAAATACTTCCCCTCATCCCTCACCACACTTTCAACCTCCCCCTTTCCTTCCAATTGCTTTCCTATCACCTCAGAGTATTCCACTACATAAGGCAGTTCAGAAACGACCCGATAGAGCCTCATCTCTGAAATCAAAAGCCGATCCGTCCTCGGACTCCCTGAACGAAAAACAACGATCCCCCTCTTCTGTAAGGTGTTTTTTTCATAGTCAATTCTTCTTTCCCCTCCGATCTTCTCCTTTGCCTTTACAACCACATATCTCTTCCCCTCCTCCGTCTCAATGACCCTGAGGCTCTCATACGGAAAATCTGGAGCAAATAATTGCTCAAGATAAGGATCTTCGATCTCCTTTCCTCTCGGAACAGAACTGCTAAACAATCCCGCCTTTGCCGATTCAAACCCTAAAAGTTGAATCCCTATCGATAGACTTAATAGTATTAAATAAAATGAACTGGTTCTTCTCATGATCTTCATCGCTCCCCCTCGCCTCTTTTAGTGATTGGCCTTTTGATCTAACCCTACCCCAAGAATTCTCTAAATTGTTGCACAACCAATACTATTACAAAAAAGCGTTGTCAAGAAAATTTCCTTGCCCACCTTCACTTTTCCGAAAGCGTAACGGAGTCAGAGGGGTCAGATCTCAACATTCAACAACCCTAATCTTTTTCTGACCTGATCCAGCAGTTTCTTCCATAGATGGCTCCTTTTCTATCGCCTGCCCAAACCCCCGGAATACCATGTTCACTGCCAACCCCCATACCAATGGCTCAAATGAATACAGTATTTCTTAAACAGTGGATCATTGCGTCCCAATATCTCTTCCACATATGGGTTACTGAAAATTGCGCGTTGTTGAGACCCGCCCCTAACAACTTTTCATGCTTGTGATTACCCCCTCATCTCTTTATCCCCCCATATTTCTTTTGAAGTTCTTTGATTTTATTTTCAATTACTGTTTTATCTTTTTGCCAATCTCTAAACCTTAATAGGCCACGTTTCTCCATTAAACGTATTTTTTCTTTTAGAGGTTCTATAGCTTTTCCATATTCACCTTGCTTTCCATATAATTCAGATATTTGATCTAATGTCGCAAAATAGCCTCTCGCCTTACCTTCTTCTGCGAATATCCTATACTTCTCCAAATATTTTTTATGTTTTGTAATCGCATAATTCAACTCCCAATCGTCACAGCCACCTTCGACTGGGGGAACTTCTACACTGAAACGGCCAGTGAGACAGTAATTGTATAGAGCTTGAAGAGATGA
>FWPV01010871.1_pt1 | contig 14709 bp, 9 predicted proteins | sample 2228371 | NCBI WGS metagenome assembly FWPV01 (sample SAMEA103939776, study PRJEB20133) | metagenome
TGATGGCGTCGGTGGAGAGGGCGTCGGGCACGTCGGCGAGGGCGATGTGGTGGGTGACGAGGGCGGCGGCGTGGCCTTCGCGGACGGCAACGACGGCGTGCTCGATGTAGCGGAGCGAGGCTGCGCCGCCCTCGCGGGTGGGCTTGGCGGCGAAGAGGAGGCCGGGCGGGCAGCCGCCGAGGTCGAGGACGGCGGGCGAGGGGTCGGGAGGAGACGGCCTGAAGGCCGCACTGCGAGCTATCTGCCAGTCGGCGGGGAGTTTGAGGCGGCGCGCGGCTTCCCGGAGTCCGGCGAGGTCGCCGAAGACGAGGGGGCGGCAGGCGGCGCGCACGCGGGAGTCGGCGAGGGCCTTGGCGACGACCTCGGGGCCGATGCCGGCCGGGTCGCCCATGGTCACCGCGATGGCGGGAAGGGCTGCCATTTCTGGTTATGGATTACGGATTCCAGATTGGAATCGGCAATCGGCAATCACATGGTGAACTCGTGTCCGAGATAGCGCTGCTTGACCTCGGGGTGCTCAATGATCTGCTCAGGGGAGCCGTGGGCGAGGATGCGGCCCTGGTCGATGATGTAGGCGCGGTCGGTGACGCGGAGGGTGTCGCGGACGTTGTGGTCTGTGAGGAGGATGCTCATGCCCTTGGCCTTGAGGTCGCGGACGATGTTCTGGATGTCGGTTATCTTCTTGGGGTCAATGCCGCTGAAGGGTTCGTCGAGGAGGAAGACCTGTGGGTTGGTGATGAGGGCGCGGGCTATCTCGAGTCGGCGGCGCTCGCCGCCGGAGAGGTTGGAGGCGAGGTTGTTGGCGACTTTCGTGAGGTCGAAGTCGGCCAGGAGCTGGTTGAGGCGGCGGAAGCGCTCGGCGCGGCTGATGGGCAGGGTTTCGAGGATGGCGAGGAGGTTGTTGCGTGCGGTGAGGCGCTGGAAGAGGGAGGGTTCCTGGGACAGATAGCCCATGCCCAGGCGCGCGTGGCGGTACATGGGGAGGTGGGTGACGTCCTGGCCCCGGAAGAGCACCTTGCCGGCGTGTGGTCGGATCATGCCGATGGTCATGCGGAAGGAGGTGGTCTTGCCGGCGCCGTTCGGGCCGAGGAGTCCGACGATTTCGCCGGGTTCGACCTCGAAGCAGGCGTGGTCAACGACACGGCGTCCGCCGTAAACCTTGACGAGGTTTTCGCAGTGGAGAAGGGGCATGGGACTCCTCTTGAGAGGGCGCCGGTCAGCGGATGAGCTTGGAGCGTCCGAGGGGCCAGAGGACGAGGAACGCCTCGCCGACGAGGTAGCTGCGGGGGACCTTTTCCCAGGCGCGGCTGTCGTTGGAGTTCACGCTGTTGTCGCCGAGGGCGAAGAACTCGCCCGCGCCCAGTTGGTACGGGCTGCGGACGCCGTGGGCGTTAGGGTTGTCGGTGTAATAGACGTCCACGTAGACGGCTGGCTCGCGGAGCGTGACGCTGGCGTGCTTGGCGGTGATTGCGAGCCTGGCCTCGCCCGTGTAGGCGGCCCATTCGGAGACCTGGGGGCTCGGCTCGTAGTCCTCGCAGACCACCTGGTCGCCGCCCACGCGGACGATGAGGCGGCGGTCAACGTTGCAGACCTGGACGAGTGTGGCGCGCCCTGGGCTGATGCGGCAGGGCTTGCCGCGGGCGAATGGGCGGCCGGCGCGCCGGACCTCGGGCACGCACTCGGCCCCCTCGAGCGGGAACTCCACGTCCCAGCGGTCCAGGACGCGGTTGCCGTCGAAGCTCGTCGGCGAAACGACGTCAATGCCAACGCTCAGCGACCCAGCGGCCTGGCGAGGCACGAGGCGGAAGGAGACCATCACGTCGCTGGTGGGGATGTAGGGGAGCGGCCTGCCGCGGAGCGAGGTGCTCTCCTCGTTGTAGGCCGTGATCTCGCGGCGATAGGAGAGCTCCGAAGGCTCTGCGGCATTAGTGCAGTTGACGCTGAACTCGCCGTCGGCGAGGCTCCAGGGCGCAGCGCCCGGCTCGCTGGCGTGCCAGGACTTCGCCTCGCCGGAGTGGGGGCAGAGGCGCCAGAGGGCCTGCTGGACCCTCCAGGGCTTGCGGGCGATGGCGCCGTTGATGTAGAGGTCGCCATATCGGACGCGGACGTTTTCGCCTGGGAGGCCAACGACCCGCTTGATGTAGTTCTTCGTGGTGTCGGTGGGGTACTTGAAGACGGCGATCTCCCAGCGGCGCGGGTCGCGGAAGTCGTAGGCGAACTTGTTGACGAGGATCTTGTCGCCGCTCCACGGGTCGCCGAGGAGCGTCGGCTCCATTGACTTGGTTGGGATCTTGAAGACTTCGAGGACGTAGTGGCGTATGACCATTGCGAGGATGAAGGCGATGGCGAGGGAGTCGGCGATTTCGCGCGCCTTGCGCCGCAGATCGCGGGGGGTTGCCGGCTTGTCGTCTTCCTTGGCCATTCGCATTTCGCCTGCATGGGACAGATCGGGCCGACCCGACGGATCAGGCCTCCGCCATCAGATGCATGGCCGATATTGCGGAGCCGATGACGCCGGCGTGCTTGCCGAGCTTGCTTGGGACGATCTTGCAGCGGCGCGCTCCGACCTTGAAGCAGCGGCGGGCGACCTCCTTGCGCAGTGGGCCGAAGAGCTGGCTGCCCGCCTTGGTCATCCCGCCGTAGAGCACGATCATGTCGGGGTTGAAGGTGTTGATGAGGCTGGCCATCGCGGTGGCAAGGTAGACGATGGTTTCGGCGACGATCTTCTTGGCCAGGGGGTCGCCCTGCTTGGCCACGCTGAAGATGTGGCCGCACTTGTCCTCCTTGGCCACCTTAGCCAGGTCGTTCTTCGCGCCTCGGTCGAGGGAGCTGCGGGCGCCGGCCCTGAGCGCCTCCTGGGTGCGCTTGACGACGCCCGTGGCGGAGGCGTAGGCCTCCACGCAGCCAATGGAGCCGCAGTTGCAGCGGCGGCCATTGTAGCAGATGGAGATGTGGCCTAGCTCGGCCGCGATGTCGTCGGCGCCGTGCCACACCCTTCCGCCGATGACGATTCCGCCGCCGATGCCTGTGCCGAGGGTGAGCATGAGCATGCAGGAGAGGCCCTTGCCGGCCCCCGCGACGGCCTCGGCAAGCGAGGCCGCGTTGGCGTCGTTCTCGATGACCGTGGGCAGCTTCGTGCGCTTGCGGATTTCGGCCGCGAGCGGCAGGTTCACCCAGCCGGGGAGGTTGGGCGCCTCGTAGATGATGCCCTTCTTGATGTTGAGCGGCCCCGGGGAGCCGATGCCAACGCCTGCGATCCTGTTGCGAGGGATGCCCGCCTTTTCGATCACGGTGCCCACGAGCATGGCGATGCGGTCGAGCACGTGGTCGCGGCCCTTCTGGCCCTCGGTGGGGATGCTGTGGAAGCTCAGCACCTTGCCCTTTTCGGTGACGACGCCCCCCTTGATGTTGAGGCCGCCAAGATCAATGCCCACATAGCACTTGCCCATTGCGTGCACCTCCTGGTTGGCTCCTGTGGCGACAAGCGTCCCGCTTGTCGAGGCGCCGGGAAGACCACAAGCGGGACGCTTGCGGCTACGTTCCAGTCTTGCCCAACAGTTCGGCCAGCCGTTCGCAAAGCGCCCGCAGCGCGCGGCCGCGATGGCTCACCTTGTTCTTGGCCTCCAGCGGCACCTGGGCGAAGGTGAGGCCGAACTCCTCATAGAAGAAGACAGGGTCGTAGCCGAAGCCGCCGCTGCCGCGCGGCTCGTGGGTGATGCGGCCCTCGCAGGCGCTCTCCACCTCGATGAGGATGCCCTCGGGCGACGCGAGCGCCAGGGCGCACACGAAGCGGGCGGTGCGGCGCGCGTCCTCAACCCCGCCCAATTCGCCCAGAAGCAGCTCCACCCGCTCGGGGTCCGTGGCGCCCGGCCCGCCATAGCGGGCGGAGCAGACGCCTGGACGGCCACCGAGGGCATCCACGCAGAGGCCCGAGTCGTCGGCGAGCACCCATGTGCCAAGCTGCCGCGCCAGGCCGAGGGCCTTCAGGCGGGCGTTCTCGGCAAAGCTCTCGCCCGTCTCCTCCGGCATCTGGACGCCTGGATAGGCGTCCAGGCAGCGCAGCTCCACCGGCAGCCCGGCAAGTGCGGCCCGCACCTCGCGCAGCTTGCCGGGGTTGCGGCTGCCGAGCACGATGACGCGTCGGGCGCCGCTCATTCCCACGGCTTCCTCCGCCAGCGGAGGGCCTTGGCCTGCAACTCAAAGAGCCGGCGAATCCCCTTCTTGGCCAGCGCGAGCATGCCGAGGAGGGCCGCGTCGCCAAACGCCCCGCGCTCCGCTGTGCCCTGGACCTCAATGAACTCGCCACGGTCGGTCATAACGACGTTCATGTCCACCTCGGCCTTTGCATCCTCGGCGTAGCAAAGGTCGAGGACAGGCTGGCCGCCGATGGTTCCCACGCTGACCGCGGCGACCTGGGCGAGGAGCGGCTGAGAGCGAAGGAGCTTTCGCCGCCGCATCGAGGCCACGGCGTCGGCGAGGGCGACGTAGGCGCCCGTGATCGCCGCCACCCGCGTCCCGCCGTCGGCCTGGAGCACGTCGCAGTCCAGCCAAATCGTGTAGCCTGGGAACGCCCTGGTGTCAATCGCTGCGCGCATCGAGCGGCCGATGAGGCGGCGGATTTCAACACTCCGCCCATCTATGTTCACCCCTACCTCGCGCTGCTTGCGGCTCGGGGTGGAGCCAGGCAGCATGCCGTACTCGGCAGTGACCCAGCCTTGGTCGCTGTTGAGGAGGAACTTTGGCACGCCCTGCTCGACCATCGCGGTGCAGAGGACTTTGGTGGCGCCGGCCTCGATGAGCACGGAGCCTGGGGGATTAGCGGTGTAGCGGCGACGAATGCGCACGCGACGCAGTTCATCGGCCTTGCGCCCATCAGCTCGTGTTCCAGCCGCTGTTGCTGCCATTGCGTTCCTCGCCTTCAAGCGTCCGCGTCCTCGAATCTCCATCGATTCAATCGAATGAATCGAGTGAATCGAGGAGGAGGGACGAGAGTAGAAAGCCAGGACTTCAGTCTGCCGTCAGCACGCGCTCCAGGATGTCCATGCCCTCGGCGATCTCGGCCTCGGTGGCGGCCATCGAGGGGAGCAGGCGCAGCACAGTGTCGTGGGTGCAGTTGATGAGCAGCCCCTCGGCCATGCAGCGCTTCACGATGTCGGCGCCGGGCCGGTCCAGCTCAATCCCGACCATGCAGCCAAGGCCACGAACGTCGCGGATGAAGCCGACCTTCTTCGCCACTGCGTTCATTCGGGCCTTGATCTGTTCGCCGATTCGGACGGCGTTGGCGAGCAGCCCCTCCTCCTCGATGGCCTTGAAGGTGGCGATGCCGGCGGCGCAGGCCACAGGGTTGCCGCCGAAGGTGGAGGCGTGGGTGCCGGGCACCAGGCTCTTGGCGATATGGGGCTTGGCCACCATGGCGCCGATGGCAAGGCCGCCGCCGAGCGCCTTCGCCAGGCTCATGATGTCGGGCTCCGCACCCCAGTTCTGGTGGCCGAACCACTTGCCCGTGCGGCCAACGCCCGTCTGCACCTCGTCGAAGATGAGCAGGATGCCGCGCTCGTCGCAGAGCTTGCGGAGCGCAGGCAGGTAGCCGGGGGAGGGGACGTTTACGCCGCCCTCGCCCTGAATCGGCTCGACCATCACTGCGGCCGTCTCGCCGTCAATCAGCTTGGCCACCGCGTCGGGGTCGTCGTAGGGCACGTGGACGAAGCCCGCCGGCAGCGGGTAGAAGCCGGCGTGGTACTTGGGCTGCGCCGTGGCGGCCACGGTGGCCAGGGTGCGGCCGTGGAACGAGTTGTAGGCTGTGATGATCTTGTAGCGGATGGGGTGTGCGCCCGCGGCGGCACTATCAGCGGCGTAGCGGCGGGCGAGCTTGATCGCCGCCTCGTTCGCCTCGGCACCGCTGTTGCAGAAGAAGACCTTGCCGCCGAAACTCCGCTCGGAGATGAGCTGGGCCAGGCGGCCCTGCTCCTCGATGTAGAACGGCACGTTCGCCACGTGCATCAGCCGCCCAACCTGCTCGCGCACCGCAGCGACGACCCGCGGATGGCAATGGCCGATGCCGTTCACGCCCCAGCCGGGGAACATGTCGAGGTAGCGCTTCCCATCGGCGTCCCACAGCCAGCTCCCCTCGCCCCTCACGGCCACGATGGGCGACCGGCCATAGTTGCCGATGACGTGCCTCTCGAAGAGCGCTATCGTGTCCTGCGTTGTCATCAATCCCTCGCTCGGACGATCTCTGTGCCCACGCCCTTCTTGGTGAAAATCTCCAACAGGAGCGCATGCGGGATGCGGCCGTCAATCATGTGGGCCTTGCGGACCCCCCCCTCGACCGCTCTCAGGCAGGCATCCACCTTCGGCAGCATTCCGCCATCAATCACCCCCTGGCGCTCGAGCTCCTCAACGTCCTCCTTCGTCACCGTGGGGATGAGGGTGCGCTCGTCGTTGCGGTCGCGGAGGATGCCGGGCACGTCGCTGAGGAGCACGAGCTTCTCGGCCTTGAGCTCGGCGGCCACCTTCCACGCCGCAGTGTCCGCGTTGCAGTTCAGCGTCTGCCCGTCCAGGCTCACCGCCAGCGGGGCGATGACGGGGATGCAGTCGGCATCGAGCACGTCGTTGATGACGGCGGTGCGCACGGAGAAGACGCGCCCCACAAGCCCCAGGTCAATCGGCGTGCCGTCCTCGGCTGTCTCTATGAGCTTCTCGCCGAGGAGGGGCCGGCCGTGGCGCGAGTGGAGGCCGACGGCGTTGCCGCCAAGCTCCTCGATCTTCGCCACGAGCTGGGCGTTGACCTTGTTGATCAACACCTCCTCGACGATGGCGAGGGTGGCGGCATCGGTGACGCGACGGCCGCGGACGAAGGTGGGCTGAAGCCCCTTCTCCTTCATTGCCTGGCTGATGAAGTGGCCGCCGCCGTGGACGAGCACGGGCCGGATGCCCACGTGGCTCAGGAAGACCAGGCTGAAGAGGATGTCGGCCAGGTCGCCCTGGGGGCTCATCGCGGCGCCGCCGAACTTCACTACCATCGTGCGGCCACGGAACATCTGGAGGTAGGGCAACGCCTCGATCAGCACCGCCGCCTTCGCTCGCGCCTCTTCCAAGCCTGGTCCCTTTCTGCAATGCCGCCCTGGGCTTACGAATTATACGGAACCCGGCCGGAAAGTCAAAGGGCGAAGCCGGCGCCGAGTATGGCCCCCAGTCTTGACATCCTGGCGGCAGCCGACTATGCTGGGCGCGTGGGGCGAGGAGGCGATGTTCCGAAGTTGCGATGGGAAGGAGCCTGCCTTGAACAGAGGCACCTCGTGGCAACTGGGGGTAGCAACCCTGGCTGCGGCAGCGCTGGCTGCCTGCGGGGGAACTGGCGAGATGGCGGGGGGAGAAGGGGCGGCGGTGACGCTGGTGCGGGACGGGAAGGCGGAGGCGGCTATCGTGCTGGGCGAGAGGCCGTCCCGCGCGGCTCAACTGGCGGCGTTTGAGATTAGGCACCACGTCCGAAAGATCACGGGGGCGACGCTGCCCATCGTGAGGGAAGGGGACGCAGGGCAGGGACGCCCCGGCTACACTGCCCGGTTCTGTGTTGGCGAATCGGCGCGGACAAAGGCGCTGGGGATCACGCGAGAGGCGCTGAAGGCGCAGGAATATGTCATTCGCGTGCGGCCGGGCGAAATCGTGCTCGTGGGGCGCGACAAGGAGGATACGGGCGAGGTGAAGTACGACGGGGAGAACCTGGCCGCCTGTGATGGGCTGCCCGGCTTCTGGGACGAGCAGGGCACCCTTTATGCCGCCTATGACTTCCTTGAGCGTTTCTGCGGCGTGCGGTGGTTCAATCCCACCGATTTCGGCACTGTCTGCCCGCAGGCGAGGACGCTTGTGGTCAAAGGGGCGGACGTGCGGCGGAAGCCGTTCTTCCGCTTCCGCGACGCCATCGGAGCCTTCGGGGAGAACCCCGACTTCTACGACCAGACAAGCATCTTCTGGAACCGCGGCAGCGAGCAATACAAGGCATACGAGGCCGCCGCCTATGCCGAGCTGCGCAAGCGCTACCCTGACCCCGGCCAATACGCCGCGGCCCACCGCAACGCCGTCCGCCTCTTCCTCCTGCGGATGCGCAACGGCGGCGAGCTCTGCCGCTGCAACCACTCGCTCTACGGCTACTACCACCGCTTCTGGGAGAAGAGCAGCGACCCGAACCTGGCGAAGCTCTTCGTCGCCAGGCGGCCCGAGATGTTCGCAAAGGGCTACGAGAAAGACGCCGTGCCGCCCCAGATGTGCTACACGAGCCGCGCGCTCATCGAGCAGCTCGCCCAGGACGCCCGCGACTACTACGACGGCAAGGCCACCGGCCGCGACCAGGGCATCTTCTGGAATCCGACGCTGCCGAACCCCTTCCCTGTGGAGCCGATGGACAACTCGTCGTTCTGCAAGTGCGAGCCGTGCCAGAAACTCCTCAACCGCGAGGCCGAGCGGGGCGCTTTCTCCACCGGCGTCCACAGCGACTACTTCTTCAACTTCGTCAACGAGGTGGCCAGGGAGCTGCGCAAGACCCATCCCGACAAGAGCCTCGTGACCCTGGCCTACGCCACCCATGCCGCGGTGCCGCAGAAGGTGAAGCTCGACCCGAGCGTAGCCGTGCAGTTCTGCTTCGCTTGCAACCGCGCGCCCCACGACAGGCGCCAGTACGAGCACGAGGTCCGCCTCCTGGAGGAATGGGCGAAAGAGAGCAAACGGCCCCTCTACCTGTGGCTCTACTACACCTTCCCCAAGGAGTTCGCCGACAACGGCAAGTACCACTGCTTCCCCGGCTTCTTCGCCCACGTCGTCGGCGAGCAGATGCGCCTGTTTGCGCGACTTGGCATCCTCGGCATGTTCCACTGCGGATACGGTCAGGACGTGGAATCGTATGTCACCTTCAAGCTGATGGACGACCCCACCCTCGACGTGGACAAGCTGCTGGCCGAGTATTTCGGCGGCCTCTACGGCCCAGCCGCCGAGCCGATGAAGCAGCTCTACCTCGGCATCGAAAAGGTCTTCTGCGACCCCGCCAACTACCCCAAGGAGAAGGTCAGCGGCGCTGCCCTCTCCTGGGGCCACCTGGGCACTGCCGAGCGCATGGCCGAGTTCGCTGGCCTGCTCGACAAGGCGAAGCTTATTGCCGACAGTAACCTCCCGCAGGTTGCGAACCTGCGGGAGGTTAGAGCTCGCATTGACCTCTTCGAGAAGTCGGTGTGGAGCTACATGGTGGCCGGCCGCGAGCAGTTCGTGAGGCGCCAGAAGGCGGCCATCCCTGCGCTCAAGGCCCGGCGTGTGGCCGATGCCGGCGGCGACCTGAGCAAAGTTGACTGGGCAAAGGCAACCCCGCTGTCCGAGCCCTGGTTTGACCGCGGGGGCGACAGGCCGTCGGCACGCAAGCTCTCGGGCCGTATGGCCCACGACGGCCGCTTCTTCTACCTCGAGCTAACGGATGCCTGCGACACCAGGAAGCTGGTCAGCTCCGCAATGGTGTTTCCATACGACGACTGGGAGGTCTTCATCGCCGCCCAGCGCACTGTTCCCTATCGCCAGTATGCCGTCAGCCCCACCGCCCAGGTTGTCGCCCTCTCCCACGGCGAGACTAACTTCCGCATGAACGTCCCCATCAACGACCACGGTGTGCGGGCTGCCTCCGATGCCTCTGCGCCAGACAAGTGGGTCACACGCATGGCCATCCCCCTCTCAGGCGCCATCCCCGGCGGGGTGCAGCCGGGAGGGAAGCTCTACCTCAACGTCATCCGCGTCACCTGCCCCGCCCTCAGCGGCGCAGGCGGCCTCGGCATTGACACCTGGGTCTCCTTCTGCACAGTCCACGAGGTGGACCGTCTTGCGGAGATTGAACTTGAGCCCTGAATCCCTTCGCCTTCTGGTCGTGTTGGCAGTCCTGGCCGCCCCGTGCGTGGGCGGCGAGAGGGTGATGGTCGGGTTCCTCCACCGCGAGGCGGCGCAACACCGCGCCGAGTGGCGCGACTACCGCTACCGCCAGGCCCTCCTGAAGGCAGGGATGGACGGCTCGCTCGTCGAGAACCGCCCGCTGTTCCACGGCAAGGTGGACGAGGCGGCATTTCTCACCAGCCTCAAGCCCTTCAACGCCATCGTTCTCATCACCAGCGAGGAGGGGGTCTTCAACTTCGCCGAGCTGAAAGCCAATTGCGAGGCGGTCCGGCGAGTGCTCGAACGTTATGTGGGCGACGGCGGCGGCCTCTTCGTCCTCCTCCAGCCCCATCGCTATCCGAACAGCGACGACGAGACCTATTTCAACCACCTCCTCGCCGGCTTCGGCGTCGCGTTCCTGCACGAGGGCACATTCGACCCCGAGCGGGTCTTCAAGGCGCCCAAGACCCTCTGCCTGCCGCAGTGGGACTACTTCTGGACGACGAACGTCAAGCCGCATTCCGTGACGGAGGGCGTCCAGCGGCTCTACCTGCCCAAGCACCTCTTCGACCGGCCGGGCGTGGCCGCGTTCAAGCTCGACGGCACGTGGACGACCCTTGTTGCCGGCGAGGCTTCGGCCAAGAGTTTTGTGCAGCACAAGAACGACAATCTGCCGGATTGGACAAAGCAGGGGACGTATGCGACGGCGCCGCCCATCGCCGCCGCACGCGAGTTCGGCAAGGGCCGCGTCTTTGTCCTCGCTGCGCCGAGCATGCACGTCTTCGACAACTTCGGCAACCGCCTCTGGCCCCACATCGTGGAGACCGAGGGAGATGCCGAGGCCGGCAAGCCCAGCCACGGCCACCGCCTGGTCATCAATGCCCTCAGGTGGCTCGGCCAGCCCTCGCTCGCCATTGAGGGCTACGGCACCTACCGCGACACCCCGCCCGCTCCCATCGTCTTCCCGCCGTCGGTTGACTGGGACAAGTATCAGTTCGCCCCGGCCGCCAAGCCCGACGCCTACGGCGATGGCGTGCCCATCACCTTCCCCGAGGCGGCGGTGGGCGTGAAGGGCATCATCGGGGCACACACTGCGCTCACCGACGGCCAGGGCACCGTTGCCGACTACGTCGCAGCCGCGAAGAAAGCCGGCCTCAAGTTCATCGTCTTCGCCGAGCCGCTGGAACTCCTCACGCCCGACAAGCTGGCGAAGCTCCAGGCCGCTTGCGCCGCGGCGAGCAAAGAGGACGACTTCATTGCCATGCCCGGCATTGAATACACCGACGTTTGCGGCAACCGCTGGGCCGCCTGGGGCGACAAGCTCATCTGGCCCCCAGCCGACCTTGAGTACCGCGACCGCAAGTACACCCTCTGGGACGGCCAGCGCATCCACCTCACGGGCCAGTACGAGCATCTCTGTGGCTTCCGCCCGAACGCCCTGATTGACTACAAGACGCTTGCCAATGGCCCGTCGCACCCCTCGAATATGTGGTGGTTCTTCCGCGTCTTCCCCTTTGCCTACGACGGCACGAAGCTCATCGCCGACAACTTTGATGCCTGGCTCTACTCGCTCCGCGACCTGCGCTGGATGGACCCCGCCTCATTCACGCGGGTCCGCTCGCCCGCCCAGGTCGCTGAGGCAGCGGCCACGTGCGTCACCGTGCTCCGCGATATGGCCACAGCCCGCGAATGGCTCGACAGCCGCTGCACCTCGTTCTTCTCCGGCGCACGCCCCTATGTGACCCAGGGGCCGCTCATCCTCTCCTGGGAGGGGATGAACACCCAGATGGAGCAACCTGTCGAGATAACTCGCGGCATCCAGCGCGTCCGCCTCCGCTTCGACGTCGCCTCCGACGCCGGCATCCGCGAGGTGCGGGTCCACGACGCCAACTTCGGCGTCATTCGCCGCTTCCTCGGGGGCGGCGCCAAGCAGCTCGCCCGCGACTTCGAGATGGTCCACGACAAGCAGCACTTCCTCACCCTGGAGGTCCTCGACGCCCAGGGCCGCCGAGCCGTCTCACGCTATATCCTCCTCTTCTGCTACAAGAGCGGCCTCTACCGCTGCGGCGACAACCTGAACACCCTGTCGTCCTCTTCGATGACCTGGCACCCGGATAGGGCCGAGATGCCGCTGGCGAAGCACCACGAGGATATTGGCCGCATCTCCATCGCCGGCTTTGATACCTCCAGCGGCATAGCCTCGCAGCCGAGCCTCTGGCGCTACGACTTCATCCGCACCGTCGAGCACGCCCCCGAATATCCCCCCCACCGCCAGGGCGCCGTCAACAAGATTCTCGACGTCAAGCTCACCTCCCACGACCTCCAGATCTTCAGCTTCCACATGGACCACCTGATCGAGGGCTGGGACAACGAGAAGCGCCCCAACCCCGCCCTCTCCAGCATCCCGCGGCGGATCGGCGACCTCGAGCTCTTCGAGCGCACCCACACCTGCTACGGCCTCCGCAGCCGCGTCAACTACTTCGTCAAGTGGAACCACCGCCGCGAGTTCGAGGGCACCAAGGACTACCGCGGCGGCATCATCTGGCACGAGGGCGAGATACGCTTCAAGAAGGACCTCACGCTTCGCGGCAACGTGCCAATCCCCCTCGTCGTGATGGACGGCCCCGGCGGCGCCCCCTACCGCCAGTTCGACCACCTCTTCGTCACCGACCGCGACCGCGGGACAGTCGGCATCGGCCTCACTCTGGCGGACAAGGAGCACCGCATCGCCGGCCGCATCGCCACCGGCGGCTACATCGCCGCAATGCCAACCGACGTCGGCTACTACGCGGTGCTCACCTCGTCGGACAGCGACTTCGCGTACGACTCACAGGAGTGGGACAAGAGCGTTGCCAGGTTCGGCCGCATCGAGATCGGCGTGGGCCGCGACGGGCAGAAGGTCAAGGCGGGCGAAGTCCTCCCCTACCGCTTCATGGTTGCCACCCTCAACGACCGCCGCGTCTCCAACGAACTGCTCGAGGACATGCGCCGCGCATATAACCTCGATGGCGGCAGGGGTGGCTATCCAGTTGCCGTCAAGGTTGGCAAACTCATTGATGCGCAGTTCTTTCTGACCCTCGCGGCCGAAGGCGGTGAGACGGTGGTGGACATCGGCCCCCGCGAGATGATCTGCGACCTCCCCATTCGCGTGCGAGGGATCGAGGACAACGGCTGCGCCGCCGTCTTCTCATCGCGCAACAACTTTCACCGCTTCATCGCGGTCTCTGACGGCACGGCCTGGTTCCAGGAGCCGACGGAGAGGGCGGCGACGCTGTGGGTTGGCAACGTTTTCCTCGCCAGCGACAAGCGGCTCAAGCTCACCCTCGTCGTCCACGGCCAGGCGCCCGGCAAGAAGCCGTTCCTCGAGGTCCACAACCCGACCAACGAGGCGATCAAGGCGGTCATCACCTCGCCGCCGCATTGCCCGCTGTTCGGCGGCTTCCGCCAGGAGGCCGATGTCCCACCAGGGACCAGCGTTCGGTTGAACATCGAGTAACCCGGAGCACGAGGATGATCAAGTCGGCAACCGTGCCCGATTGGGAGAACCTGAGGGTCCTGCATCGCAACCGCGAGGACGCCCACGCCATCCACGACCAGGGGCCATCGCCCTGGCGCAAGCTGCTGAGCGGCGTCTGGGCCTTCCACTACGCCGAATCGCCCGCCACCGCGCCCGAGGGCTTCGAGAAGCCCGGCTTCGATGCCTCGGGCTGGGACCGCCTGCCCGTGCCGAGCAACTGGCAAATGCACGGCTACGGCACGCCCATCTACACAAACGTCCGCTACCCCTTCCCCGTTGACCCGCCGCACGTGCCCGACGCAAATCCAACGGGCTGCTACCGCCGCACGTTCACGCTCCCCGAAGACTGGGCGGGGATGCAGGTGTTCCTCCACTTCGGCGGCGTCAACTCGGCGTTCCACGTCTGGCTCAATGGCGAGTTCGTCGGCTACAGCCAAGGCGCACACCTGCCCTCCGAGTTCAACGTCACGGCCCTCGTGCGCCCGGGCGAGAACGTCCTCGCCGTTCGCGTGTACCAATACTCGGACGGGGCGTATCTGGAGGACCAGGACTTCTGGCGGCTCAGCGGCATCTTCCGCGACGTGTGGCTCGTGGCCAGGCCAACCGTCCACATCTTCGACGTGCGGGTCCGCACGCCGCTGGAGAACGACTATCAGGACGCGAAGCTGGACGTGAGCGTGTCGCTGCGGAACTATGGGACGAAGGGCGTTCGCGGCTATTCGGTGCTGGCGAAGCTCCTTGATGCCGAGGGCGGCGTGGTGCTGGACCAGCCCGTGATGACGAAGATCATCATCGGTGCGGGCAAGGAGGTGGCAGTGGAGATGGCCGCCCCGATCCCGAATCCCCGCAAGTGGAACGCCGAGCAGCCGTATCTCTACGAACTTCAGCTCTCCCTGTGCGACGCGAAGGGTGAGGTGGTGGACGCGCAGCGCATCCCCGTCGGCTTCCGACAGGTCGAGGTCAAGGGCCAGCGCATCCTCGTCAACGGCACCCCCATCAAGCTCCGCGGCGTCAACCGCCACGACATGAGCCCCGACACAGGCCACGCGGTCCCAATGTGGCTGATGGAGCTTGACCTGCGGCTGATGAAGCAGCACAACATCAACGCCATCCGCACGTCCCACTACCCGCCCGACCCGCGCCTACTGGACCTCTGCGACCGTTGGGGCCTCTGGGTGATCGACGAGGCTGACCTTGAGACCCACGGCATGGTGCCGTGGGGGCGCCTGTCCCAGGACCCCGAGTGGGAGGCAGCCTATCTGGACCGCGCCATCCGAATGGTCGAGCGCGAC
>FWPV01010872.1_pt1 | contig 14709 bp, 15 predicted proteins | sample 2228371 | NCBI WGS metagenome assembly FWPV01 (sample SAMEA103939776, study PRJEB20133) | metagenome
TATACTAACTAACTAACTAACTAACTAACTATCTATCTATCTATCTATCTATCTATCTATCTAACAAATTAATAAACTATTTGATAATCAAACAAAATAACAAAAAACAAACTAACCAAGTAAAAAATATTTTATATTTTTTCTTGCCCCCCCATTATCTATGTCTTTTGCTCCGTCAAAACATTTTTGATTTCACCCAGGGAAAAAACAGTAAAATCGGCGGCGATTTCTTCCTGCGGGTTGGCCGAAATATGAGAGGTATGAAAATGGGTGAGATTAGGGCCAAAGACACAATGGATTGTTTTCAGGCCAAGTTTCCTGGCAGGAGCAATATCCTGAGTGGGGTTATCACCTATGGAAAAACAGTCTTCAGGTTGCGCGGGAAAAAGCTCCAGCCCGCGACGGAAATGAAACCCGTGGCTTTTTAAATGGCCTACATCATCGCTGGTGATGACGGCGTCAAAAAGCGAGCTAATTTTTAAATAATCCAATCGGCGACTAACCACAACGCGCACGGCGTTGGTGGCCAGCAGGTTGCGGTAACCCGTTTCTTTGGCCCAAAGAAGTATTTCTCGTGCTCCAGGAACGAGTCGAAGTTTATCCAGATAGAGCTCCTGGATTTTTTCCCAGGGAAGGTTAAACATTCGGCCGTGGCGAGCATAATCGTGCCACTCCCATTTATTTTCGAGCTGGCGCAAGTAATGACGGAAAATTTGCTTCGCTTCCCTGAGCGGGATAAGCCTTTGTCCGGAGATAGCTTTTTCTATTTCTTCGCAGATAGCCTGGTCGAGCTTGGCCTCGTCAGCCAGGGTACCAGCCCAATCCCAGAAAATAAGCCTCTCTTTTTTTCTCTGTCTCATTCTTTTCCCGAAAGTCAATTCTGCTTCAAGTCATGGGAGGTTAGGCTTTTTTGCTCTTCCGGATGGTCGGCACCATGAGCCGAAAGGGTTATTCGACGAGTCGGCGAGCTTCTAAGTAAAACCTCTTTTCCCAGGCTTCGCCCATGGAAAAAGTCTTGCGCGGCAAAACTCCTTCCAGAATTACCGTCTTGAAAAGCTGATTTTTGTCCATCGCCGGGAGATAGAATCCTGCATTCCCTGTCTGCCGCCCTAATTTGAGGACTGCTTCCTGGCCGTGAACATAATCCACGCCAGAAGCTTTCTTCTTTAACAAAAAATCATCAATAAATTTTTGCACTGTCCCCACAGGTAAGGTGCTGGCGGAGGTGAAAACTTCCACCAACAGCCATTGCTGCGCGTCGATGAGGCCGAATCCATGGACGTTAGCCGGCAAATTTTTTAATCTCTCTCGCAGAAGGTCGATGGATTCCAACGGGGTGAACCGAACCTTCCCTTGATAAAAAGTTTTGATTTCTTCGGTTAGATTAGCGGACTGGGCTAAGCCGAAAAGAACACGATGGATGGGTTCAAAGACAAGAGCCGGGTCATGGAGGTTAACTATTTCCACCATAGCATAGCGAAGAGCGGAATTGATAAGCCCGGGTTGACCCTGGAGCAGGTTTTTTTGTTCTTCCCAGATGGTTTTGGCTGTTGCCAGCGAATGGTTGCCGTCGCCCACGGCGTAAAGAAGAACCGGCGTTTCGGCCGAAACCTGGTAGCGCGACGTAAAGAAACGAGGTTCGGCTAATCGGCCGAGCTCCTGAGCGATACCTTCCTCTATCTTCTGGTCAGTTATAAGCCATCCGGTCACATGACCTGAATTTAGCATCAGGTCGAAATCATAGAGTTTTTTCAGACCAGACCCGTCTTCTCTTGCCTTTTCTCTGAGCTGTCCGATCACTCGGTCTTCGGGGTCATCGATGAGCACCATAATATGCGGTAATTCCAGCGGTGCATCCTGACGAATTTTTACGCGGGGCGGGATTCTTTCCAGAATAGTGCCTTCTGTCGCGCGGATAAGCGTTTTTGAGCCAGGGTTAAAGTCGTATTGTTCGAGGTCAAGACAGAGTAAAAGGCCGCTTCGCTTTCCGGAGGCGACGCTTCTTTCGACATACACCATCCCTTCATACTCCACGAAAATATTTTCTTGTAAATAGCGTTGCATGGTTTGTTTTATCCGCGCGATTCTGACCTCCGGGTTTTTTTCTTTGAGATAAACTTCGGGGTAGATCAGGTTCAACGTGGAAGGTGAGGGGCCGACAAATTCTTCCACTTGCTGCCAGTATTCAGGCTCAGAGGTATGCTGGTCGCAGGCGATGACCGCCCATCTGGTCAAGTCAATATCTGTCCGGGGAAGAAGCACCTTCGGTACAGCCATGGCGATGGAAGAATATATTTTCATGATGACTCCTTGATTTTAATTTATTATTAATAATTAAGCTTTGACGGCTCTTTCCATTTCTTCCCAATCATCCCAGATTTCCCGCGGAACATGCTGGCCGTATTGCTTAAGAAAGCGCTTAATTTCTTCGGTTTCTTTTTTCCACTCGTTCGGCTTGACTTCAAATAACTGGGCAATTCGTTCCCGAGGGAGGTCAAGGCCGTCGAGTTCAAGGTCGTTTAAGTGAGGGAGTAAACCAATAGCTGTTTCTTTGGCCCCCACCCTCCCTTTCACCCGGTCCAAAATCCATTTGAGAACGCGCATGTTTTCACCAAAACCAGGCCAGATAAATTGGCCCTTTTCGTCCGTCCGAAACCAGTTGACAGAAAATATCTTGGGTGGCCTAACGAGCCTATGTCCCATATTGATCCAGTGCCGAAAATAAACGCCCAGGTTATAGCCGCAGAAAGGCAGCATGGCCATGGGGTCTCGCCGCACTACGCCCACTTCTCCGGCTGCTGCCGCCGTTGTTTCTGAGCCCATCCGCGCGCCGAGGAAAACGCCATGAGCCCAGTCAAAGCTCTCCACCACGAGGGGAATTAGTCTAGCCCGGCGGCCGCCGAAAATAATAGCGGAAATGGGAACCCCCTGCGGGTTATCGAATTCAGGGGAGAGAGTGGGGGTGTTGTAGATCGAAACGGTAAAACGTGAGTTAGGATGAGCTGCTTTTTCGCTGCCCTGAGCTCGCCATGGTCGACCCTGCCAGTCAAGAAGTTTTTCTGGCACCGGGCCGTCCAGACCTTCCCACCAGGGCTCGTTGGTTTCCACATTGAGGGCCACGTTGGTGAACAGGGTAGGCGTGAAAAGACCGCGGCGAAGGGTTCGGATCATATTCGGGTTAGAACTCATCGAGGTGCCAGGAGCTACACCAAAATACCCGGATTCAGGGTTAATGGCCCACAAACGGCCGTCGGGACCGATGTTTAGCCAGGCAATGTCATCGCCCAGCGTCCACACCCGGTAGCCGCCCAAGGCTGATTCCATCATCGCCAGGTTGGTTTTGCCGCAGGCGCTGGGAAAAGCTGCACAGATATAAGTAATTTCCCCATGCGGGTCTTCGATACCCATGATGACCATATGTTCAGCCAGCCATCCCTGACGGTAGCCAAGCCAGGAAGCGATGCGGAGGGAGAAACATTTTTTGCCCAGGAGGGCATTTCCTCCATAACCGGAGCCAATACTCCAGACGAGGTTGTCATCCGGAAAATGCATGATGAACCGGCGTTTGGGGTTGAGGTCGCCCACGGAATGGAAGCCGCAGACAAAATCACTGCGGTTCTTGAGTTTTTCGAGCGCTTGTTTACCCAGTCGGGTCATAATGCGCATGCTCACGGCCACATAAGTGCTATCCGTGACCTGGATGCAGGCCTTGGCATAAGGAGAATCAGGGTGGCCCATCATATAGGGCAGGACGTACATGGTTCGGCCTTTCATGCATCCTTCTGAAAGCCGGGTAAGCAGTTTCTTGGCCTCGGTGGGGTTCATCCAGTTGTTATTAGGTCCGCTCATTTCTTGACTAGGATGGCAAACATAAGTCAGATGCTCTGTCCGAGCGACATCCGTCGGATGGCTACGATGGAGATAAGCTTTGGGCCATTTTTTTTGGTTGAGTTCGATGAAGACAGGGCCGTTTAAACGCTCCTCGCGGAGACCAACTTCAATCAGACGTAACGCTTCCCCTTCGGTTCCGTCGCACCAATGGATGCGAGCTGGCTGGGCCATCCTTGCCTGTTTTTCTACCCAATCTTCAACCGCCGTGGCCATGATTAATTACCTTGAATAAAGATAGCTTCTGCTAATTAAATTTCCTCTCATTGAGGCAAGAGGTCTCGTTCTGCCTGTCAAGAAAAATCAGTATAGCCTTTACCCTTCGCTCAAGTCAAATAACCACGCGCCCACCTACATATCAAGATTTATTCTGGCTAAGGAGTCTTGTCTGGTTGTTTTGGGTTTTTGACCGGTGTTTTCTCCTTTAAATCTTGTTTAAGAGAGGCGACAAATTGGTTGAGCATTCTTTCGGCCCGGCGCTCATAATTTGACCTTGATTCCAGAAGTCTGTCTGTACCAAGTTGGGCCCAGGTAACTACACCGTAAACCTCTTCTGTTACCGAAACCTGGAGATAAAATACGTCGGCCGAAAGCCAGTTCCAGTTAGGTACAATACTGTTGTTTTGGGTTTGACCCATGAAGCGGAAACTGGGTCGCGTTTTACGAGCTAAAATGATATGCTCATCATCAGAAGAAGTAGAAGCGGTTAATTTATAATTTAATTTATGGAGACAGCCCAGACAGGCTTCCCAAACTTGTCGGAATGAGTTCTCGGGAAAGGAAAGAGTTTGCTCCGTCAGAAGGTAAAAAGGTTGACCAAGAATTGTCTTTTTCTGGGTTAAGCTTATTTCTTGGGCTTTTAGGGGAAAAACCGTCAGGACAAAAAATATGAGCGAGATTAGAAAGCGGAAAATCCTGGAGAGCATGAGACCTTTTTCTTGACCCCGTATCCCTTCGGCCATATTTCCAAAATAAGGTAAATTGTCTTTTTGTCAAGCCAGGAAAAAGAATGCTTCTTGGAAAACCATTTTAACCAGAAAAACGGGGAACTAAATCCGAGAAATTTCTAACGGATTTAGGTTTTAATTGGCCTCACAATTATTAATTCCTTAATTCATGTAATAATTTTCTTTTTTTTATTTTTTACTTACTTACTTACTTACTTACTTACTTACTTACTTACTTACTTACTTACTTACTTACTTGCCCAATCACCTCCCAACAAACTAATAACCAAACTTACTTACTTACTTACTTACTTACTTACTTACTTACTTACTTACTTACTTACTTACTTGCTTGCTTGCTTGCTTGCTTGCTTGCTTATTTATTTATTTGTTAGTTTGTTTTTATTTTTTTGGCTCTTACGACATTTTGATGGGTAGAAGAGTGAGATAAAATATTTTTGGCTTTTCTTCGCATTATATAACGAAAATATAATATCTCATTGAGGAGAGAAGATAAATAACTTCTTCTTTTGGTTAGAGTTAGGACTAATCAAAAGGCTGAGGAGAAACACTCATCCTTTTGGGTTTGAGATTTTGGCTCTGATTCTCATTCTTATGCCGATAAAATCTTATAGTTAATCGGCCAGATATTATTTTATTATTAATAGGGAGATGATCTTTTTTATTTAAGCGGCACCCAGCTTTCTAAGAATTTCCGGCTGCCGGTTTCTCTTTCCTCGACCAAGGCTTGAAAAATGGCGCGCAGCTGGTAATCAGGAAGAGTGCCGATAATCATCCGGTTATTGATGATGACGGTCGGCGTAGAGCGAATTCCGTAGGGGAAGCGCTCCGAGGTTCTTTCGTATTCTTTCCCGGTTTCAATGATTTGATGGACCAGCGCCTGGATTGCGGGGTCATTCAAAGCTGGCTCAGCGTCGTATTTACGGGCCAGGTCAGACCGCCATTCGGGGCTACGGGCGGCTCTCAAGTTGGCAAAAATTTCATCGTGAAAGTCAGCGAATTTATCCGGCTGGTGGATGGCCACGAAAGCGGCCAGATAAGAAAGGTCGCAAGAGCCGGGATGGAGGTTTTTGTCCACTACTTGATTACATCTATTTTCCAGCGGGAAAAACTGGAAAATAACATTAATCTTGCCCGGGAATTCCTGCTTCATCCTCCCCAATTGCTGGGCCAGAAATTGACAGTCAGGGCAGAGGAAGTCGCCGTAGACTACCATTTGAATGGCCGCATCTTCGAAACGCTCCGTCGAGCGAATAACCCAGGCGGGAGAAAGAAAGCTGGGGTATTTAGTATAGGGAAGCTCGTAGAATTCTTTGACGGCTTTCATGGCTCGACCGATTTGAGCTTCTTGTTTGGCTTGATAAAAAAGATGGAAGCCGTAGGCTCCAGAGGTAGTCAGGATGGCCAGAGCCAGAAGAAGCGAGACGGAAGGCCGAAAGAAAAGAGCCAGACGCGGCGAGCTGATTCTGCTCTCGATGAGAAAAAGAACAAAAGCCAGCAGGGAAAATAAATAATATCCTGTGCACAGGAGGCAAAGGCTTTTTAGAAAAGCGACCGAATAAATAAAAAGACCTATCACGCCTAAGGAATTGAACAGACTCAAGAAGGAATTAGTTCTTTCGAAGCGGGAGGAAAAGAAAACGGCCCCCAGACAAAAAGCAACGCCTAGCACCAGGCCAAGATAGCCCAGGGGAACACCTTGCCAATGGGCCAGGGGAGAATAAGCCGAGCTATCACAATTAAGAAAAGCTGAAATATCGCAGAAGGAGCCGCGAAAAATAGTCTCGGGGAAGTTGGCCAGAAAGAAGTGGCGAATCGTCAGAAGAGAAAAAACAATCATGCCGGCTCCGGCTATAAAAATACCCGCGCGCAGGCCTTTAAGTTTTAGTTGACTCATCTTTTTTTCTCCTGCTCTTCGGTTGAATTTCGCACCGCCGAGAATAATCCAAGATTATATATTTTTATTCATAGTTTGCCAACCCGCCCGGCATGAGTCCATAACTTCACGTTTCTTGCCCGAAGGCCTTGAAAATAGTCTTGATTTCCTTTTGTCGCAAGGGGGCACGGTTAAATGATTATGTCATTTCCGCCATAAAGGGCAAAGCTACCTCTGGCCCGGAGCCTAAGGGAAATATCCCCAAAAGGAATAGATGTGTGTCAGGAAGGCACAAAAGAAAGGCACAAAATGTGACCTCGGAGGAAGATGGACCGGCGCGGGAGAAAAAATATTACCTGGAAAAAGGTGGCCAACGGCTAGGCAAGGTCGGCATGAAATTTGCTAATAACGAAGCGGAGGTGAAAAAATGAAAAAAGTTGTTTCTTTTCTTCTTTTCCTTTTTATCTTCTCTCTGGCTTCTAACTTTGTGCCTGCCCAGGCCGAAGAAAATGATTCCTTTTGTGAAGATGTTTATGAACTTTGCCGCATTTGGGGGATAGAAGTAGCTCTTAGCGCCCTCAAAGCCTATTGGGTTCTTTTACAATGCGAAAGTTTTTATGTTTACTGCGTGATGACGAGAATATTCCCTCGCTTTCCTTTCTATTTTTGTCCTTAAGCTGGAAGGCACAATAAGGTAAGGAAAATGGTGAACTGGGTGGTGGGTATTGGGTGTCGTTCTGGTTAATGTTTATGTCTGGTGCTAAGTAAGTTTATTTTGCCTTTGTTCTGAAAGAATTTGTTCTAAGGTGTCGAAAGCGTGGCGGAGATGGGGGATGACGATGCTTCCGCCTACGACCAGAGCGACGTTCAGGGCATCATGGATCTGCTCTTCTTTCCAGCCCGCCTTTACGCACTGGATAAGATGATAATCAATACAGTCGTTACAGCGAAGAACAGTGGAAGCGGCCAAACCCAGTAATTCTTTAATTTTTCCTGGCAAGGCGCCATCACGATAGGCGGCGGCATCGAGGTTGAAAAACCTCTTCAGTCCCAGGTGACCGCTGCCTAAAATTTTTTTGTTCATTTTTTCTCGGTAAGCCTGAAACTCGGCGAGACGATGGGCCATGTTTCTCCTCCTTAGAATCTGCTCTCTGGCATTTTATCAGAATCTTTTGTTTAAAAGCGACCATCTCTGGAAATTAGCCAGGCGCGTTTTACTTTGAAGGGACAGGAGAGAAAGGAATTCTTTTGGCCTCCAGAGCGTTATTCAGGGAAAGGTTCATCCCGCGGCAAGACAAAAGCAGGTATTAGATATCAATGGTGCTTGATTCCAGACCGCTTTCGTCTTCCTCCAGAGCGTCGAGATAAGAGATAATAGCCGATTTGATGTTCTCCAGCGCCTCTTCTCTGGTTCGTCCGCGGGCCAAACAGCCGGGAAGCCCCGGCACCCAAACCGCATACCCGTTATCTGTTTTAAGTAAATGAACTTTGTATCTCATTAGCCTCACCTGGCCCGAGGTTTTTTGGTTGGGCTTCATGAAAAGAAACGGAAGACGGGGCTTTCCGTCTCATTTTAGCCGTCAAGAAACGCCATTTTATGCTACAGAGGCTATAGCGCCTCTCCTGAGCCTGGGTTTAACTCCTGAATCTTAAAAGCCAGCCAAGGGCCATCTTCTCAAAGAAGAAGCTTCGATAAGGAAAAGAAGGCCCGCTTAGAGCTCGCGGGGAGGAGCGGAATTCGCCGGTTTAATGGCCAGGCTTAGAATGAAGGGAAATTAACCGCGCATAAAATTAGTGGCCATGAGCTCTCGTCAATTTATGCTAAAATAAAAAATCATGTTCACTGTGCGGCGAGCTAAGCCAGAAGAAGAATCGCTCGTTAAGGCGCTGGAGTCTAAGCTTGACCTGGCAGGAGTGCCGTTATCATTTAATGAAACATGGGTGGTGGAGGAAGAGGGAGGATTGATTGGCTTAGCCAGACTTTCTGACCTGGGCGAAGCCTATTTCTTAAGTTCGGTCGGCATTCTACCGGAGAAAAGGCGTTTGGGCTTGGCCAGGCAGCTTCTTCAAACAATGCTGGCCAACAGAGACAAAGATGTTTATCTTTATACCGTCATTCCTGAATTTTTTCTTCGCTTAGGCTTTGTTTCTGCTTTTGCACCTCCTTTTCTTCCTCCCAAGGAGCTATTTGATTGTCACCTTTGCCAGCCCGAGAGATGTTGTTGTCTGGTGAAGCGAAAGGAAACGACGGGTGGGAGAGAGACGGAAAGATAAAGAAAAAGTAATATGATGGTGGAATTAGAATGGAAAGAGATTAGCCTGGCGGATATAGATGAACTTCGTCTTGCCCTCTTCAAGAAAAACCCGGAGGTGAGCGAGCTCAGCCTGGCCAACCTTTTTATCTGGCAGGAATTTGACCGACCTCATCTGGCGAGATACAACTCTTATTTATGTTTGCGTTTGAGCCCGCCTAACGAGCCTCCCTATGTTCTAGAACCTTTAGGCCCTCCGCCTCCACCTCCCTCGCTGGTCCGGGCTTGTTTAAAAGAAGTGGGACGGTTCTCTCGCGTCCCAAGCTCTTTCCTTTCCTATCTGCCCTCGGACGAGGTGGTGATAAAAGAAAACCGCGACCAGTTTGACTATGTTTATAACCGGGAAAAGATGGCTGAGCTCAAAGGGAAAAACTTTGATGGCAAGCGAAACCTGATTCGCCATTTCCAGAAAGCTCATCCAGATTATGAATTTCGTCCTCTCAGCCGAGAGACAAAAAAAGAAGCCATGAGTTTTTTTACTTCCTGGGTGGAAAAAAAGGGTGGAAAAGCCGCCAGCGCACCGTTAAGTATCCAGGACCAAACCCGAGCATTGACCAGAGCTTTTGAATTATGGGAGGAGCTAAGCCTCTTCGGCGGCCTCTTACTTAGCCGGAAAGAAGTAAAAGGGTTTATTATTGCTTCTCGCCTGAATCAAAATACGGCGAGCGTTCATTTCCTTTATGCAGACATTGGAGCCTCGGGAGCTTCCCAGACGCTGCTCTGGGAGGCGTGCCGCTCTCTTCTCGCGCCCTTTCTTCTGATTAATTTAGAACAGGATATGGGGCTTCCTGGTTTAAGAAAAGCTAAACTCTCTTACCATCCGTTGTGTCTGGTTAGCAAATATGATGTTGAGGCAGCCTCGTCCATATGACCGAATAAAACTTGCTCTGGGTTAATTATCTGGTTATGGAAAATAATAAATCTCATAATAAATTTTTATCTTTGTTAATTTCCACCTTTTTAAATTTTTAGGCTCTTCCGGCTTTCTTGTGGGTAAATATGAGAATCCCGAACATGCTGAATAGACCAGAATGTGATTTGTTCCAGAGCTTTTAAAAGTATTTTTTGAAATATCAACAGGATACAAAGCTTGCGGCCTAAACTTTTTTGAGGAATTTTATCGAAAAGCTATCCATACAATCTCAGAGAGAAATCATCCTTTATGGTTACCCATTAAAATATCGGAAGAGCCTTTTTGTCTTTGGGGTCAGTAAAGAGAAAGCTTTCATCCTCCAGAACCACAAAGGGCATGGCAAGAAGAAGCACGTTGTCCTCAATTGGAATTGTTTTAATTAGCTTAACCGGCCAAGAAAAAAGAGTATTTGTAGAGACCAAAAAAATTAATATCAAAATAAATTTTCGCCTTTTTTACAATTGACTATCACGCAATCACTCGGTTCGCCTATACAGAAGTAATTATCATACAACCATCTTCCCTGTAGATAATATACCAGTTGCCAAAACAAAGGGGTTTCCTGCGTTGTAGTTCCTCAAATGGGTTCTCTCGCATAGGCTTTTACGCTAAAATTTTTCACGCTGCCCAAAATTCCCATGACCGTTAGAACAATGAGAAAAATAGAAAAAAATCTTTTCCTTTAAATACCCCCTTTTCTTTAATTTTCAGCTTCTCCCTCTATTATATAATAATTCTCCCAAAAAAAAGTCAAGGGGTTAGCCTGGTCGCATCCCTTTTCCTCGTTTTTTGATAGGTAAAGAGAGTCGGCACCCAGTGAGATAAAAGAAGGCGAGAAACGTTTGGTAAGCAAGGAGGAAAAAAATGACCCAACTTACCGCCGAAGAATTTGTGCTTCTGGCCATAACCAAGCTTCGTTCTGGCCAGTTCAAGGGAATCCATTCTGTCTATAGCGGTTTTAACGAAGCCTTTAAAGCCTATTTCGCCGGTGCTGACCCCGTGCAGACCACGAGTCAGTTAGCCCGGGAGGGAAAAATTGTGCTCCGGCCAGTCAAGGGAGGGGTCATCATCTATCTTCCCGAGGACGCGCCGCGTTTTACCCGGGGAGAACAAGCTCTCCAGAAAATGGGGTTACTTGGCCAGGAAGTTCCTGCTCCTAAAGGAAAACAAAAATGAATCTTCCTTGAAACGTTGTCGGGCTGAGGAAACGGGCTGAGGAAAAAGGTTAAGAAAGTCAGTCTCAGCCCTCCAGGAGGTGGCGAAGGTAGTGTTGCACCTCAGCGGCAAAACGGTCGATAAATCCTTGTACATACTGACATATATCCAATTGGTCATTCTGAATTAGAGGCGTAAGGTCCATGGCCAAAATCATCGAACGGGCTACATCAACTTCATGGGTGGCCAAGTAGGTCGCCTGAGCCCACCGCCGGCCTATCGCCGCCAGGTGATAATTTTTCCCTCCGGCTATTTGCGAATCATAGACATTCACCAGGGCCAACGCCAAGTTCTGACGGGCGGAAACATCAAAGCTGATTCGATCCGCCTCCGTCAGCCAATCTAAGTCCCTCCAGACTTCGCACCCATAAACCTTTTCTGGCCGTAGCTCAACCGGCAACTCGCGCAAAGCCTGAATCGTCCTTAGGGCCACGGCCACATGCGTCTCATGTCGGTCAGCTAGATTATGGGTGTAGACCTGACGCGGCTTAATTGCGGCCAGCAAGTCTTGTAAATCCTGGATAACTGAAATTGCCTTAGGGTCCTTCACTTCCGCGCTGGCATAATTTAAAAAAGCTACGCCGCTATATTCTCCTACCAGGGCCGCCTTTTTCTGTTCTTTTCGCCGTACTTCTTTCATCTCCTCAGGGCTATAATTTTTATAATAATTATCCCGGGGAGAACTTCTGCCATCAGTTACGACAATCCCGAAAAACCAGGCAGCCGGGTTTTTAAAACAGCGCAAAATTCCGTCATAGGCCATTATTTCCAAATCATCCGGATGAGCTCCTATGCCCAAGTGAGTGGTGCGCGAAAAGGCTTCATCCTTCCCTGCTCCATCAGGAATAAATATTTCCGCGCCCGCATGCCTTAATCGCATTTTGCCCTCCTTGCTTTAATTTAATCTGGTCTTTATCCGAGTTTGGCTGTTCTACCCTGCTCCTTCTCTTGGCTCTTCATCTTTCTTCCAGGCTCATTTCTTGCGGCTTAAAACAAGGCCGGAGCGTCCATTATCCCTGGCCGTTAAATCGAGCTCTTCAGAACCACCCCATCTTTAAACCGACCTCGGCCAGAAGCAAGAGCATTTTCGATAGACTTCGATAGACCAGACGACGAAAAGCTTCGCTTTCTTCATCCCTAAAAGCTCTTTCTTGACTTATTATAAATAATTTTTTCTTTTTTCCTAAACCCTTTTCCCTATCCTGCTTTTTATAAAATAACCTTCCCTTTCTTTTTCTTTCCGGGAATATCAAGTTAGGGCTGGTTTTTTCAAAAAAGAGCTTCTGTTTCTATCCCGGTGCGGGCAAGCGCCTGAAGCAATCTGTCTTTCTGCTCGAGGAAAAAAGAGTCGGTAGCATACTTTTCCAGCCGGTGTTGTCGATAAAAATTGATTACGGTGGGCAGATAATTCATCCGGTCAATAAATATTTTGTCCACTTTGTTTTCCAGAAGCTGAACAAGACGCCCCGCGTCGCCAGGGAGAAGGGGGCCTAAAAAAGCAAAAGTTCGCAGACCGGCCTTTTTCAGCTTGGCCAATGCCTCCAACCTTTCCCCGACCGGAGAAGCACCTGGCTCAAAAAGACGGGCTATTCCCTCGTCATCAGTGGTGATGGTCAAACCAATTTCTATATCTTCAAAACGCAGGAAAAGGTCTAAATCCCGGAGAACGAGGACGCTTTTAGTTTGAAGGTTAACGGAAAATTGACGCCGCTGAAGCTCTTCGAGCAAACGCCGCGTTAGCTCAAAACGCCGCTCTAAAGGCTGGTATGGGTCACATACTGACGAGACCCAGACGACTCCTTTTTTGGCCCGGAGGAGCTGGCGCCGAAGAATTTCGACCGCGTTGATTTTAACATCGACAAAGCTGCCCCAGGGTTCGCGATGACCGCTGTAGCGAGGGATAAAAAGACGGGCATAGCAATACCGACAGCCCACCTGGCAACCTGTATATGGGTTAAGACAATAATCAAAAATCTTTGATTGATTAAGGATGCTTTTCGCTTCTACCTCACGGCCGATCATATGGCTTTAGTCAGACCTTTTGGCCAGCTATCTGGATAATTCTCTCTCGCCAGGGCACTAATTCTCTTAGCCAGACCTTTTAATTATCTTAACCTATTTTCTCCCTGATTTCTAATCAGCGAAGGCCATGAAATTTTCTCATTCTCAACGGGCAAAGAACTAAAATTCTTTTTCCTCTGCCGGGGTAGATAAAACGCTTTTTTCTGTTGCTCTCTCTTCAGGCTGGTTCCTGAGCCCGCGGCTGACGGCTCTCGACCCTGGGCCAGCCAAGGAAAGAATAACTCAGGGCGCCATACGGACAAACATCAAGACAACGGAGACAACGGATGCAAGCCGGGCTATTGGGAGTGACTGAGGGATTAATGTCCACTGGACAGATTTTCTGGCAAGCCAAACATTGGGTGCACCGCTCCTCATCCACCGCCATCTGAAAAAGGCTGGCCTGGTTGAAAAGGCCCCAAATTGCTCCCAAGGGGCAGGTGGTCCGACAAAAAGGCCGGTCGATAAAAAGCATTAGAATGATGAAAAGGAGCAAAATACCCATCTTCCAGCTGAACATAAACCCAACCTGGGCTCGGATATTAGGGTTAAGTAAAACCAACGGAATGCCTGCCTCCAGCGTTCCCGCCGGGCAAATCCATTTGCAGAACCAGGTTTGACCCAGCCCGAATTCATCGATAATGATTAACGGAAGAAGGATAACAAAGAGCACCAGGACTAAATACCGAAAATTGGTCAGAAATCTAGGCAATTTAAACCCGCGCCAATTTTGGCGACGCACCAATTCCTGGAAAAGGCCAAAGGGACAGAGCCAGCCGCAGGGGAGCCTTCCGACCAGGCTACCAACAATCGTCAGAAACCCAAGGACATAAAGACCAAACTGCTTTTGGGCGGCGGCCAAATGAAGCCGCACGGAGCTTAACCCTGATTGAAGCGCGCCAATAGGACAGGCGCCGATAGCTGAGGGGCAGGAATAACAGTTTAACGCCGGAAGACAAATTCCCTTGATTCCTCCCTGAAAAATTCCGGCGCGGAAAAAAGAGGGTAAATAAGCATTAAAAGCCAGAGCCGCCCCTACCTGGAAAAGCCGCCTTTTCTTTTCGCGCTTCATCCTCTACCCTGCTTCGGAGGTTTAACCTATGCCGATACAATCAAGACAAACCGTAATCGCCTTTTCCAGGACGCTCCCGTACTCGCCCGAGGCAAGCCCGATCCCAAGCGAAATGATACCCAGAACCAAAAGCGCCAAAGCGACCCAGTTCTTCTTTCGTCGATGTCTCATCTTTCTCCCTCGACCAGGGATGATAAAATTTTCTCTAACTCCTTTACATGCTCCTCTTTAAACCCGACATGGGCGTGAACTATTCGACCCTCACGGTCAAAAATATAAACCACGGGGATCTCCTGGACTTTATAAGCCGAAGCCATCTCCTGCGGCGAACGGATCAAACCAGCAGCCGAAGCCGCCGTCGGGGTACAAAGCTGCGGATAAGATAATTTAATCTTTTGCAGAAA
>FWPV01010875.1_pt1 | contig 14706 bp, 11 predicted proteins | sample 2228371 | NCBI WGS metagenome assembly FWPV01 (sample SAMEA103939776, study PRJEB20133) | metagenome
CATCGCCGAGATGGCGGTGCGAGGCGCCCCTGCCATCGGCGCCGCAGCCGCGTTCGGCCTCGCCCTGGCGGGGCTTCGCTCCCGCGCCACCGCCGTCCCCGCGCTGCTGGCTGATCTCGAGCGGGCCGCGGCCGATCTGCAGGCCGCGCGCCCCACGGCCGCAAACCTCGGCTGGGCCCTGAAGCGGCTGCTGCGCTGCGCCGCGCAGTCCGGCCCGGCGGGCGCGGCGGCCGTGCGCCGTGCCTTGGTGGACGAGGCTCAGCGCATCGCGGACGAGGATGTCGAGATCAACCGCAGGATCGGGCAGCACGGCGCGTGCCTGATCGCCGACGGCGACACCGTGATCCACCACTGCAACACCGGCGCGCTGGCGACAGTCGACTACGGGACAGCCCTCGGCGTCATCCGCACGGCGCACGAACAGGGCAAGCGCGTCCACGTGCTGGTGGATGAGACCCGGCCGCGCCTGCAGGGCGCGCGGCTGACGGCGTGGGAGCTCCAGCAGTACGCCATCCCGCATGAGATCATCGTCGACAGCGCTGCGGGCCACTTCCTGCGGTCTGGCAAGGTGGCCTCCGTCTGGGTGGGCGCCGATCGCATTGCCGCCAACGGCGACATCGCCAACAAGATCGGCACCTACATGCTCGCCCTGGCCGCGCACGACAACGGTGTGCCCTTCTACGTCGCCGCGCCGCGCTCCACGATCGATCTCGACGCTCCTGGCGGGGAAGCCATCCCCATCGAGGAGCGGCCGGCGGAGGAGGTCCTCGATCTGCAGCAGGCCGGACAGCCGGTGGCCCCGCCGGGCAGCTCCGCTCGCAACCCGGCCTTCGACATCACGCCTGCCCGACTCGTGTCGGCCATCATCACCGAGATCGGTGTTCTGCGACCACCCTTCGACATCTCCCTGCGGCGAATCCGAGGCGAGGCACAGGCATGAAGATCGTCCTCACGGGCTCCGTCGCCTACGACTACCTGATGACCTTTCCCGGACGATTCCGGGATCACATCCTGCCCGATCGCCTGGATCGCATCAGCCTCTCCTTCCTGGTCGATCGGATGGAGAAGCGCCGCGGCGGGATCGCGGCCAACATCGCCTACACCCTGGCCCTGTTGGGCGAACGCCCGACGATGATGGCCACCGTCGGTGAGGACTTCGCCGAGTACCGCCGCTGGCTCGAAGCGAAAGGGGTGGACACCTCGGCCGTGCGCGAGATTCCGGGCGTGTCGACCGCGTCGTTCTTCGTCAACACCGACGAGACGAACGCCCAGATCGCCTCCTTCTACACCGGCGCCATGGCTCACGCGGCCGAGCTGCGCTTCGCCGACTTGCCCTTCCGCCCCGACCTGGTGGTCATCTCACCCAACGATCCCGGCGCGATGCAGGCCTACGTGCGCGAATGCCAGGCGCTCGGCCTGCCGTATTTCTACGATCCCTCGCAGCAGATCGTCCGCCTCGATGGGAACGCGCTCAAGGAGGGCATCGAGGCCAGCCGCGGCTTGTTCGTCAACGACTACGAGTTCTCGTTGATCTGTCAAAAGACCGGGCTCGACGTGACGGCCGTCCGCCGCATGCTCGACGTCCTGGTCGTCACCTGCGGCGAACATGGCGCCGACCTCTACACGCCCGACTCGGCCTTCCGTGTCCCGGCCGTCCCCCCGGCCCGCACCGCCGATCCCACCGGAGTCGGCGATGCCTTCCGCGGCGGCTTCCTCAAGGGCTACATGCACGGGCTGCCTCTCCAGCGCTGCGGCCAGATGGGCGCGCTGGCTGCCACCTACTGCCTGGAGAGCAGCGGCACCCAGGGACACTCCTTCACCCTGCCCGAATTCGTCGCCCGCTTCCGGCAGCACTTCGACGACGGCGGCGACCTGGACCGACTTCTGTGATCCCGACCGAAGACCTCAGCCGCGTCCGTCGGGTGCTGGACACAGATCGAGCGTGGTCGGCCTATGCACTGGCCGACCTCGATCCGGCAGAGGCGCCCCACAGCCGCTGGTTCGTCGCGGACGACGCCGTGGCGCTCCTGTACCATGGGCTGCAGCCCCCAATCCTGTTCGCCCACGGCGGGCTCGAGGGGCTGAGCAGGTTAGCCCATCAACTGCCCGCCGGCCGCTGCGTCTACACCTTGCTGCCGGAGGCACGGAGCCGCTTCGCCGCACGCCTGGTCCCTCAAGGCGAGGTCCGAATGTGGCGCATGGTGCTGGAGCCGGAGAGCTTCCGCCGACCCCTCCTCCAGGACGCCGTGCGCCTGGCACCGAAGGACCTGCCCCACCTGCGCCGCCTCTTCGCCAGGCATCCCGACCAACCCGATGCCTTCCACCCGCGCCAGCTGGACAGCGGGGTGTTCTACGGCGTCTGCGGCGCGGACGGCCTGCTCTCCGTCGCGGGGACGCACGTCCTTTCCCGGGCGGAGGGCATTGCCGCCATCGGGAACGTCTTCACCTCTCCCGAGGCGCGCGGCCGCGGCCTGGCGGCGGCAGTGACCGGGGCCGTGATCGAGACGCTGCTTCAGGAAGGGATCGATTTGATCGTCCTGAACGTCGCCGAGGACAACGAGCCCGCCATCCGCTGCTACCGCAGGCTTGGATTCCGGATGCACTGCGTATACTGGGAAGGCGTGGGGCGGCTGACAGGGCAGACCGCTGCACCAAGGAGATCCGCATGAGCGAGAAACACGAGATCCGCGACCCGAGCCTGGCGGAAGGCGGCCGCCGCCGCATCGAGTGGGCCGACCAGGAGATGCCGGTGCTGCGGCAGGTGCGCGAGCGCTTCGCGCGCGAGCGCCCGCTGCAGGGCGTGCGGGTGGCCGCCTGCCTCCACGTCACCAGCGAGACCGGCAATCTGATGCGGACGCTGCAGGCCGGCGGCGCCGATCCGGTGCTGTGCGCCTCCAACCCGCTGTCCACCCAGGATGACGTCGCCGCAGCACTCGTCACGCATTTCGAGATTCCGGTCTTCGCCATGAAGGGCGAGGACAACACCACCTACTATCGCCACATCCACGCTGCCCTCGACCACCAGCCGCACGTGACGATGGACGACGGCGCCGACCTGGTCAGCACGCTGCACAAGGAGCGCCGCGACCTGCTGCCCGGCGTGCGCGGCGGGACCGAGGAGACCACGACGGGCGTGATCCGCCTGCGGGCAATGGCGGCCGCCGGGGCGCTGGCCTATCCGGTCATCGCCGTCAACGACGCCATGACCAAGCACTTCTTCGACAACCGCTACGGCACCGGCCAGTCCACCGTGGATGGCATCGTGCGCGCCACGAACATCCTGCTGGCAGGCAAGGTCTTCGTCGTGGCCGGGTACGGCTGGTGCGGGCGAGGCCTGGCCAACCGCGCCCGCGGCATGGGCGCCAATGTGGTGGTGACCGAGGTCGATCCGCTGGCCGCGCTGGAAGCGGTGATGGACGGCTTCCGCGTGATGCCCATGCTCGAAGCCGCCGCCATCGGGGACATCTTCTGCACCGTCACCGGGGACATCAACGTCATCGACCGCCAGCACCTGGAGCGGATGAAGGACGGAGCCATCGTCGCCAACTCCGGGCACTTCAACGTCGAGGTGAACATCCCGGCGCTGGAGGCCATGGCCGTCGAGAAACTTCAGGTGCGGCCGTTCGTCGAGCAGTACCGCTTCCGCGACGGCCGGCGCATCAACCTCCTGGGCGAAGGCCGCCTCATCAACCTGGCGGCAGCCGAAGGCCACCCGGCCAGCGTGATGGACATGTCGTTTGCCAACCAGGCCCTCTCGCTCGAGTACCTGCTGCGCCACGCGGACGAACTGGAGAACAAGGTCTACACCATCCCTGAGGCCATCGACCGCGAGATCGCCCGCCTCAAGTTGGAGTCGATGGGCATCCGCATCGATAGCCTGACGGACGAACAGCGGAAGTATCTGGCCTCCTGGGAGGAGGGCACATAAGCGCTTACGGCGAGGGTGGGAGCGCGGGGAGCCTAGTCCAGCTGCTTGGTCTTTCTGTGTGACGAGGAGAATTCTGGCGCGGCTGGTTTCACGGACTTCGATGGCGACAGTGAGGCGGCGTGCGTCGCCCGAGCTCATCCCATCGTGAAGCACCACTCGTTGTCTGCTGAGTGGGGAAGTCTTCCCCAGGGCCAGGGCATGCGCGCGCCCCTCTCGCCGCCTGGGCACCGCAGAAGGAGCGGGTCTGGGCACCGCCTCCGTCTCGGCCGGTGTTGAGGCTCGCTGCCCGGTGAGCCGCCCGAGTCTTCGATGGCCCCGCACGCATCGGCGGGAGGAGGAGAAGCATGAAGCCCTCGTCTGGTTGCCGAATTCCGAGCCCCTTGCTTGCCGCGGCCGCGGTCTTGCTCACGGTCGGATTCCTCACGGCCGGCCTTGCCGCCCCCGCTGCCGCTTCGCCTGCGAGCCAGGCCCTCGACCCCACCCCGCCGGATCACGTAGTGAAGCTGATCTTCATTCACCATTCCTGCGGGGAGAACTGGCTGAGGGACGACCACGGCGGCCTCGGCTTGGCGCTGGCCCAGAACAACTACTTCGTCAGCGACACCAACTACGGCTGGGGCCCCGACGCCATCGGCGACCGCACGGATATCCCCGACTGGCTGGAGTGGTTCCGCAGCGAGAACACCGACCGGTACATGCGGGCGCTGATGGAGGAGAGCAGGCCGCATTCCGACTACACGCGCCCGCTGGCGGATCCGGGGGGCGAGAACGAGATCATCCTGTTCAAGTCGTGCTTCCCCAACTCCGATCTGTACGGCCATCCGGACGATCCAGCCGCGCCCGGCACCGATCTCACCGTCGCCAATGCCCGCTACGTGTACAACGAGATCCTGCAGTACTTCGCCACCCGCCCCGACCGGCTGTTCGTCGTCATCACGGCCCCACCCCTGATCGACTCCGACAACGCCAAGAACGCGCGGGCCTTCAACAACTGGTTGGTGTACGACTGGCTGGAGGACAACAACTACCCCTTCGCGAATGTGGCGGTGTTCGACTTCTACAACGTGCTCACCGGACCCGACAACCATCACCGGTTCGACGGCAGCGGCATCGAGCACACCTACCGGGAGGGGATGAACACAGCCTACTATCCGTCCTCGCCCGGCGATGATCATCCGTCTCCGGAGGGCAACCGAAGGGCGACAGAGGAGTTTGTGCCGCTGCTGAACGTCTACTTCAACCGCTGGCGAGCGGCCTCCCCAACGACCGCCCCCGCGGCCTCCCCGCTCGCTCCGGCCAGCGAACAGCCAGCTGCTTCGCCGCCGGCCGCAGGCCTGATCGACGATTTCGAGGGCGGAACCCCGGCTGGGTCGCGCGGCTGGGAAGCCTTCCGGGACGAAGCCAGCAGCGCGCGCCTGACCTGCACCCCTGTGGCCGGCGAGGCCAGCCAGGGCAGCGGGTCCATGCAGCTGGAGTTCGACATCCCCGCCGGCAGCTGGGCCACTTGTGCCTTGATGTTCGATGAGCCGCAGGACTGGTCGGCCGCGGAGGGCCTGGCCTTCTCGCTGCACTCTGGCTCGCCCGCCTTGGTCTTCAATGTGGATCTATACACCGGGCCGCCAGCAGCGCGCCAGACCTATCTCTACACCATCGAGACCACGACCACGACGACCGAAACCTGGGTGCGGTTCGGAATCCGCTGGGAAGAGTTCCGGCGCGCCGAATGGGAAGAGAACGCCGGTGCCCCCTTCGCCAGCCCCAATCAGGTCACTGGCATTGCCTTTGGCTTCACCGCTCACGCTGAGGCCCCTAACGCTGGTGTCATCTGGGTGGATGACCTGAATCTGCTCGGCGCGCCAGGTCCGGGAAGCGCGAGCCAGCCTACAGTCCTGCCCCAAGCGCCCGCCGGACAACCACCGTCCAGCGAGGAAACCCCTGCCGCTTGGCCCTCGCTCCCGTGTCTGAACGTGCTCCTCCTGCTCCCTTTGCTGGCCTGGCTGACCTTGGTCTGGCGGCTCTCGCATCTCTGACCGTGCCCTGGGAACAGCATTCCACCTGGTCGCCAGCCGCGCTGAAATGGCCCTGTTGACTTCCAGGAGGGACGGCCATGACCACCATTGTCATCGTGGATGATCATCCCATCGTCCGGGCGGGAATGCGCGCCATCCTGCAAGCCGCGCCCGACATCCAAATCGTGGGCGAGGGCGAGAACGCCGCCGACGCGCTGCGCCTTGTTGCGAGCCTCCGCCCGGACGTCCTGGCCCTGGACGTGCAGTTGCCCGACCGGAACGGGCTGGAGGTGACGCGTCAACTTCGAGAACAGGGGACCACGACCGCCATCCTCATCCTCACCGCCGATGACGATCCGCAGACGCTTTTCGGCCTGCTCGAAAGCGGCGCGGTTGGGTACGTTCTGAAGGACGATGCACTCGAAACCCTGGTCAGCGCCGTGCGGACGGCGGCGCGCGGCGAGACCTGGCTCAGCCCCTCGGCGGCGAGACAGGTGGTGAAGCGCGCAGTTGCCGGAGTCCCACCAGGGGCCGAGGCGGCCCTTTCCGCGCTGACCCCGCGCGAGATCGAAGTGCTGCGGCTGATCGGGCGCGGGCTGGATAACACGGCCATCGCCCAGGAACTTGTCCTCACCAAGCGCACCGTCCAGAATCACATCAGCAGCATTTACAGCAAACTCGGCTTGACCAGCCGCGCCGAGGCCGTGCTGTTCGCCGTCCGTCATGGCTTGGGGAGGGGTCCATGAGGATTCTCCTACTCCTGGGGCTCGTTGTGCCTGCGCTGGCGGGATATGTGGTCTACGACCAGGCGCGCGCGCCGGTCTTCGACGCGCTCATGGATTGGACCAGCGGCAGGATTCTAGGAACCGAACAGGACTCGTTTGCCAATTGGGCCGGCTTCATGCCGGGAGACGTGATCCTTTCGGTGAACGGCGAACCCTACCCCCGCTGGCCTGCGGCGGTTGGAAACTACCCCTGCAAGGTGCAGCGGGGCGAACGGGTGATTGAATTGGAATTGCCCCTGGTGGCTATGGCGCGGTCGAATATCCCTGCCCTGCTCAGCGGCGTCGCGGCAGCGCTGATCTTCTGGGCGAGCGGATTGGTCCTGCTCCTGAGGCGCTCCGACCAGGCGGAAATCCGGCTGTGGTTCTTGCTTTCGCAGACGCTAGGGATTGCGCTCCTGTTTCCCTTATCGTATTACCCGAAATGGACCCCGCCCACCTGGGGCATCGACTTGAGCGTCGCCGCTCTCTGCGTCTCTGCGCCGCTTCTCTTGCACCATTATCTGACATTCCCTGTCCGTCTTGCCGTCTCGCCTCGACGCCAATTCCTCCTTGCTGTGCTTTATGTCTTGTCCTTGGTCGTTGTCTCTCTCTGGCTGGTGGACAGGTCGGCCGGCCGCCAGGTTGGGACGGTCTTCGCCTTGTGTGTGGCCGTGGGCGCCATGGCGGCGTTGGGGTATTCCTATTTCCGCCGCGCCTCCTCCGATGACCGCCGCCGGCTGCGCCTTATCTTCTCTGGCTCCCTGCTCGGCGCGCTGTCTGCGCTCTTGTTCTTTCTTCTCCCTTTGGTTCTCGACGCCCGGCCCATTCCGGTCTGGCTCGCAGCGGTGCTCACGGTGGCCGCTCCCCTGAGTTATCTCCATGCGTCGCTGCATCACAATCTCTTCGGCATCGATCGCCTTCTCAACCGCACGTTGGTATACGCTGCGCTCTCTTTGGGAATCTTGATTCTCTATCTTGGCCCTTTCCTGCTTGTCTATCGCTTTGCCCCTGGCGACTGGCTGGCCCAAACCATGATCGCTGCTGGACTCACACTTGCGGTAGGTCTCGCCTTCGAGCAGACCAGGAGCGCCCTCCAACGCCTAGTGGACAGGCTGTTCTACGGCGGCTGGTATGACTACCCCGGCGTTGTCGAGCAGAGCACCCGCGCTCTGGCCGGTTGCACCGACCGCGCGCAGTTGGCCGATGTCCTCTTACGTCAGGTACCGGCCCTGATGCAGTTGCAGGACTGCGAGTTGACCTTCGATCAACCGACTGCGATGGAACGCGAAGGAACGTGGCAGTCTACCGAATCCGCGCAACAAGAAGGGCCTGCGCATCTCGGCGTTCCTCCGCGCCGTGCATTTGTGCTTTCCTTTCAAGGCCGCCCCCGCGCGGTCTGGCGAATCGGCTCCCACCGCGGCGGCGATGACCTGACCGATTCCGACCGCCGCATTCTCAGCACGCTGGCGCGCCAGGCCGAGATCGCCCTTGGAAACATCCTCCTCATCGAGACCTTGCGTGCTCATCTGGACGAGATCCGCGCCAGCCGGGAAGCCCTGACCCAGGCCCAACACCGCCTGCTGCGTTCGCGCGAAGAAGAGCGTGCCCGTCTTGCCCGCGACCTGCACGACGGCCCTCTGCAAGCGCTGATTGCGCTCAACATGCAGTTGGGTTTATTGGCGCCGCAAAGCGGGGCTTTGGCGGCGGAACTGGCCGCCCTGCGCGCCGAAGTCCGCGGCCTGCTGGCCGAACTGCGCGGCGTCTGCTCGGAGTTGCGTCCGCCCATGCTCGACACGCTGGGATTGGCCGGCGCGCTGCGCGCCTTATCGGACGAATGGTCGGCGCAGAACCACGTGCCGGTCCACCTCGACCTCCAGCCCGATCCCGCGTTTCCTTCTCTGCCGGAAGAGGTCGCGGTCAATCTCTACCGCGTCGCTCAGGAAGCATTGACCAACATCGCGAAGCACGCCCAGGCCCGCCGCGTGGAGGTGGCTCTCGCCTCCCGACACGGGCGCCTGACCATGACCATCGCCGATGATGGCCTGGGCTTCACTTTGCCCAGAGACATAGACGACTTGATTGCGGAGGGTCACTTCGGGATCGCGGGCCTGCGGGAACGCGTCAACCTGATTGGGGGAAAACTCGATCTTCAGTCAACGCCCGGCCGCGGCACCCGCCTGCGCGTGGAGTGGACGAACCCCGAACGGCGATGACCCGCCGCAATCCTCTGGGGGCAGATTCGGTACCCAACCGGTACTCACTTGGTACTTCGCCCCCATGACATCCCCGCTGGATTGCGCTATAGAGTGGACACAGGGTAGAGGAAATCCTATGACTCGGGTCCTGATTGTTGACGATCAACCCATCTTCCGCCGCCAGTTGCGCGCCTTGTTGACTCGCGCCGGGCTGGATGTGGTTGCCGAAGCGGAGAGCATCGCCGCTGCCGAGGACGTGATACGAGCCAAAAGACCCGATCTGGCGGTGGTGGATGTGTTCCTGCCGGGCGTCAGCGGCTTCGAAGGCACGCTGCGCCTGAAGACGCTCGATCCCGGTTTGCGCGTCATCCTGGTAAGCGCCTACCAAGAAAGCCTTGTGCAGACTTCAGCGCAAGCGGTCGGCGCGGAGGCTTTCATCCCCAAGGATGAACTGGACTTGTCCGTCGTTCTCGAGTGGAACAAGTAAGGAGCGTTGACGTGAAACCTCACCTTCGAACTACACTTGTGTCCTCGCTCGTGATCCTCGCGCTGCTCGCGGGCTGCGAGCTGCCCCCCTCATTGGGCGGCGTCTCTGTCTGGATCGACGTGCCGCTCGACGGTTTAACCTTCCCCGATGTGCACGCCATCAGAATCGAGGGACACGCCTCCTCTGCCGGCGGGATCTCGCGCGTCGAGATCTGGATCAACGGCGGCTTGCTGACCACGATCCATAACCCACCGATGCAGGGCGACTTGGCGGCGTTCCACGCCGAATGGACCCCCTCCGCGCCCGGGGAATACACCATCCAGGCTGTGGCGTTCGGCGCGGATGGCTCGCCGAGCAGGCCTGACGTGGCGCGCGTGGTAGTCGGAGAGGCGCCGACGCCGGTCGTCACCGCCACACCGACCATTCCCCTGCCGGTCGTCTCGATCACCCCTGACTCCCCTACGCCCGGAATCACTGACACGCCCACCATTCCGCCGCCTGCCGCCCTGGTCATCCAGTTCTGGGCAGACCCGGCCGTCATCACCGCGGGCGCGTGTACTACCCTCCACTGGCATGTGGAGAACGCCAGCCGCGTCGTCTTCGGCGGCGTGAATCAAGGTCTCGACGGTTCGTACACCGATTGCCTGTGCAGCAGCCAGCGTTACCCGCTGCGCGTCACCCGGCTGGACGGCGTCGAAGAGACGCGCACGGTGGAGGTTACCGTCACGGGTTCGTGCGTCACGCCGACCCTGACGCCTCCTCCGGATACCACGCCTCCACCCATTCCCACGCCAATGGTCCCGGCCAATGGATTGAACATTGCTTGCAAGAGCTCGCAAAGCCTTGCGTGGCTGCCGGTCACGGATCCGAGCGGCGTTGACGAGTATGGGGTGCAGGTACAGCGTCACGCGGGCGACAACAACTGGACGCTCGCGCCGGGGGGAACGCTCGCAGTGAACGACATACAGGTCAGCATCCCGGTGGAATGCGGCTGGTACTACCGCTGGCGGGTGCGCGCCGCCGACGGTGCCGGCAACGTCAGCGGCTGGTCGGCGTGGTTCCACTTTTCGATTGCCTTGAACTGAGGAGGCCAGCATGAAGAAGAGAGGTTGTGTGCTGATGCTCCTGGCCGCGCTGGCATTGGTGGGGATCGGCGCGCTTGCCTACCTGTTCGTTCGTTCTCAGGAACGCGCCCAGTCTCTGGCACACCGGCCGCTGGTGTTGATCCATTCGCCAATCCAGCATGCCCAGGTGCACGTCGGCAGCGGAGTGCACGTCCATGCCACGGCGTGGGAAGAGAGCGGCCTGCGGGGCATCGAACTGTGGGCCGACGGCGCCTTCGTGGGAGCGCGCGACGCGGATGGCGCGCCTTCCGCGTTGACCTTTGCGGGTAGTTGGGTCCCTGTCTCTGCAGGCGGTCACACCCTCGTCGTCCGCGCCTTCGCCTCCGATGGGACGGAAGGCCAGGCCACGGTGATGGTGGACGCTCTTCCGCAAGAGGCCGCTGATTTGAGCGCAGAGGTTGAACCCGGCACGCCTGCCGGTGAAGGCGAACCGGGCGGTGAGCCAGGTGGGGAAGGTGCGCCCGCTGGAGAAGGTGAACCGAGCGGCGAGCCAGGTGGAGAAGGCCCGCCTGCTGGAGAGGGTGAACCGGGCGGTGAACCTCCTGCCGCCGAAGGCGAACCTCCGGCGCGAGGGCCGTTCCTGTGGGAGTTCCCGCTATTCGACCCGCCGCGTATCTTTCCCTTCTTGCGCCCTGGTCAACCGGTTGGTTTGCGGGTCGAAATCCTGAGCCTGAGCACCCCCGTCGCCTATGAAGGCTTGCACTGCTACGTGGGCCTGGGCAATGCGCCGCCGCGATGGTTCCCCGATGCGGACGGCGACCCCACCACCGACGAATCGTTCGCCGTCCAATCTTCGGGCGCCTTGACCGAATGGGACGTAGCCCGTCACTTCGCTGGCAATTCCGCACCGGTGGTCACCTGGCTGCGCGAAACACCCGTGTCGTTGAGCGTCTTGTGTGTAGGCATTTCGGCAGGCGGCACGGAGGCAACGGAGTTGGAACGCTGGGAGGGTACAGTCCCGCCCGAGGAATGGACGGGGATGATCCATACCGTCTCGGGCAGAGACATGACCTTCTCGTACCGCATCACCCGCATTGGCCTGTGGGACATGGGCGAACGGCTCGAACTCGATTTCGATATGACCCCGCCGTCCAACCTCCGCATCCAGCAATCCGACTCGACTCTGCGCTGGGACTACCTGCCGCGCCCCGGCGAAGCCAGCATCGAAGGCTTTCGCATCTATTTGAACGGCAGCCTGCAATGGGTGGAGCCGGCCAGGGCACGCCAGAGCACGCTGCCGAGGGAATGGCTCCATCCGCCGTGTGGAACAACCTATCGCTTCGAGGTGACCGCCTATCGTTCGAGCGGAGATGAGCTGCGCGAGTCTCCTCCTGCCTCTGCCTTCCTCGAACAACCTGCCCAGGACTGCCAGCGCACAGTTGCCATCACCTTCGTCTCGTTGCGGACCTTTGACCTGCCCGGCGATGGCGACTCCGGCGACCGCACCGGCGACATCGGCCCGGCCTACGGCTTCTTCTGGGCCAATGATCAACGCGTCACGTTCAGCGGCGGCCATCTCGGCTCCGGTCTTGAGCCTCTTGGGTTGAGGCGCTACTCATACTACAGTCTCAGCGAGATGGCCTCGCGCGGCTGGAACTTCAGCGACGAACCCTCGCTGGTGGTGCCTGTCCCCCCAGGCGGGACGTTCGAGTTTGGCTTCCGTGTTGACGATGAGGACTCGGGCCGTTGCCGTGACGCAGACGACCGTGGCTGCGACGACCTGATTTGCGAAGGCTTTTCGTCCCTCTACCAGGAAAATGACCCCGCCCTGAGTCAGAATCACGAAGAAACCCTCCTCTCCGAGGATGGACGGTGCCAGGTCACCGTGCAGTGGGGTCCGGCCGCCGGCAGCCCGGTGGGGAGCGCGACGGACTGGGAACCCCTGCCATGGCTCGATCTCGAACACATGTTTGTCGACGAAAGCAGCGGACGGGTGTCCTTGAACGTCCGCAACACAGGCACAGCCGCCTGGCCCGGCCGCGACCTAAACATCGAACTGCAGAGCCGCGACGGCCTCTCGCTCGGCATCTACACCTGGCCTGGCTTTACTCTTGGGGCTGGCGAGCGTATCACGCTTACCCATCCCGATATGGTCCTTTCTGCGCCTTTCGATGCTTGCGTGGTGATTGATCCCTACGATGACGTGCTGGAAGCCCACGAACGCAGCGGCGCCTTGTACCACCACCCGATTTGCGCACCCCTGCCCGACTTGATCATCGCCGGCGTGCAATACGACTTTGCCGACGGTGGGAAGCTGCGCGTCATCGTGCAGAACGTGGGCGAAGGCGCGCTTCGGAATCGCACCCTGGCCCTTTCCGCTCGCCTGCTCAACGGCATTCCAATCTCGGCAGCCTCATGGCCACACATCACGCTCGAACCCGGCCAGGCATACCCGTTTGAGTTGACCGGCGTGGGTGACATGCGTACCGAGATGCGGTACGGCGGTTACTCGGTGATCGTCAACCCCGAGACCACGATCGTCGAAGCCGAGACCGGCAACAATGCCTACTCTGTGGCTTCCTATACTCTGCAGATGTGGTGGTGCGACGCCCGGATTCCGAACTATGCGTGGCGCTGGTGGGGAAGCACAGCGCGCATGTTCCTGACTGCGGAGATTCTCAGTGGCGAAGCCAACTGGATTGTCTGGGAAGCTGCCCGCAGCAGTACGCTGGGCTGGGATGCGTCCTTCCACGGCCGCGTCCATTTTTGGGAGCAGGGGCACAGCCGAATCTATTTCAGCTGCGGGGAGAGGTCCGAGCCGTTCGTCATCATGGGCGACGAACTCCTGCGCGTGAGCATCCAGGCCGATTTCCAATGGGGTTGGACAGGCCCCGAAGACCTGGGAACCGAAACCGAAATCTACGATGTGCACGAGTTTTCCGGATTCCCCTTCTATACGGGATTGGCCGAGGATACCTTCTGCGATCGCGTGGGGGGTCCTCCTGCCAGCGCCTTCACCACCTATGAGGAGGAGCTCTACTGGAACTCCCACTTCTGTATTGGCCGGATCGCACCATGATAGGAAAGGAGATACTGCCATGCAAGATTACCGCAAACTTTGGATGACCGCCGGCGTGCTGCTGGCCTTCTCCCTGGCCTGCGGCTTGCCCTCGCGTTCCCCGCCGCCCACCGGACGCGAAGCGAGCGCGCCCACCCTGGCCGTCGCCTCGCCCCAGCCGCTCCCGCCCCCTTCCGGCAACCTGGTATCCCCCTCCGACTTCGAGTACCTCGGCGCCTTTCGCCTGCCCGGCGGGCATGAACGCCCGCAGACCTCCGCCTACGGCGGCAAACGCCAGCCAACCTTGCCACGGCCTACGCGCAGAGCCTGCAATACCCGCCCGGCAAGAGCGGTGTGATACGATACCTCACCTCGTCGGCCAGCGCCTGCTGCATCCGCGCGCCCCATGTGCCGCCACTTGTGGGCGCCCAGCATCGGCCCGGCGCGGATCTTGAAATCACTTCTTTTCAGGCCCCCAAGGCTGGACACAGAGCCCTAATGCCCCTCGGGTGCCGGGGCGCCCAAGACCCTTGAGGCATGCGCTACGGCGCCGGCGCCGCTTCGACGACCACGACAACGTACACCAAGTCGCCGAACAGCGCGCCGTCGGGTGCGCGCGCCTGCCACTGACTCATGTACTCGCCGGGCGCACTGGGCGCCTGCAACATGACCTGCCACACGGCGCTCGCGCCGGCCCGGGCGGGAAACAGCGCCACCTCCTCCGGACCGATCAGCCCCTCGCCCGCCACATGCACCAGACGATAGCCTGGCCCCCAATCGCAGGTGCCGTCGTTCTGCACCGACCAGCGCTTGTCGATCGGTTCGCCGGCAGCCACGGCCGTGCCATCGGGCACGGTCAGGTCCGCCAAGAAGCGCGCCGAGTTCAGGCAAGGCACAGTCGCCGTGGGGGACGGCCCGGAGTCATCGCTCTGCAGGGCCGGCGTGACTTCGGCCGGCACGCTCACGCTCGCCGGCGCCGCCGGGAACGCCGGGCCCGAGGCAGAGCGAGAGCAGGCGGTGGCGGCAAGGACCCACGCCCCCATCGCCGCCACGATGATCCCAAGCCGCTTCGCACCGCTCACGCCACGATTATAGCCCGGCCCTCCTCCTACGCAGCCACCTCGCCCGGAACGAATCCGTCATCCATGGCCCGGCCTCCGAGGAGGCGCTGGCTTTCCAGCGCGGCCGCGCGCGCACGAAT
>FWPV01010881.1_pt1 | contig 14702 bp, 15 predicted proteins | sample 2228371 | NCBI WGS metagenome assembly FWPV01 (sample SAMEA103939776, study PRJEB20133) | metagenome
CTGGCGCACGATCGACGCGCCGATCGCGACCGGGGGTCGCTCCTACAGCGGAGGCACGTTCTTGCAGGAGCGAGCCCCGCTCGCGATTCCGTCCTCCAAACACGCACCTGCGCACGATCAACGCGCGGGTTGGACGCTTGCGCGACCAGGCGCTATGCTCCCTCGCCCGTAAAACGACAGCCCTTAGCGATGCCCTTGATCGAACTGCAGTGCCTGCGCGCCGAGACAGCAGCGGAAACGCTGCGCACCAGCCTGTCGGTGCTGCTCGCCCGTCTGTACGAACGCGACCGCGGTCTCGATGCGGCGCATCTGCGGGTGCTGGTGCTGCGCGACGACGCGGCAGGTCAGGCCGGTAGCGCACCGCCTTTGTCGCGCGATGACGAAGCGGGTGGATTCACGATCACGCTGTCGGCGCCGTTCGTCGAACAGTCGCTGGCGGGCGAACCTGAACACGTGCTGCAGCTGGTGCATGCGCTGCACCGCGAACTGTGGCGTGGCGAACTGGCATTGGCGCAGGCGCCCGCAGGCGAAGCAGCCGGCGACGCACTCGCCGCGCAGTTCGCGCCGATCGCCCGCCTGATGCTGGACGAATACCGCGCCAACCGCGCCAGCGCCTGGTCGCTGCCGACTGGCGCCGATCTGCTGCTGCCGCATCTGCTGCGCCTGCTCGACGAACTGCCGGACGCCAGTCGGCGCGCCCTGGCCGACTACCGTGCGGACGGCGATCTGGACACGCTGACCGGCCTGGCGATGGCGCGGCTGACGCATCTGATGCAGACGGTGGCGTTCAGTCTCGGCTATCTCGCGGGGCTGCAGCGCAGCGCGGCGGACATCGCACCCGAACTGAAAGCCGGGATCGACGCGTCACTGATCGGCCGCGAATGGCCGCGCATCGCGGCCCTGCTCGCGGGCGCAGCCGCCGGCGAGGGTGACGCGCGTGCGCTGCAGATGAGCATGCTGGCGACGCGCATCATGGCCGTGCTCGGCAGCATGGGCCTGCATGCGCGCACGGGCGACGACGGCACCGTGTGGATGGACGTGGCGGCGACGCTGCATTAGCGGACATCGGCCAGCGCACAGGACGGCTGCAACTGCGCGACCGGACCATTGCGGGACCACGCGTCACAGCAAGAAAACCGTCACCTGACGATCAAGCGATTGCAACGGGGATCCTCTAGCTTTGCGGCTCGGCAAGGTCACACATCACGGATGCGGACCGGTTTGCCGAATGACACAGTCCCGCGACAGCGCGGGTCACACCGCACAAGGCCCCAGGATGACACCCCCAGTTCTGCACCACGCTGCCAACGACCCCCGCTTCCATGCGTTTCCGTTCGCCCGCCCGACGCCGCAGCTGGCCCTGATCCAGCGCGCGCCTGCGACGCCGACGGCCTGTGCGCCGATCGCGCATCGCGCGCCGTGCGCCGACTTCGAGTTTCCGCTCGCCAGCAGCGAGGCTGATCTGGCCGCCGCCGCGGCACTGGTCGAACGCTGCTACGGCCGGCGCGGTTATCCGGCGCAGCGGCCCGAATCGACCCACGGCGAAACGACCTTGCTGGCGCGCTGGGCCGGCCGCCTGGTCGGCACAGTGACGGTACGCTGCGGTGACACGCAGCGCCTGCACGCCGAAACCGGCTTCGCGGAACACGTCGGCGCGTTGCGCGAGCAGGGCTGCCGGCTGATCGAATACACGCGCTTTGCCATCGATCGCGATGCGCTGGTGCGCACCGGGCAGGACATCGATCTGGCGTTCGAACTGATACGGCGTGCGCTGCAGCTGGGCCGCGTGTCGCTCGAGGCGACCGATGCCGTGATCGAGGTCAATCCGCGTCATGTGCGCTATTACCAGCGCGCGTTCGGCTTCCGGGTGTTCGGGGCCGAACGCCGGTGCGAACGGGTCGGTGCGCCGGCACGGCTGCTGCATCTGAACCTGGCGGCGGCCGATTCCGCCAGCCGTCCCGGACTGGCACTGCACTGAGGCGCGCAGCCGACCGCACACCGGAAAAGGACGGTCAGCGCAGCGGCAGGATTTCCGCCGCCACCGCCTCGCCCTGAACGCCCCGGAAACCCAGTGCGTGCAGGGCAGCCAGAGTTTCGGCATGTTCCACCGCGACCGCGACCGGCAGGATGGACAGCGCGGAGGCGATGCCGGTCAGCGAGGACACGTAGGCGCCCGAATCCGGATTGAGCAGGGCTTCTCGGGTCAACGTGACCGAGAACTTCACGTGTTGCGGCCGCAGGCGCCGCAACAGGCTCAGTGCGTTGGCATGCAGGCCGAAGTGCTTGATGCCGATCGCCAGCCCGCGCGACTGCGCCAGCTGGGCAAACGCTTCCGCTGCGTCCGGGTCACCCAGCAGGGCGACTTCGGAAAACTCGAGGATGAAACTGCCGCGACGCGCGTCGTGCCGATAGCCGCCGACCCAGCGCAGGATGTCCGGATCGCCGAGCGCCGCGGCGCTGACATTCACCACGGTCGCCAGACCGTCGCGTCGCGCCTGCGCATGTTCCAGCGCGCGCATCAGGCAGGCGCTGTCGAGCGCAGCCGATACGCGGGCTTCGCCGGCGTAAGTCATGTATTCGGCGGCGCGGATCAAGCGGTCGCCGGCGTCGAGCGCAGCGCGCAATTCGACATGCAGCGCGCCGGCGAGGCCGCTGGCATCGAGCCCACACGTGGCCTGCGACGCGAAGGCGATGCGCCCCTGGCCGATCAGATCGCGCACGATGCCGCGTACCGCACCGCCTGCCGATTCGATGTCCTGTGCATGGGCCAGCGGGAATTCCTGCGTGTCGCCCGGCAGCCACAGGTGCAGCGCGCGGTCAGCTGCGGCCAGCCAGCGTGCGGCATCGCCGTCGTTGCCGCAGTCGGCGGCACCGCCCCGCCAGGCCGCGGGATCATCGGTGCCGGCGGCACGCGCCAGCCCGTTCAGGCGCGTGCGCAGCGCCGCGAGCACCTGTCGCGCCGGCGCCTCGGCGGCATCGACAAGGAGCGCGAAACAGGCGCCTTCGACCCGACCGCACAGGCCGCCATCGGCCGCGTCGCGAATGTACTGGGCGGATTCGGTCAGCAGGTCGTCAACCGTCTGCCGGCCGTAACGATGATTCAGGTCTTCCAGCCCTTCGATGCGCAGCAGTGCGAGCCAGCCGCTGCGCTGACCGGCTTCGATGCGCGCCTCAAGGGCCGCACGGAAGCCACGGCGGTTCGCCAGCCCGGTCAGTTCATCGACCAGCGCCTGATCGCGGAAGCGTTCGGCGCGGGAGGATTCGGCGTCGAGCGCCTGCGCCAGCGCACCCAGCATGCGGTTGAAGGCGCCGACCAGCGGTTGCAGTTCGGTCGGCACCCGGGCTTCGTCGATCGGCATGAACTTGCGCGAAGCGGCCGCGACAGCCGAGCGCTGGACGCGACGCAGCGGCCTCAGCCCCCAGCGCAACGCGGCCAGACCGAGCGCGCAGGCGGCAGCCAGCCCACCGCCCATCCAGATCAGCAGGGTTTGCGCGACCGTCCACAATTGAAGGTAGGCCCAGTGCGGATGCGGTTCGACCAGAACGCTTCCGGCGATGCGCCAGCCGGCCATGATGTCGGCCGTCTGGGCGCCGGACGCCAGCGGCAGCAGGTCGACGAACCACTGCGGCGCGCCACCGGCAAGCCGGGCAGGCGCTTCGCGACTGGCCACGATGCGCTGCTGCGCATCACGCACCGCGATGCGCCGCAGATAGCTCTGGTCGAACACCGGCTCGACCAGACTTTCGGCGTTCTGCAGCGACGGCTCGCCCCCGGCGGTCAGTGCGACGGTCAGCGACAGCGCGATCGATTGCGCCTGACTGGCCATCTGCGCCTCGACGCGATCGCGCGACACCCATAGCGCGGTCAGCAGTGCCGCAACGAAAGCCGCCACACCGACGCCGAGCAATGCCGCCAGCAGACGCACGCGCAGGCTGTTCATCACTTCACCTCCGCACGCACGCGGTCGAGCAGTTCGCGCCACTTGCGCAGTTGCTGCGGCGAACCCAGTTCGCGGTCGCCGCCGCCCTGCACCTTCCAGACGCGGTCATCGTTGAAGCTGTAGACCGGCGTCAGGTCGGGCCGCTCGCGCGCCGGCATGAAGCGCTTTTCGAGGTTGTCCATCACCCACGGCTCGGCACCGGGGTCCGGGTAGTAGGCGAGCACCATGTGGTTCTCCAGCCGGCCCTCGCGCAGCAGACGCACGTAGGTGATGCGCAGCTTGTCGGCCGGCATGCCCAGTTCGCGCAGCGCGAAGTACTTGGCCAGCGCGTAGTCTTCGCAATCGCCGGCGGCGACCGCGGAGAATTCGACCGGCGTGGCCCAGTAGTCTTCCGATTTCCACAGCACCGGATCGGTCACGTAGCGCGCGCGGTTGGCGATCTGGTTGATGCGCTCGACGCGCAGCGCCTCGTCGGCAATCTGGCTGGCGGCGTTGAGCGATTCGGCCAGTTCGGCCATGCGCGGCCCGGCCTTGCTGCCGAATCGCGCGTCCATGCGCTGTTGCAGTTCAGCGCGCACGGCCAGCAGATAACCCTGATAGGAGAAGGCGGTGGCCTGCGCTGCACCGACGGCCAGGACCGCCATGAGCGCGCACGCGACCCAGCCGCGCGCGCGAAGCAGGCGGCGGGGCAGCGATATCGACGGGTTTGTGGTGGCCGGCATCCGGGAACATCCAGGGACAGTTCTCCTTTAACGGTCGCAGGCCCACCCGGCTTGACCCGGCACGCGTCACCAGAACTGCCACTGGCCGGAATGGATGACCCACAGGCCGAGCAGCAGGTTGGTCACGCCGTGCGACACGATGGGCAGCCAGAGGCGTCCGGTGGCGCGATACAGCCAGCCATAGACGAGGCCGGCAACGATGCCGGCCGCCCACTGGCCGTGCTCGAATCCGAACGCGATCGAACTGAACAGCACGCTGCGCAGCGTAACCGACTGCGCCACGACGGTCAGGAAGTTCGGGTTGTCGAGCCAGCGCATGATGAAGGAGCGCCAGAACAGTTCTTCCATGATGGGCACGACGACCGCGGCACCGAAAATGCGGATGACGACCAGCGTCATGATCAGCGCGCCGGCGTCGTCGAGCGGCTTGTATCCGTCACCCGGTTTGAACGCGAACGGCGGGAAATCGAGCCAGATCCACAGCGCCCAGACCGCGATGCCCAGCGCCACGGCGGCCAGCCACGCGGACACACCGGACAGCGGTGGCTGAGCAGCCGGCGCAGCGGGGCGCAGTTCGATGTACTCGCGGCTGAACACCGCCAGTGCAGCGATCACGCAGGTGATCTGCAGCGCATACATCCAGCGCGGGTCGACGCCGAGCACGTCTGCGAGCGGCGCGGCGATGATGAGGAACAGGATGTAGAGCGCGAACGGCAGAATCCGCGCCAGCGCGGCTCGGCGCGGTGTGATCGTGGAACTCATGTCGGAAGGATGACGCGATGGGCCGGTTTCGGGACAGCGCATGATAAGGCCGCCGTGCGACAGTCACATGGCAGCGCTGCACGGTCGGCCGATATCGGAACGTCAGTCAGCCGGCCGGGTGCCAGCGCGGCAACCACCCGGCCTCATCGGCCGCCGCAACGAAGGGCGGCGCGATGTCGCAACCGGGCATCCAGGCCGGACGCCCGTCGACGCACACGATGGGGACGCGATCGCGCAACCAGGACGGCAGCCCGCATTCCTGCGCAATCTGCTTGATGCCGGCACGCGGCCGCCCCGGACCGCGCGGCAGACGGTCGCCGGGCGCCCGGGCACGCACCGTGACCTGCGCCTGCGCAACCACCGAGGCTGCCAGCCCCTGCCCGCTGACCGGTTCGAAACGGATCTGCCCGGCCCCCCATGTCTGCATCGGCTCGCCCGACCACCTCCGCTCGGCAGGCGGATCGAAGTCGGGCATCAGCCACAGCGCGCCGCGATGGCTGATGCCCGCCACGCCGGCGTGCGCCACCGGACAGGCCGAGGTGGCCTGCGCGACGGCGAGTTGACGACGCCACTCGTCCAGCCAGGGTTCATTGGGCAATGTGCGCGCGCCGTGCTGCCGAAGCAGCCAGCGCAGCAGATTGCGCTGGCGCGCGGCATCGAGCGCGATCAGCCCATCGAGTCGGTAGCAGCGGCCCCACGGCGTGGCTTCCGTGAGGGATTCGACGTCGCGCGCAGCGAGCCCGTCGAGCAGGGTCTGCGCTTCGGCCAGGCGTCGCGCGACGCCGGCCATCGACTCGGCGGCACGCGGCCAGCGCGCAGCCAGCACGGGGAGCACGTCGCGGCGCAGGTAATTGCGTGCGTAGCGGGTGTCGGCATTGGATTCGTCGTCGATCCAGCTCAGGCCGTGCGCCTGTGCATGGGCTTCGAGCGCGCTGCGCGGCACGCCGAGCAGCGGCCGCAGCGTGGCGACGCGATCGCCATCGGCGGCGCGCCATGCGGGCATGCCGGCGAGACCCAGCAGTCCGGCGCCGCGCACCATGTTGTGCAGCAGCGTTTCCGCCTGATCGTCGGCGTGGTGGGCGGTCAGCAGCGTATCGAGGCCGCGGTCACGCGCATGCGCGTACAGCGCCGCATAGCGCGCGTCGCGAGCGGCACATTCGAGTCCGTCGGGCGAGACACGCGACACCTCGACATGCAGCACGCTGAACGGCAGATCGAGCATCTGGCACTGCGCGGCGCAGAAATCCGCCCAGAGATCGGCGTTCGGACTGAGACCGTGGTGGACATGGGCACATTCGAGCCGCCAGCCGTGCTGCGCACGCAACAACGCCAGGCCGTGCAGCAGTACGGTTGAATCGAGTCCCCCGCTGTAGCCGAGCAACAGGCGGCTGCCGTCGGTGCAGTGCGCCGCGCGCGCGGCGGCAATCGGGCCGGACAGGTCAGGCGACAGCCTGCTCCTTGAATTTGCCATAGGACATCAGTCGCTCGATGCGGCGCTCCACCAGCTGGGTCGGGGTGAGATCGGCAAGTTGCCGCTGAGCTTCGGCCAGTGCGCGTTTGAGCGACGCGGCAACCGTGGCGTGGTCGCGATGCCCGCCCCCTGCGGGTTCGTTGACGACCTTGTCGATCAGCCCCAGGGTTTTCAGGCGCGACGCCGTGATACCCATGATTTCCGCTGCATCGGCCGCCTTGTCGGCGCTTTTCCACAGGATGGACGCACAGCCTTCCGGCGAAATGACCGAATAGGTCGAGTACTGCAGCATCAGCAAGGTGTCAGCCACGGCGATCGCCAGTGCGCCGCCAGAGCCCCCCTCGCCGATGATCGTGGCGATGATGGGCACCCGCAGTTCGGCCATGGCGTAAAGATTGTGACCGATGGCTTCGGACTGGCCGCGCTCTTCGGCGTCGATGCCGGGGTAGGCGCCCGGCGTGTCGATGAAGGTGAACACCGGCATGCCGAATTTTTCGGCCAGCTTCATCAGGCGCAGCGCCTTGCGGTAACCCTCGGGACGCGGCATGCCGAAGTTGCGATGGATCTTTTCCTTGGTGTCGCGCCCCTTCTGGTGACCGATCACCATGCAGGCGTGGCCGTTGAAGCGGGCGATGCCACCGACGATGGCATGATCGTCGGCGAACGAGCGGTCACCGTGCAGTTCCTGGAACTCGGTGAACATCAGGCGGAAGTAATCGAGCGAGTACGGACGCTGCGGATGGCGCGCCACCTGGGCGATCTGCCAGGGCGTGAGCTTGGCGTAGATATCCTTGGTGAGCGACTGGCTCTTTGCTTCCAGCCGGGCGATCTCTTCCGAGATATCGACCGCCGAATCGTCCTGCACGAAACGCAACTCCTCGATTTTCGCCTCAAGTTCGGCGATCGGCTGTTCAAAATCGAGAAAGGTCGTTTTCATCGGCGGAGGGGCTGAAACGGAAAGGAACAGGATTTTACCGCGTACGCGGCCTGTTCGGTCGGCAATGCGCTTTCCGGACTCCGGGTGCTCGACAGCGGGGATGCGGGATTCGCGAGCGCCACGCAACCGCGGCGCGGGAGGCGTTCTACTTGATGCGGCGCAGGTGCGAGCGGCCGACCGGCTTGTCCGGTGTGGTCAGCACGGGCTGCTCACTGCGTTCGGAAGCCGCCACCGGCGCCACATCTGCGCGAACGGTTTGCCCCGGCGTGACTTCGAATGCCATGCCGTGACCGTTTTCGCGCGCATAGATCGCGGCAACGCAGTCGACCGGGATGGTCAATTCCTGCGCGACGCCGCCGAAACGGGCCGAGCAGGTGATCAATTCATTGCCCATGACCAGTTGGTGAACCGCTTCACGCCCGATGTTCAGGATGATCTGACCATCCTTCACGTACTGGCGCGGGACGCCCGCACGCTCGTCGACGACGACCGCGATATAGGGCGTAAGCCCCTGATCCGCGCACCAGTCAAACAGCGCACGGAGCAGATAGGGCTTGGTCGAAACGGAACTCATCACATCCATGCAGTTTGAACGAATACTCCGGACAGCCTAGCGACGCATCACTTTTTCGGACGGCGTGAGCGCATCGATGAACCCCTGACGGGAAAAGATACGTTCAGCGTACTTCATCAGAGGCGCGGCAGACTTGGGAAGTTCGATACCGTAGTGGTCAAGTCGCCATAGTAATGGAGCAATGGCCACGTCCAGCATGGAAAATTCCTCGCCCAGCATGTACTTCTGCTTGGCGAAGATCGCCGTGAGCTCGGTCAGACGATCCCGCAGGTGCGCGCGCGACTTGTCAGCCGTACGCGCATTCTTTTCCAGCGCCTCGATGTGCGAGAACAGTTCGTTCTCGACCGTATGCAGAAGCTGACGTGCGCGGGCCCGCATGATCGGATCCGGCGGCATCAGTTGCGGATGCGGAAAGCGCTCGTCGATGTACTCATTGATGATGTTCGAGTCGTACAGGATGAGGTCTCGATCAACCAGCACCGGCACGCGGTTGTAGGGATTGATGACCGCGATGTCTTCAGGCTTGTTGTACAGGTCGACATCGATGACCTGGAAATCCATGCCTTTTTCGTAGAGGACAATACGGCAGCGATGGGAGAAGGGATCGGTGGTCCCCGAGTACAGATTCATCATCGTGTTGACACCCCAGGAGTACTCGGCATCCCGCACCACGCGACGAACGCGTGATGGGGTCGCTTCGCGATGACCGAGAGCTTGCATGACTTTCGGGCGTATTTGATTAATGGACGTCTTTCCAGTACTCGCGCTTGAGCAGGTATGCCAGCGTGAGCAGGACGGAAAGACCGAGGATGACGAGCAGGCCGGTCTGGCGACGCTTTTCGGCACCAGGTTCCGCCATGAAAACAAGGTAGGCAACCAGATCGCCGATCGCCGAATCGTACTCGGTCTTGCTGAGTTTGCCCGGCTTCGTCAGTTCGATCTGCAGCGAATCGACTTCACCGCCGTGACCATCGGACACCTTGACGTGCTTCGCAGTCTGCTCGCCCTGAAGTTCATACAGGACGTGCGGCATGCCGACGTTGGCGAAGGCCGTGTTGTTCCAGCCGGTCGGGCGGGCGTCGTCGCGATAGAAGCCGCGCAGGTAGGTGTACAGCCAGTCTGCGCCGCTGCCATCAGCCGAGGCGCGCGAACGCGCGACCACGCTCAGATCGGGCGGTGCTGCACCGAACCACTTGATGCCGTCGGCACGCGTCATGCCGACACGCATCGTTTCACCGACCTTGTCGGCAGCGAACAGCAGGTTGTCCTTGATCTGCTCGTCTGTCAGACCGACGTCGTTCAGGCGGTTGTAACGCATGTACGAGGCCGAGTGGCAGTTCAGGCAGTAATTGACGAACATCTGCGCGCCGCGCTGGATCGCGAGGGCATCACGGAATTTCTCGGTCGGTGCGCGATCGAGCTGTACGTGACCGCCGGCGGCCATCGCAACCAAGGGGGCGAACAGGGCGCCCAGAAACAGGTTTTTGAGTTGTTTCATGATCTGTCTGGCTTTCAGTGTCCGGTCACGCGATCAGGTACGGGCTTCGTCTTGTCGATCGCGGTGTACCAGGGCATCGCGATGAAGAACAGGAAGTAGATGATCGTGCAGATCTGCGACACCAGCGTGCCCATCGGCGTCGGTGCCTGCACACCCAGGTAACCCAGGATCAGGAAGGCAATGATGAAGATGGTCAGCGCCGCCTTGTAGATCGGGCCGCGATAGCGGATCGACTTCACCGGCGAACGATCGAGCCAGGGCAGCAGGAAGAAGATCATCACGGACAGGCCCATGAAGATCACGCCCCACAGCTTCGCATCGACCCAGAAGAAATTCACCGTGTTGGCGCGCAGGATCGAATAGAACGGCGTGAAGTACCACACCGGCGCGATGTGGGCCGGCGTCTTCAGCGGGTCGGCCGGGATGAAGTTGTTGTATTCCAGGAAGTAGCCGCCGAACTCGGGCGCGAAGAACACGACCGCAGAGAAGCAGATCAGGAAGACCACGACACCGACGATGTCCTTCACCGTGTAGTACGGGTGGAACGGAATGCCGTCGAGCGGGATGCCCTTTGCGTCCTTGTGCTTCTTGATGTCCACACCGTCCGGATTGTTCGAACCGACTTCGTGCAGCGCGATGATGTGCGCGGCAACCAGACCGATCAGCACCAGTGGCACGGCGATCACGTGGAACGAGAAGAAGCGGTTCAGCGTTGCGTCACCGATCACATAGTCGCCACGCAGCCAGATCGACAGGTCGTTGCCTATCACCGGAATGGCCGAGAACAGGTTGATGATGACCTGGGCACCCCAGTACGACATCTGTCCCCACGGCAGCAGGTAGCCCATGAAGGCTTCTGCCATCAGCAGCAGGAAGATCGCGCAACCGAAGATCCACACCAGTTCGCGCGGCTTGCGGTACGAGCCGTACATCAGCCCGCGGAACATGTGCAGATAGACGACGACGAAGAACGCCGAAGCACCGGTCGAGTGCATGTAGCGGATCATCCAGCCCCATGGCACGTCGCGCATGATGTACTCGACGCTGGCGAAGGCCACCGGCACGCCCGAGGCATTCAGCGATGCGTCAGGCTTGAAGTGCATCACCAGGAAGATGCCGGTGACGACCTGGATCACCAGCACGAGCAGTGCAAGCGAACCGAAAAAGTACCAGAAGTTGAAGTTTTTCGGCGCGTAGTACTCCGCCAGATGTTCCTTGTACATCGACGTCAGCGGGAAACGCTGGTCGATCCAGCCCAGCAGGCCGGTAGTCGTTACAACCTTTTCGCCTGCCATCGCTCAACCCTCCTTGGTGTCCTGGCCGACCAGGATTCGGCTGTCGGACAGGAACCTGTACGGCGGCACCGCGAGGTTGTCCGGCGCCGGCATTGCCTTGAATACGCGACCTGCGAGGTCGAAGCTCGAACCGTGGCAGGGGCACACGAATCCGGCGACGTCGCCGAGCTGTGCGTTCGAACCCGATGCGAACGGGCCCGAAGGCGAACAGCCGAGATGGGTACAGATCGCCACGAGCACCGCGAACTCGGCGCGATCTTCGCGAGCGCGCTGCACGTTGCGGGCGTATTCGGGTGTGAATTCGGACGGGTTGCGTTCCGATTTGGGATCCGCCAGCTTTTCCTCGATCTTCGTGAGGGCTTCGAGCTGTTCCGGCGTGCGACGCAGGATCCAAACCGGTTTGCCCTGCCACTCGACGGTGGTCATTTCGCCCGGAGCGAGTTTGGACACATCCACCTCGACCGGAGCGCCGGCCGCTTTCGCGCGTTCCGAAGGCGCCAGACTGGTCAGAAAGGGAACTGCGACTGCAAGTCCTGCGACGCCACCCGCACAGGCGGTTGCCACGAGCAGATTGCGGCGCCCGCAATCCATTTTTTTCTCATTGCCACTCATGCTTCACCCCGTCGAAACAATTGATTCTGCGCAACCTGCGATTATACCCCCAAGCGACCACTGCTTTAAACCCCTGACTGCCTTCAGATACGACGGAACCGCGCGATGCAGGCCCGTCAAGCGGCGTATCGGCTCACAGCGCACCCTGTTCTCGCATGCGCGCGATGCGCGCCGGGTCGATGCCAAGTCCGGTAAGTACCTCGTCGGTGTGCGCGCCGAGTTCCGGACCGATCCAGTCCGTCCCCCCGGGCGTTTCCGACAGCCGCGGCATCACCGCTGGCGCTTTGAATGGTCGTCCGTCCGGCAGTTCCAGCGTTTCGAACATTGCGCGCGCGAGATACTGCGGATCGGCGACGATGTCCTCGATCGAATAGACCCGGCTGACCGGTACGTCGGCCTCGCCCAGCACGCGCAGCACTTCGTCGCCATCGCGCCCGGCGACCCAGGCGTCGATCAGTGCATAGATTTCGTCGCGTCGCGCGTCGCGACCGGCGTTGTCGGCGAGCGAGGGGTCGGCGGCGAGATCGGCGCGACCGACGGCCCCCATCAGGCGCTTGAAGATCGCGTCGCCATTGCCGCCGATGATGATGTGGCGGCCGTCACGCGCAGTGTGGGTGTTCGAGGGCGTGATGCCGGGCATGATGTTGCCGGTCCGGCCGCGGATGAAGCCGAACACATCGAACTCCGGCAACATGCTTTCCATCATCGCGAAAACGGCTTCGTACAGGGCGACGTCAACGGTCTGCCCCTGCCCCGCGCCGCGCCCGCCGGTGGCATCGCGGTGGCGCAGGGCCATCAGCGCGCCGATGACGCCCCACAGTGCGGCGATCGAATCGCCGATCGAAATGCCGACCTTGACCGGCGGTCGGTCCGGGAAACCGGTGATGTAGCGCAGGCCGCCCATCGATTCGCCGATGGCGCCGAAACCGGGCTGTTCTGCCATCGGGCCGGTCTGGCCGAATCCCGACAGGCGGACGATCACCAGCGAGGGATTGAGTTCGCGCAGCACGGCTTCCGGCAGGCCCAGCTTGTCGAGCACACCCGGGCGGAAGTTTTCAACCAGTATGTCGGCGTCGGCCAGCAGACGACGCAGCACGTCCAGACCGTCCGGGTGCTTCAGGTTGAGCGTGACCGATTTCTTGTTGCGCGCCTGCACGAACCACCACAGCGACGTGCCTTCATAGAGCAGGCGCCACTTGCGCAGCGGATCGCCGCCATCGGGCGACTCGATCTTGACCACTTCGGCGCCGAATTCGGCCAGGATGCGCGACGCGAACGGGCCGGCGATCAAGGTGCCCAGTTCGACCACTTTCACGCCGGACAGCGGTCTGACAGCCGGATCACTCATGCCGGCCGGCGCTCCGACAGCGCCTGGGCGATGGTGCCGATGTCGGTGTGTTCCAGTTCGCCACCGACCGGCAGGCCACGCGCGATGCGGCTCACTGCGAGGCCGCGCGCACGCAGCATTTCGCCCAGGTAGTGCGCGGTGGCTTCGCCTTCGTTGGTGAAATTGGTGGCCAGAATGACTTCGGTCACCTGCGGATCGGCCACACGTTCCAGCAGGCGCTCGAGACGCAGTTCGCGCGGGCCGACACCTTCCAGCGGCGCGATGCGCCCCATCAGGCAGTAATACAGGCCGGCATAGCTCTGCGTCTGCTCCATCATCAGCATGTCAGCCGGACTTTCGACGACGCACAGCAGCGACGCATCGCGGCGCGGCGAGGCACAGCGCTCGCACACCTCAAGTTCGGTGAAGGTATTGCAGCGCACGCAATTGTGCAGCCGGGTCAACGCCTGGCCGAGCGCGCGGGCCAGCTTTTCGGCGCCCTGCCGATCGCGCTGCAGCAGATGAAACGCCATGCGCTGCGCGCTTTTCGGGCCGACCGATGGCAGGCAGCGCAGGGCGTTCACCAGCTCGTCGAGTACACCCGGCGTCATCCGCGCAGCACGGGAATCAGAATGGCAGCTTGAAGCCGGGCGGCAGGTTCAGGCCGGACGTGAAGCCGGCCATCTTCTCTGCCGTGGTCGCCTCGACCCGACGCACTGCGTCGTTCACCGCGGCGGCGAGCAGGTCTTCGAGCATTTCTCGGTCATCCATGACGGACGGGTCGATGCTGACGCGACGCACGTCGTGCTTGCAGGTCATGACGACCTTCACCATGCCGGCACCGGACTGGCCCTCGACCTCCACGGTCGCCAGCTGGTCCTGCATCTTCTTCATGTTTTCCTGCATCTGCTGGGCCTGTTTCATCAGGCCACCGATGCCACCTTTCATCATGGTGCGATCCTCAAAGTGGTTTTATCGAGTCTTCGATCAGCCGGGCATCGAACTGTTCAATGACCTGCTGAACGAAGGGGTCGTTCCGCATCGCTTCGCGCGCCTGCTGCTCGCGCGCCTGCTGTTCGGCGGACAGTCGCTGCGCCACGGTCTGCGACACCGGGGCGCCGTGTTCGAACTGCAGCTGCACAGGTACGCCGAGCGCAGCCTGCACGGCGGCGCGCAACTTGTCCTGCGCGCTGCTGACCAGATGCGCCATTTCGCGCGGCAGGCGCAGGCGGATGCGTCCGCCGTCGCTGCCCAGCCATTCGCACTGGTGCGCGAGCTGGCGCGTCAGCGCCACGATGTCGAGTCGGTCGACCAGTGCATGCCATTCTTCGTTGGAGTGCAGCACCGCACCGACGGCCTGAACTTCCGCGGGCGCGGGCGAAGGCGAAGGCACCACATCGGACGGAAACGCGGAAGGTGCCTCGACGTGCGGCGACGCGGATACCTGCACGAGCGGTTCTCGCTCAACCGGCACGGGCGCGACGGCTGGCGTCGGCGCGACGACCGGCGGCAGCGGCGCGCTGGCGCGGGCCACGCGCGGTGGCGCCTGCAGCGCGGCACTCT
>FWPV01010882.1_pt1 | contig 14702 bp, 11 predicted proteins | sample 2228371 | NCBI WGS metagenome assembly FWPV01 (sample SAMEA103939776, study PRJEB20133) | metagenome
TTCTCTCGCCCGCTTCATCTCCTCCAGCTCACCGGCAATCAGCTCCGACCAGTCCCGGAAGGCGCGAGCGATGCGTTCCCGAAAGCCCGGGTGGGAGGCGCTGGTCTCCAGGGCCAGGTTGCCCAGGATGCAGCCCCGGGAACAGTCCGCCGATTCCACGATGCCCCGTATCTCCTCGAGCATGGCCTCGATACGCCCGCGGGGGGTGAGGTCAGGGCGGTCGAGGAACTCCCGCAGCCTTCCCAGGATGTGCTCGGAGGCGGCCTCGATCACCGCGTACCCCAGTTTCTCCTTGGAGGAGAAATGGAAGTAGAAACTGCCCTTGGTCACCCCTGCCGCGGCGATGACCTCGTCCACGGTGGTGCGGTTGTAACCCTTCTCGTACATGAGCAGGGTGGCGTGGCCGACGATGCGCCGGCGCGTTCTCTCGCCTTTGGATACGGAGCCCCTGTCTCCCAACCGTCCTCCTAAAATGGACCAACCAGTCGGTTTATTATCTCCCGATCCGGGCAGTCCGTCAAGCATCGCGGTTTCTCGGGTGAGTCCTCCTCATCGCCGCCGCCAGCTCACCTTCCCCGGCTGCCTCATCGAGGCCAGGCCTATGGGCCTGCTGGAGATGCGCGACGGCATGCATGGCCTTATTTCTCTATCAGCGTCCACCTCCAAGACGTTCATAGGCCTGCTGGAGATGCGCGACGACAGGGGCGGGGACAACAAAGTGATCGCCGTGTCCCCGGGGAACCCCGCTGGGGTCGGACGGAAGACACATGCGAGCCGCCCCCGTCGCTCCTGGAGGAGATAGTGCGATCCTTCCTCGCCTGCAAGGAGCCGGAGAGCAAGGAGGTCCGCTGCGTCAGCCGGCGCGGCGCCCGCGAGGCCGGGGAATACCTCATCTCCCGCCGGATCTGAACGATAAAAACGAGGTCACCGCTAACGGCCGGGGCCGTCCGCGCTCGCTCAGAGCGATTGCAGCGCCCGGCGGGGCAGCTTCTTCCGCCACCAGGCGAAGAACCTCGCCACCCACAGCCCGGAGCGCGTGGCAAGGCGGGGGAACAGCCGCCGGTAGTGATATATCATCCGCGAGGGAAAACCGGGGATGACCAGGAAACGGTCGCGGGCCACGGCGTCCACGATGCGCTCCGCCACCTTGCGCGGCGAGGCGCCGAGGCTCAGGAGGAATCTCTCCAGCAGCCGCGCTCCCCTGAAATGCAGGGGCAGGTCCTTGATGGTCGAGGTGTTGGCCAGGGGGGTCTTCACGTATCCCGGGCACACCAGGGTCACCCCGACGCCGCTCTCCCTGAGGTCGTAGTAGAGGACCTCCGTAAGGCCGGTGACGGCGAACTTGCTCGCGCAGTAGGCGGACTGGCCGGGGATGGGGATGATGCCGTCGATGGAGCCGATGTTGACGATATGCCCCGAACCCCTCTCGACCATGGCGGGGAGGAACACCTCCAGGGTATTGACGGTGCCCATGAGATTGACGTCGATGATGCGCTTCCACTCCTCGTGGTCGGTGGCGGTGACGTGGGCGATGAGGGTTATGCCCGCGCAGTTCACCAGGATGTCCGGCACGAGGCCCGCGGCCTCGAGCTCGCCGGCGATACGGCGCAGTTCCCCGACGGAGGTTACGTCCGCTCGGAAGGCATGGGCCCGGCGGCCGTTCTCCCGCAATGCCGCAAGCGCTCTCTCCAGGCTGTCCCCGTTGACGTCCACGAGGACGGGTATCGCTCCCCTGGCGGCGAAACTCTCCGCGACGGCGAAACCGATGCCGCTCGCTCCTCCCGTGACCAGCACGGTCTTATCCCTCAGGTCCTCAGGTCTCTTCTTGGAGTTCACGTGTCCTCCTCTGCTCGTCCATGCCGCCATGATAATTGAATCCTGAAAAGTTTGCAAGATGCAATTTAATGGGGTCAGCCCCGGACATGGGACAATCGAACAATGGGGTCAGCCCCGGACATGGGACAATCCCCTGGAGATACCTCCGCGAGAAAAACCGGTCCGTTCGGAAGCGGCCTCCGGCCGATCCGGGAAACCATGCGCGGGACCCGCTTTTCGAAGATCGAAGATGTGACCTCACTAACGCGCACTTTGACATATGCCATTAATCGAAAATATCATCATACTTGGACCTTACGCTTCTCTGGAGGGAGGGAAAGATGCCCGCGATGGAAACCGAGATCCTCATCATCGGCGCTGGCGTGCTCGGCGCCGCCACCGCACGTGAGCTCTCCAGGTACAAGGTGGACGTCACGCTGGTTGAGAAGAACGTCGACGTGGGCTGGGGGATCACCAAGGCCAACGTCGGTGTGGTCTGCCAGGGAAGGGACACCCTTGAGTTCCGGCCCGAGTATCACCGCACCAGGCTGCTGTGGCGGGCGCTTCCCCTCATGGAGCCGCTGTGCGGGGAGCTCGACGTGCCCTTCAAGAAGGTGGGCGCATACCTCATGATCCGGGACATGACCAAGAAAGAGAAGCTGGATAAACTGGCCCGGCGCACCGAGAGCCTGGGCCTGGGCTCCGATACCTACTATCCCTATCCGGAATTGAAGGAGAGGGAGCCCCATATATCCCCCGAGATAAAAGGCGGCCTCTACGACCATGCCATAGCCGTGGTCCATCCCGTCTACCTCACCCAGGCGCTGGTGGAGAACGCCGTAGCCAACGGGGTCCGGCTGATGCTGGAGACGGAGGTGGAGGACATAGAGGCCGGCCATACCGAGTTCCGGGTGCGCACGAATCGGGGCGAGATCAAGGCGCGTTACGTCATCAACGCGGCGGGGGAGTGGGTGGACAGGATCGCGGCCATGGTCAACGCGGACGACTTCGTCCTCTTCCCCATCAAGGGCTACGTGGGCGTGCTCGACCGCAACTGCTCCGGGCTGGCCGGGAGCCTGCTGGCGGTGCTGCCCGAGGAGCCGGGGGACATGAACATCGTGGTGCCCACCGTGGAGGGGAACCTCCTCTTCGGCATCCAGCTCCAGATCAACCGGCGCCACGACCGTTCCACCACCGCGCTCATGGCGCGCCGGGCTATCGAAAACGCGCGCAAGATCATCCCCGAGATCTCAGAGAAGGACGTCATCAACTCCTTCTGCGGCTATCTCATGTTCCGCAACTTCGAGATCGGCTGGCACGAGTGCGAGGTGGCCATGTCGGCGCGCGTGCCCCGCTTCATCAACATGACCATCGGTTACCCCGGGGTCAGCGCCAGCCCGGGGGCTGCCCTGGAGGTGCTGGATATACTCCGGAAGGACGGCCTCGCGCTGGAACCGGACCCGAAGTTCAACCCCTACCGCAAGGACATCCCCGATTTCAGCATGCTCTCCGAGAAGGAGAGAAAGGCCTTGATAAGGAAGGACCCGCGCTACGGCCACGTGGTCTGCCGCTGCGAGACGGTGACGGAGGGAGAGATCGTGGAGGCCATCAGGCGCGGGGCCACCACCCTGGACGGGGTCAAGTTCAGGGTCCGCCCCGGCACGGGCCGCTGCCAGGGCGGTTTCTGCGGCCCGCGCGTGGCGCGCATACTCGCCCGCGAGCTGGGCATACCCGAGACCGAGGTGACCAAGGCGGGAGGGGCTTCGCGGCAGGTGCCCCTGCGGACCAAGCAGCTCCTGGAGGAAGGAGGCGGAGATGGCTGAGCGGGTCGATGTCGCCGTGATCGGGGCGGGCCCGGCCGGGCTGGCCGCCGCCATCGCCGCCCGCGAGCGCGGCGCGGAGAGAGTCCTGATCATCGAGAGGGCCGAGCAGTTGGGCGGCCTGCTCCCGCAGTGCATCCATAACGGCTTCGGGCTGCTCTACTTCGGGCAGGACATGACCGGGCCGGAGTACGAGAAGGCGTTCATCGACAAGGCGGGATCGCTGGGCGTGGAGGCGCGGCTCGAGACCATGGTCATCGACCTGGACGCGGAGCGGGGCATCACCGCCGTGAGCCGCCGGCACGGTTACATGAAGTTAAAGCCCGGCGCCGTGGTCCTGGCCATGGGCTGCCGCGAGCGTGCGCGCGGCGCTCTCGGGATACCCGGCACCCGGCCGGCCGGCGTGATGACGGCGGGCACGTGCCAGCGCTTCGTGAACGTAGAGGGATACATGCCGGGCTCGCGCTACGTCATCCTGGGCTCCGGCGATATCGGCATGATCATGGCACGCCGTCTCACCCTGGAGGGAGCGAAGGTCGAGGCGGTGGTGGAGATCATGCCCTGGCCGGGCGGGCTCATCCGCAACGAGGTGCAGTGCCTGCACGACTTCGGCATCCCCCTCCTGCTCGAACACACCGTCACCTTCATCCACGGCGAGGAGAGGGTGGAGGGGGTCACGGTGTCGAGGGTGGACGCGGAGCGCCGCCCCGTTGCGGGCACGGAGCGGTTCTTCCCCTGCGACTGCCTGCTCATCTCCGCCGGGCTCATCCCCGAGAACGAGCTCTCGCGCAAGGCGGGAGTGGAGCTGGACCCGGCGACCGGGGGTCCGGTGGTGGACCAGAACCGGCAGACCGGCGTGCCGGGCATCTTCGCCGGCGGCAACGTGGTACAGGTGCATGATCTCGTGGACTGGGTGAGCCGGGAGGCCGAGGCGGCGGGCCGCTGCGCCGCGGCCTACGCCGACAAGGGCAGGCTCAAGGCCGCCGCGGGGGTCAGGGTGGTCCCGGGGAAGAACATCAGGTACGTCGTGCCCCAGCTCATCTCGGGCAAGGACGACATCACCCTGCACATGCGGGTGGAGCGGCCCGGCCTCAAGGCCACGGTCAAGGTGGGTAACGTCCTGTGGAAGAGGTTCCGCTCGGTACGCCCTAGCGAGATGATCATCCTCGACGTCAAGGGGGATGCCCTCAAGGACGCGGGGGTCAGGGGCGAGCTCGCCGTGGATTGCGAGATAAGGGGAGGTGATTGATATGCCTCCCCGGGAGACGGTCATCTGCATCGGGTGCCCGCTCGGATGCCGCGTCACCGTGCTGCAGGACCGCAAGGGCAACGTCACCGGCTTCAAGGGGGCCGAGTGCAGGCAGGGGCAGAAGTACGTCCTGGAGGAGCTGCGCAACCCCGTGCGCACCCTCACCGCCACCGTGCGTACCGGGGACGAGAACTGTCCCCTGCTGCCGGTGCGGACCTCCCGCCCCGTCCTCAAGGTGCTCATGAAGCCCATCATGCGCGAGACGGCGAAGGTCAAGGTGGTGCCGCCCGTGAAGGCGGGGGACGTCATCCTGAAGAACGTGCTCAAATCCAAGGCCGACCTGGTCGCCACCGCGGACTGGCCGGCGCGCGCGGGAGAGGAGGGGTAGCCATGGCCAACGGCAACGAGATAGATGTGGTCACCCTCTACCTGGCGCGCAAGGGCCTGCAGGCGGCGGAGCGCATGGCCGGGGACCTCATCGGCTGGCCCTGCAGCATCGTGGTGGTGGACAGGGCGGGTGCGGTGATCGCGGCGCACCGCATGGAGGGAGCCCCGCCGGCCACCTTCGACATCGGGGTGGAGAAAGCCTGGACCGCGGCCACCTTCCTCGCCCCCACCCTCATGCTGGGCCGCATGACCGACCCCCGCACCGCGGTCATGCCCCTGGACCAGCTCCCCCTCGGGCACCACGGCATGGGGCTGCAGTTCAAGCACAAAGGGAGGCTGACCACCATCATGGGCGGCATCCCCATCCGCGACAAGGACATGGCCGTCATCGGGGGCGTGGGCACCAGCGGCACCCCTTCCGCCCAGGACGACAACACCGTGAGCCAGCGCTGCTGGTCGGCCATGTACGATGCCGAGGACCCGCCGCTCGAGAGCCGGCTGGATAAATATGTCAAATTGGTGGAGGCGGCCATGGCCAGGGCGGAGGAGATGGGGCTGGCGGTGAGCGTCTGCCTGAGCGATGCCGAGGGCTGGCCGCGGGTGCTCTACCGCATGGACGGCGCCCCCTATCCCACCGCCGAGTTAGCCCGCGACAAGGCCTGGACGGCCGCCGCCTTCCGCGCGCCCAGCTCCGAGGTGACGCGCTACGGCGTACGGGACCTTCCCGGACTGGGAATACCCACCGCGGGCTGGAACGAGCGCCTCTGCCCCGTGCCGGGCGGCCTGCCCATCTTCGACGCGGAGGGCGCGCTCACCGGCGCGATCGGGGTGGCGGGAGGGACGCCTTCCCAGGACGTCCGTATCGCCAGGGCGGCCGCCGTCTCCGCCTGAATGAACAGGGTCGCCATCAGGGCAAGAAAATGGAGGTGGGGCATTGAAGATCATCGACTGCCTGTGCAACCTGCCGACCAGGGAGGCCATCATAGACCAGATCACCGGCCTCCCTCCCCAGATGTCCGAGTACCTCCGCAGGATCTACGGGCCGCGCGTCGCCCCCATGCTGGGACTGGAGGCCGAGGAACTGGCGCGGGCCAAGGTGGAGATGAGCGAGGAAGAGCTCTACCGATTCCTGGAACCTCGGGTGGAGCCGCTGGCGCAGACGGAGGAGCAGTTCATCGCCATGCTCGACTCCTGGGGGGTGGAGGTGGCGGTGCTCTACAACATGGACGAGGAGACGGTGGCCGGGGTAAAAGGCCTCTCCAACGATTACTTCGCCGAGGTGGTGAGCCGCCACCCGGATCGCCTGCGCTGCTTCGCGGGCATCGATCCCCACAAGGGCATGGACGCGGTGCGCGAGGTGGAGCGCTGCGTGAAGGAGCTGGGCCTCACCGGCGTGGCCATGCGCCCCTTCATGCAGGGGATCCCCGCCGATCACCGCAAGTTCTATCCCATCTACGCCAAGTGCGTGGAGCTCGGGGTGCCGGTGTGGCTGCACCAGTCGGTCAGCTTCGCCAGCCTGCCCATGTTCGTCGAGCACCCCTCGCACCTCGACCAGGTGGCGCTGGACTTCCCGGAGCTCAAACTCATCGCGGGGCACGGCGGCTGGCCCTGGACGGCGGAACTGGTGGCGGTGGCATGGCGCCACCCCAACGTGTACATCGATTTCGCCTCCATGCGTCCGCGCTACGTGGGGAGGCACAACACCGGCTGGGAGCCCCTGGTGGAATATGGCAACACCATACTGTCGGACCGCGTGCTCTTCGGCTCCACCTGGCTTTTCATGGGCATGAGCGTCCCGGAACTGGTGGAGGAGATAAGGCAGATGCCGCTTCGCGAGGGCGTCCTGGAGAAGTGGCTCTACCACAACGCCGCCAACCTCCTCGAATTATAGATAACGAAACGACAGAATGCATCGCGGAAGCGATTGCGCCGACCGCAGGGAGGCGCAACGGTGCCTATAGCGCACCCGATTTCCTTGGACACGGAATAAGATTAACCTTATGTCCAAGGAGGTGGGAAGATGCCGGATGTTGGAAAAGAGAAAGAGACATCGAAAGAGAGGGAGGCGAGGTCCAGGCCTGGCACGCATGCCTACGGGCGAGGCGTATGGCAGTCGGAGCAGGTGAAAGGCGAGCGCGGCGAGGTCCAGGCCTGGCACGCACGGGCTGGAGCGGGGAAGGAGGTACACATGCTCACGAAGTTCATGGAGGAGGACAAGCGTATGACCGCCAGGGAAGCGGTGGAGCGGTTCATCTCCGACGGCGATTCCGTGGCCATCGCCAACTGCCTCTACGGCACTCCCTATGCGCTGATCCATGAGATGATCAGGCAGGGGAAGAAGGGCCTCACCGTCTTCCAGCAGGGTGGTATCGACGAGATAGACCAGCTTCTCCTGGGCGGATGCGTGAGCAGGCTGATCATGGCCTACAATTTCCGCGTCGCCGGCGAGAGGATAGAGACGGTGCTCGAGAGAGCCCTCCGGCGGGGCGAGGTGGAGGTGGAGGATTATTCCAACTATACTCTCCTGGCCATGCTGCAGGCGGGAGCCATGGGCTATCCCTTCCTGCCGGTGATGTCCGGCATCAGGGAGACGGACGTATACCGCAAGGAGACCATATGCGCCGGACAGAAGTTCGGAGAGGTCGAGTGTCCCTTCACCGGGGAGAAGGTGGTGGTGGTCAAGGGACGGAACCCCGACGTCGCCATCCTGCACGTGCAGCGCGCGGACAAGTCGGGCAACGCACAGCTCTGGGGAGCGCTGATAAACTCCAAGTGGGCATGCCTGGCGTCCAGCCGCGTCATCGTGTCCTGCGAGCAGGTCGTGGACAGGGATACCATCATGCGCACGCCCCATCTCACCATCGTGCCCTCGTTCCGCGTCTGTGCGGTGGTGGAGGAGCCGTGGGGCGCCCACCCCTCCGAGCTCCTCGGGTTCTATGACTACGACATGATCTTCCGCAGCCTCCTCTTCATGCAGACCATGAGCGAGGAGGGAGGAAGGGCATGGATGGAGGAATGGGTTTATGGAGTCGCGGACCGGCAGGAATACCTGCAGCACTACGCGGACCGCTTCGGCCTCAAGTACCTCAACGAGTTGCGCGCGAAGCCGTATACCAGCATACCCGCCGACTACGGCGCCTCGGGACGGCATGCCTGGGACGAGAACGGCGTGAGCTTCAACTTCCAGCTCACCCGGGAGGAGTTCATGCAGGCCATGGAGGAGAAGGGAGGGTTCGTCGATGGCTGAGGTCAGGTACACGGAGGCCGAGATCATCGTGGCCAACGCGGCGAAGGAGATAGAGGACGGCGACATCGTGGTCATCGGCCAGGGCATCCCCATGGCGGCGGGGGTGCTCGCCAAGGCCACCCACGCCCCCAACTGCGTCATCCTCACCGAGGCGGGGCTGGTGGGCATCGAGCCCTTTCGCAACCCCCTGCATATCGCGGATCCCACCTGCACCCGCGGCTACACCTACTCCTGCGACATGGTCGACGTCTTCGCCACCATCGTCAACCGCGGGCTGGTGGACGTGACCTTTCTGGGCGTGGGGCAGATTGACCGCTACGGAAACATGAACTCCACCGTCTTCGGGGATTACCGCGACTTCCGCATGCGCATGATGGGGGCGGGCGGAGCGCCGGAGTTCTTCGGCTACGCGCGCAAGGCGGTGCTCACCATGCGCGGGGGGAAGTTCGTCGAGAAGGTGGACTACCTTTCATCCCCGGGGTACCTGGAGGGATACGACGCGAGGGAGAGGGCGGGGTTTCCCCCCGGCAGCGGGCCCAAGGTCGTCTACGGCACCAGGGGCGTCTTCCGCTTCCACGAGGAGAGCAGGGAGATATACCTGGCGGGGGTGTTTCCGGGACATACCGTCGAGGAGATAAAGGCCGAGGTGCCCTGGGACCTCATGGTGGCGGAGGACCTGCGGGAGATGCCCCCTCCCACGCGCGAGGAGGTCGAGCTCATCAGGGAGTTCGCCCCGGAGATCGCCGCCGGGCGCAGGCTGCAACTGGAGCTCTCCATCCCGCGCATCCTGAACATCCTCGCCTCGCGCTCTTCATGAGGTAGCGCCGTCGGGGATTGCGGCCTTCCCGGCGGCGGTTAGGCGCTGCGGACCGCCGCACGCCGCCGGCGCGCCGCGGTCTGTCCCTCAAGATCCCGGTCCGGCGTAGTCACGAAGGGTGAACTCGAAGCAGGCTCCCCCGTCGTTATAGGCGCGGATGGTGCCCCCGTAGAGGGTGACCAGGCGGTGCACGATGGAGAGGCCCAGCCCGGTACCCCCGTCCCTTCCGCTGTGGAGAGGGAGGAAGATGTCCTCGAGCTCCCCCTCGGGGATGCCGGGTCCGTTATCCCTCACCGTATAGCGGTGGAGGCTGCCCTCCTCGCGGTAGGCTATGCGCAGCTCCGGTCGCGGGTTTTCGTTGTAGGCGATGGAATTGGCGATAAGATTCGAGAATATCTGGTATATGTGCGTGGGGTCCGCCACCACCGTACCCAGTTCCTCATCCCGCTCCACCCGTACCCCTTTGCTTTCCATCTCCGGCGCCCTTTCCCGCAGCACCCTCTCCGCCACCTCGCCCACCCTCACGGGAGATATCCTCTCCGGCACCTGCCCCGCCTTGGCCAGCGCCAGCAGGTCGTCGATGAGCGCCTGCGCCGCCTGCGAACTCTGGCGCATGATCTCCAGTATCTTCGCGGCCTTTTCCGCCGTCACGGGGTCGCCGCACCCTTCCAGCATTCCCTCCATGCCCGCGACCGCGGAGCGGATGACGGAGACGGGGCCGCGGAGGTCGTGGGAGACCACCTCCGCGTAGAGCTCGAGCTCCCGGTTGGCCCTGATGATCTCATCTTCCATGCGCTTGCGTTCGCTGATGTCGGCGAGGATGCCCCTCACCCCCGCCAACCTGCCTCCCTCGTCCCTGATGGCCGTGGAGTATACCATGCAGGGGAAAGTAGACCCGTCCTTCCTGCGCGCCAGGTATTCCCGTGTGTCCCCCGGCGATTTACCTGACAGTATTTTCCTGATGGCACGCTCGGCGCGCGCCCTGTCAGCGGGGTCTATGACTTCCAGAACATGAAGGACGCGCGCGATCTCCTCGTTCGCGTACCCGAACATCTCGAGGCCGGCGCGGTTCACGTAGGAGATATATCCTTCCTCGTCGATCTCGAACACCACCTGGGGAAGGCTCTCGGCCAGTGTCCGGTATCTCTCCTCCGATTCCCGCAGCGCCTTTTCCGCCCTCTTCAACTCGGTGACGTCGTTGATGAAACCCTCCGCGGCAACCACTTCGCCGCTCCGCCTGACCGGCTGAATGCTGAAGATAAGATGCTCCGTTTCGCCGTCCCGGGCGAGGCGGCTCATCTCGCCCCTCACGGTCTTCCCGGAGAGAGCCTGCTCCAGGTACCGGTCGTACGCCTCCGGCTCATCGCGAGGACGGAGCACATCGAAGGGCTTGCCCACTACTTCCTCGAGGGCAAGCCCGTGCATGCGCTCCCATACCAGGTTCACGTACTGGCAGAGCCCGTCCCTGCCCACGCGGTAGTAACCGAAAGGGGCGTTCTCGATTATGCCGCGGAAGCGTTCCTCGCTCTCTTTCAGCTCACGGTACAGGAGATCGTAGGGCTCGGTCAGCGAGGTCACCACCACCGCCCGGTAGATGAGGTAGAAGGAGACGATCTTCAGGAAATGCCCGAGCTGGTTGAAGAGCCCGTAGGGGTCCATGTAGAGGGTGAAAGAGAGCTCTGAGGCCACGGTGACCAGGATAGAGGCGGAGAGCATGAGGAAGACCCTTCTCCCCAGTCTCTCCCGCCCGCGGTAGAGGTAGGCGAGGGCGCCCAGCAGGATAGCGCAGATGACGTATTCGCTGACCTTCTTGAATGCGGTCAGGCCGGCTCCCTCCATGAAGCAGGCGGGGAAGACATCCCAGACGAAGATTGCCAGGAAGATGAGGATCGAGGCGGTGACATACGCGGCGAAGGCCCAGGCTGGCTTTAGCCGGCGGCGCAGGAAGAAGGGGGAGACGAGCAGGGAAATACTCTCCAGGTAGCGGGCGGCGATCCAGAGCTGGGTGGGAAGGTTGGTCTGGTACCCCCGGAGGACCCCCATGCCCTTGTAGGCGAGGGTGTGGACGAGGTCGATGCCTCCCACGAATAGGTAGGCGATCCCCAGGAAGAGCAGGTACCCATTTAATGCGGTCTTCCTGGTGTTCCAGGCGATGATGAAGATGCTCCAGGCGATGAGTATGCTGAACACCTCGGCTATGCCGTGGAAGAGGAGGTAGTTGTACCGCGAGAGCAGGTAGAGGAACCCGAAAGCCAGACACGCCGCGCCGGCGTAGGCCGTGCCTGCGGCCCACGGCGAGAGCGCTCCACCCCGCACCTGTGGTCGGGTCCGCCCTTCTAGGTCATCGCCCATCCTGAACCGAGCCGTGTCTCTGACCGGGAACACCACCCATGCATCTGGATGAGAATCCGTCCGTGATGTTCATATGGAAGATTGTTCCCATCGCGGCGCATTTTTCGCAGATCATTTTATCACCTGCGGGCTTCTCCATCCACCGCGTGTCCGCGGCCCGGCGGGAACGCTCGGAAAAGAAAGGAAGAAGCGTGGGGACAGCCACGTTCGCGTGCTGGCGCGTCCATTCGGAGGCACGGGGAGCCGCGCCATACAACAGGGCGCGCGCCGGCTTTCGAATCTGCCGGCGCGCCGCCGCGTTTCCGTGACTTCCTCCCCTGTCACCGGAGCCCGTCTTTCCGGCGGGCTTCAGGCGGCGGGGTCTATTACGGCTTCGGCAGGGGCTTGCCGTCCACGCAGGGCGGGGCCGCCCAGCCCATGATGCCGTAGATGGTGGGGGCGATGTCTCCCACCTCTACCTCCTCGTCCACGACCGTTCCCGGGCGGAAGGAGGGCCAGCCGGCGGGGGCCTTGAAGCACAACGGTATATGCGTCGTCTGCAGCCCACCGTGAGCGGCGGGGAAGCCGAGCTGCACGTTGTCCGGGACGTTGCCCAGGGTGATGCCCACCGGGTTGATGGCGCTTGCCAGGACCTGCCCGTGGGAGGCCACGTTGTAGTTGTACCTGGGGAACACGAAGAGGTCCGGCCAGAGATGCCCCTCTGGCTCGTCGGGATGAGAGACCCAGAATTCGGAGTACAGCTCCCCGGGGCGCACGCGCCCCAGCTCCCCGTAGTCCACGCCCGTCTTGGCCTCTTCCCTGTTGATGACCATGAGGGGCTGCACCGGTCCGAGCTCGGGGTCGTTCACGGTATATCCTTCGAGGATCTCCTCTATAGCCTTGAGTTTCACGTGGTCGTCGCACCATATCTGGTTTATCTCTGTGCCGCCGCCTTCGTGGTAGTCCTCGTTGAGAAGCAGGCCGTGCTCCCTGAGGATGAGGCGCAGGTCCAGGACCTCGTATCCGTTCCTTTGGTCCTTGACGTTCTCCATACCGTGGTCGGAGAGCAGCACCACGATGCTGTTCTCATACACCCCGCGCTCCTTGAGGGTACGCACGAATTCAGCGAAGAGCTCGTCCACCTCGCGGCAGATGTCCAGGCACTCGTCCCGGCGCATCCAGGGACTGTAGCGGCTCACGTCATCCGCGGCGCCAGGCGTCCCCCTGCCGTCCCATTCCCCGCTTTCCCAGGAGCTCCCCGTGAAATGGCCGGTGTTGTCAAGGTCGGCGGCGTTGATGTAGCAGACGTCCGGGTCCTCCTCGGCGATGGAACGCAGGAAAGAGTCAACCAGGTAGCGGTCCTCGCAGTGGTTGCCGGGCATGAACCCGATCACCATGCTTACGGGCATGAGGTAGAGCCCCAGTCCCAGCACGAGGTTGAACTGCCCCAGCAAGGCGGGTAGGATGACCTCGCGCGTGGTGTCGCCGTAGAAGCAAGCGGAGAATGGCCCCGAGAGTGGGTCCCAGGGATCGGCATCCGTCCGCGGGTCTCCCGCCGCAGAGTATTTATAGGGGGGAGGGAAGAAGAGGGGGAAGCGCTCGCTGTTCCCCACGATGTCCACCCCCCGCTCTCCCTCGATGTCCGCCAGCCAGTTCTTGTTGGACCAGAACCCGGTGAGGGCTCTGCCCCCCGTCTCCTCCTTGGCCACCTCGAACACCCGCTTCACCGCCTCGCCCTGCGGGCCGTGGCGCATCAAGGCCATGGAGTTGGCGGCGGTGATCACCTCGTCGTGCTCGGTGAAGGCCACGAAGGTGCCACCGACCATGTAGACGCCGGCGGTGCCCGTGTAGGTGCCGGCGAGGGCGTTGGTGTGGTTCATGTCCGTGGCGGAGGGCAGGTAGACGCGGGCGTCCCGGTAACGTACACAGTCCGCGAGAAAGGCGCGGACGTTGGGCATGAGCCAGTCCCCTTCACGGCCCGGCCCGGTGCCGGCGCGGTTGAGGTCGAGGTACTCGGGTTCCATGGAATCGATGGCGAAATAATAGATGTTGCGTACCGAGGTCATCTCCGCTGCCACCTTCACCGTTTCCGCCTCTCCCGACGTGCTCCGTGCGGTTACCGATGCCTCCAGCGCATCGCCCGCCGCGGCGCCGGTGGGGGCGACGGCGGTGAGCACCACCTGCCGCGTCTCGCCGGGAGCGAGACCCTCCAGCCTGGTGTCGTCCAGGCTTGCATTCCAACCTTCCCCCTGCGCGGCGGCCTCCAGGGAGATGTCCGCCGGGTAAGGTGCGAAGTTGGTCACATGGAAGATAAAGGTAGTCGTCTCCCCGGGCATCACCTGGTGCGCGTGGGGACGCAGGCCCGCGAGATCGTTGGCGCAGAAGAGCATGCCGGGGTTGAGCACCTGCGCCGTCACCTGCGAGGTGGTGGAGGAACGCGTGCCGGGTCCCAGCTCGAAGACCACGCTCCCTGGCCGGTTCTTGGGCAGGGGGGCGGTGGGGACCACCTCGGCGGTGACGTAGGCGGGAGCGGAATAGAGGTAGTTATGGCTCAGCCCGCCAAGGGTCACCCGGTCTATCTCCGCTCCCGCGGTGTTGGTGAACCTTACCCTGCAGGGGAAGTCGGCGCGGTAGGTGAGGGGGAAGGTGTCCGTGCCGCCCCCGTTGTTGGTGGCCGCGAGGCACCAGGTGAGCGGGGCGCCGGTATAGGCCTGCAGGAGCGGCTTGCGGTAACCCTGCCCGGTGAGGGTGTCTCCAGGCGAGTTCTCCAGCACCGGCCGGGAGGCGAGGGAAGTCACCTTCAGCCACAGGCGGTGCTTCTCCTGCCCGCGCGTGGCGGTGACCTTGAAGTAGCCTACCGTTCCCTCCGGGGTGGCGGGTGAACAGGTGACCAGCACCCACGATTTTGCTTTCCCCTCTGGACCGGATGGCCTTACCAGCGCGGGGAAGACGAAGGCGTTGAAGTACGGCGACTCCACCTTGACCGACAGCCAGGTCCAGTCTCCGCTGCCGGAGATGTTGCGGGTCTCAACCGGC
>FWPV01010886.1_pt1 | contig 14699 bp, 10 predicted proteins | sample 2228371 | NCBI WGS metagenome assembly FWPV01 (sample SAMEA103939776, study PRJEB20133) | metagenome
CCTGGATGAAAGCGACTGCCTGCTGCTAGAGGTAGCCGCCCTGCTGCACGATATTGGGCACTTCATCAACACCATTGACCACGACCAGCACGGCGAATACATTGTGCGCCACTCCCCGCTCATTGGGCTGGATGCGCGCCAGCAAAACATCATCGCCACGGTGGTGCGCCTGCACCGCAAAACCGACCCTGGCAGCCTGCAGCAAGAATCCTTCAGGGCGCTGCCGCAAAAAGACCGCCTGCTCATTACCAAACTGTGCGCATTGCTGCGCGTGGCCGACGCCTTAGAAGTCAGTCACACCAACCGGGTGCACGACGTAGCCCTGGAACGCGAACACGACAACCACTGGCGGCTAACCCTGCTAGGCGGCGGCGACCTGATGTTGGAAAAGTGGACGCTGGAAAAGCGCAAACGCCTGTTTGAAGAAGTCTTTGGGGTTGCCCTGGAAATCAGCGGATAGCGGACAAAATTAGCAGCACGTCCCTCAAAATGGCTTCCAGAAGACAGCGCCCGCCAAAAAATTTTTTACCCTTCTCTCACCCGCAAACAGCACCCCCTGCGGAGGACTGTCTATGAACGAGACCGCCCAAACCCTGATACTGGAAGCCCTGGCGCAACGCTGGAAAAACTACCGCGCCCAACGCAAAGCCTGCCGCCAGGAATTTTCGGAAGAAGCCGTGCACGACCTGCGCGTGGCCGCCCGGCGCATGCTGGCGCTCATCGAAGCCCTGCGCGGCGCGCTACCCCACCCGCGCCTGAAAAAACTGCGCCGCGACCTGAAATTGCAACTGGATAGTTTCGACGCCCTGCGCGATACCCAGGTGATGCTGGCCGACATCTCCGAACACATTGCCCAACTGCCCGAACTCTCTGCCCTGCAGCAGTTTCTGCAAAAACGCGAAAAACGCCTGCTGCACAGCGCACAAAAACAGATAGAAGGCTTCCAAACCGACGCCATCGCGCGGCGCATACACAAAACCCGCCAGATGCTGCAAAACAACCCCAGCGACGCGTTATCTGCACGCCTGTTGGGCGCAGTAGATGATGCTTACCAAACGGTCATTCAGCGCTACGGGCTGGTTGATCCATCCCAACCGGCCAGCATCCACCGAATGCGCGTGGCCTTCAAAAAATTCCGCTACATGGTCGAGGTCATCCATCCCCTGCTGCCGGGTTTCCCCACCAACCTGCTCAAACGCCTGCACGACTACCAGACCGCCATGGGCGACATTCAGGATGTCGAAGTCTTCCTGCAAACCCATGCCCACTTCGCCGCCCGCCATGCCGATTACGACCCGCATCCGGTGCGCCTGTTCTACGAACGCCGCCATGCCGAATTGATATTCGCCTTTGTCGCATCCATGCACGCCCTGCACACCTTTTGGCGCGCCGCGCCTGAACAACCTTTCCCCTGGGAGACGCACACATGAAACTTTACCTCATCCGCCACGCCATAGCCGTAGAACCCGGCACGCCCGGCTACGAAGAAGACAGCCAGCGCCCGCTCACCCCAAAAGGCAGCCGCAAAATGCGCAAAATTGCGCGCGGACTAAAAGAAGTGGACGCCATCCCCCAGCGCATCATCAGCAGCCCCTACCGCCGCGCCGCCGAAACCGCCCAAATTTTAGCCGAAACCCTCAAACTGGATGCGCCCATCGCCTTTAGCGAACACCTCACCCCCCTGGGCTTTGCCGAACAACTGATTGCCGAAATCAATCAAAACTACCCCGCCGAAAGCCTGGCCCTGGTCGGGCACGAACCCGGCCTCAGCAGCCTGGCCAGCCTGCTGGTGAGCGGCAACGCCGAATTTATGATTCAACTGAAAAAAGGCGGCGTCTGCTGCCTGGATGTAAGCGACCTGCGCCCAGCCCGTTGCGCCACCCTGCTATGGCTGATGACCCCCGCCCAACTGGCTGCCATAGGCAACTGAACAAAATAAAAAGCATAGCGCGGCAAGCCACAAACAGATGGAGAGTGGCAAAATCCTGGGCTGGCGGATAATTCCACTGCTTCTTTTTGTAGGACAAACGCTAGCGTTGGTCCTACTGTTGATATCAATATGCTCAATGCAGGGTTTCTGATAACCAGGGAATTGCTTCGCAATGACATCCTTGCAACAGAACATTTGCATAGCATACGATATTGCCCATTTCTTGTAAATCGCGCATAATAATCTCATGTTTCCAAGCAACGACCCCTTGCTCAACCCCAAGCTCTACATCAACCGCGAAATCAGCCTGCTGGAATTTCAGCGCCGCGTACTCGAAGAAGCCCAGGACGAGAAAAACCCCCTGCTGGAGCGCGTCAAGTTTCTGGCCATCTTCGGCGCCAACATGGACGAATTCTTCATGGTGCGCGTTTCGGGCATCCTTAAGCAAGTAGATGCAGGCATTCTGGATATTTCGATAGATGGCCTCACCCCGCGCGAAGAGATGGCCGCCATCCGCAAACTGGCCCTGGAACTGTACGAAAGCGCCCAGCAATGCCTGCAAAAAAAACTACTGCCCAAACTGGATAAAACCGGCATCCACCTGGTAGATTACGCCCGCCTGAGCAACGCGCAGAAGGAACGCATGAGCGAATACTTCCGCGAGGTCGTCTTCCCCGTCCTTACCCCCCTGGCGCTCGACCCCGGCCACCCCTTCCCGCACATCTCCAACCTCAGCCTCAACCTGGCCATCGTCATCCGCGACAAAAAAGGCAACGAAAAATTCGCGCGCCTCAAAGTGCCCGATACCCTGCCGCGCCTGGTGCCGGTCAAGCGCTCATCGGGCGGGGTACGCAAAGATGGCACCATTGCCCACCACCACTACTTCGTCTGGCTCGAACAAGTCATCATGGAAAACCTGCAGCCACTCTTCCCCGGCATGGAAGTGGTCTCGGCCCATCCCTTCCGCATCGTGCGCGACGCCGACATCGAAATTCAAGAACTGGAAGCCGACGACCTGCTGGAAACCATGCGCCAGAGCATCCGCAAACGCAAGTTTGGCTCGGTGGTGCAGGTAGCCGTTTACGAGAGCATGCCCCAGCACATCCGCGACCTGCTGATAGAAAACCTGGAAATCTACGAAACCGACCTGTACATCATGTCCAACCCCCTGGGGCTGAGCAGCCTGTGGCAGCTATACAACAGCGTCGAACGCCACGACCTGAAAGACCCGCCCTACATCCCCGCGCTGCCCAAAATCTTTCGGCGCATCAGCCACCCCAGCGAAATCTTCGACGCCATCCGGCAAGAGAACATCCTGCTGCACCACCCCTACGACGCCTTCACCCCCGTCGTAGACTTCCTCAAAGCCGCCGCCCGCGACCCCAACGTGCTGGCCATCAAACAGACCGTCTACCGCGTGGGCGTCAACGCCCCCGTTGTCGAAGCCCTGCTCGAAGCCGCCGAAAACGGCAAGCAAGTGGCTGTTCTGGTCGAGTTGAAAGCACGCTTCGACGAAGAAAGCAACATCGGCTGGGCCAACCGCCTGGAAGAAGCCGGTGTGCACGTCGTCTATGGGCTGATTGGCCTCAAAACGCACTGCAAAATCGCCATGGTCGTGCGCCGCGAAGGCGAAGGCATCCGCCGCTATGTGCATCTCTCCACCGGCAACTACAACGCCGTCACCTCGCGCATCTACGAAGATATTGGCATCTTCACCGCCGATGACGCCATCGGCGCTGACGCCACCGACCTCTTCAACTACCTTACCGGCTACTCAACCAAACAAGATTACCAAAAACTGCTCGTCGCCCCGGTCAACCTGCGCCAAAAACTTGAAGCCCTCATCCAGCGCGAAATAGAACACGCCCGCGCCGGGCGCAAAGCCCACCTCATCTTCAAAATTAACGCCATCATAGACCCGCGCATGATCCGCCTGCTCTACCAGGCATCGCAAGCCGGAGTGCGCATTGACATATTTGCACGCGGCATGAGCAGCCTCAAACCCGGCATCAAAGGAATCAGCGAAAACATCACCGTCACCAGCATCGTCGGCCGCTACCTGGAACACAGCCGCATCTACTACTTCTACAACGACGGCAAAGAAGAAATCTACATGGGCAGCGCCGACCTGATGCAGCGCAACCTCAACCACCGCGTCGAAATCATCTTCCCCGTCGAACGCCCCGAACACATCCGCTACCTGCGCGACGACGTGCTAGCCGCCTACCTGAAAGACAACCTGCGCGCCCGCGTCATGCAACCCGACGGCAAATACAAACGCCTCAAGCCCCCCTCAGAAAAAGAAGCCTTCGACGTGCAACAATGGCTCATGCAGCTGCGCCAAAAACCGCACAAACACTAACCCTAACCCAATGAACGAACTGCCCGCCTCAGCCGTCGCCATCCACGACCCCTTCTGGTCGCCCCGCCTGCAAGTCAACGCCCACACCGCCATCTTTCACCAATGGAACGAACTGGAAAAAAGCGGCTGCATAGATAACTTTCGCATTGCCGCCGGGGAAAAAGAAGGCTTCCGCGAAGGCTGGTTCTTCGCCGACAGCGACGCCTACAAATGGCTCGACGCCGCCGCCCGCATCCACAACGTCAGCCCCACCCCCCGCCTGGCCGCCCTCATGGACGACTTCATCGCCCTGCTCGGCCGCGCCCAAATGCCCGACGGCTACCTCTACACCTACAACCAGATTCACTTCCCCGGCCAGCGCTGGGTCAACCTGCAAATCGAACACGAACTATACTGCCACGGGCACCTCATCGAAGCGGGCGTCTCGCACTACCAGGCCACCGGCCAAAGCAGCGCGCTCACCCTGGCCACCCGTGCCGCCAACCTGCTGGTACACGGGTGGCCAGGCGGCCCACCCGAAATGACCGAAGGCCACCAGGAAGTAGAAATCGCCCTCATGCGGCTATACCAGGTCACCAACCACACCCCCTACCTTGACCTGGCCCAACACTTCATCGAAATACGCGGACGCATCCGCAACTTTCCCCTGCACATCTACCGCCAAAACCAGAGCCACGAAGCCCGCAAAGCCTGGGTCGCCCAACAACGCGCCGCCTACCTTGCCGCCCACCCCCAATACACGCCCCCAACCATCCCGCCTGGCAACACCGCCAAAATGCCCCCCTTTGCCAAACGCCGCTGGGACATAAACGCCCTCACCGGCAAATACAACCAGCAGCACGCCCCCGTGCGCCAGCAAACCGTCCCCGTCGGACATGCCGTGCGCTACGGCTACTTCCAAACCGCCGTCGCCATGCTGCACCGCCTGCGCGGCGACCCCAGCCTGCTGCCTGCGCTTCAAAAATCCTGGCAGCACATGGTCACCCGCCGCATGGCCATTACTGGCGGGCTGGGCGCCCTGCCCGCGCTGGAAGGCTTCGGCAACGACTACGAACTCGACCCCGAAATCATCTACGCCGAAACCTGCGCCGCCCTGTCCAGCCTGTTCTGGAACTGGGAAATGGCCTGCATCACCACCGAAGCCCAATACAGCGACCTGTTCGAATGGCAGCTCTACAACGCCGCCGCCGTCGGCATGGGGTTAGGCGGCGACACCTACCTCTACAACAACCCGCTGTGCGTGCGCAGCGGCATCACCCGCCGCGCATGGTACGCCGTCCCATGCTGCCCCTCCAACCTCTCGCGCACCTGGGCCGCCCTGGGCAAATACATCTACACGTTTGACGAAAAAAACCTCTGGATTCACCAGTACATCGGCAGCCACGCCGCACTGCCAGCGCATCCCGCCGCCCAAATCGCGCTCGAATCCTCGCTTCCCGTCGCCGGGGACGTGACCATCCGGCTCAATCCACCCGCCGCCGCGCACTTCACCCTGCACCTGCGCATCCCCTCCTGGGCTAACCCACACCGGCAAGAAATCCTCTTTTACCTCAACGGTCACCCCATTACACCCAACCACGTCACCCAACCCCCTCACAACCTGGAAGCCACAGCCCACGGCTACGACCCACGCACCGCCCGCTTTGCTGCCTTCAGCCGCACCTGGCAGCCGGGCGACACACTCACCTTTAGCCTGCCTCAGTCCATCCTGCTGCAACGCGCCCACCCAAAAGTAAAAGGACACCGCGGCAAAGCCGCCCTTACCCGTGGGCCGCTGGTCTACTGCCTGGAAAGCGTAGACAACCCCGGCATAGACATCTTCCGCGCCACGCTCGACCCCCACACCCTCACCCCCCAATGGCAGCCCAACCTCCTGGGCGGCATCCTCACCCTGAGGGGCCAAACCCCCACCGGCCAAAACCTGACCTTCATCCCCTACGCCCTGTGGGGCAACCGCGGCGAATCGCAAATGACCGTGTGGGTAAACGCGCTATAATTCAACCCAATGCACACCGACCCATCCCCCGCGCCCCAACTCATCCAGCAAGCCTACGCCGCCCTCAAACACGGCGACCGGCGCACCGCGCGCCGCCTGGCCGAACAAGCCGCCGCCCAGGCCCCCGAACTGGAAGACCCCTGGCTGCTCATGGCCGCCGTAGCCAACCCGCGCGCCAGCATCGGCTACATTGAACAAGCCCTCAAAATCAATCCCAACAGCCAGCCCGCCCGCCAGGCAATGGCATGGGCCCGCCAACGCCTGGCGCGTCAATTCCCAACCGCCGCCAACCGCTTATCTGCTTCGCAATCCGCTTCCGTCCGCTTGTCCACATCAGAGTCCGCTGATTTGTCCGCTCCCGCATCCGCCGCCATCCGCTCATCCGCTTCGCAATCCGCTTCCGTCCGCTTGTCCGCTTTAGAGTCCGCTGATTTGTCCGCTCCCGAATCCGCTGACCAAGCCACCCCCAACAATCGCAAACCCGTTGCAGGGCGCGCGCTATTGTGGTTGGCAACCCTGAGCGCAGTCATCCTCCTCGTCGCAGTGATGGCCCTGCCGGGCGCGGCATCCCATCTGACGCCTTTCGTCCCAGAAACAAACAATCCATCCAACCCGGCCCAATCGTGGGCGCAAGTGCAAATTGCCAAACCCAGTTACACCCCCACCTCCACACCAACCGCCACGCTGACCCCTACTCCCACCACTACACCCTCACCAACCCCTACTATCACCCAGCCCCCAGCCGCGCGCAACCAGAGTGACACCTACACCGTGCAAAGCGGCGACACACTGAACAAAATTGCCAACCGCTTCGGCATAGATGCCTACACCCTGGCCGCCTACAACAAAATTGGACTCAACGCCACCATTTACACCGGGCAAACCCTGCTCATCCCCGACCCCGCCTGGCAGCCGCCTGCCTCCTACTCCTACGAACCAGTCATAGTCGGCGGGCCAAAGAAAATTTTGGTAGATATTTCCGAACAGCGCATGTACGTATACGAAGGCGACACCCTCATCTGGACATTTGTCGCCTCAACAGGCATGGGCAACTCCACCCGCGTAGGCACGTTCCGGGTGCAATCTAAAATCCCCAACGCCTACGGCGCCACCTGGAACATCTGGATGCCCTACTGGCTGGGCATTTACTGGTCAGGTCACCTGGAAAACGGCATCCACGCCCTGCCCATCCTGCCCAATGGCGCCACCCTGTGGGCCGGTTACCTGGGCACACCCATCTCGTATGGCTGCGTGGTGTTGAGCACCCAAGACGCTCAAACGCTCTACAACTGGGCCGAAATCGGCACGCCGGTCATCATCCAATGGTAGGGCGGCTGGCGCGTTCCACCAGGTACACAATCCCCACATAATCTTTACCCGTTGCTTCTCGCATCCCCATCTCGCAAGTGATATTCGAGGCATAATAGCCGCCGTAATCGCGCGCCAGCACCTCAGCGGCCTCTTTCTCCGTAGCCGAAGCGGTCAATTCCGGGTAAAGCAGACCGCGGTCGCCTGCAAAAGCACAGCACCCCAGGTTGAGCGGCACGCTCGCCGAACGGGCGCAGGCCTGCGCAATCGCCAGCAATTTCGCATCCAGCCCCATTTTGCGCGCCGAACAGTTGGGATGCAGCACCACATCCTCATCCAACGGATGCAGTTTCAGGCGCGGCAAAAGCGTGTCATGGATAAACGCAACGCTATCGAGCAAGGTCATCTGTTCATAACGCGCCAGGTCATCGGGCAAAAGCGCACCAGTACAGGCGTGCAGGCTGTGCGTACAAGAGGTGGTATCTATCACAATCGGATATTTTCCGCCCGCGCTCCACGCCCAAAAGCGGTCAATAGCGTGGTGCAAAGCCACTTTATACGCCGCATCGTAACCTTTGGAGTGGAACGGCATGCCACAACACACCCCCACCACATCAGCGGGAATGACCAGGCGTACCCCGGCGCGGTTGGCAACAGTCATCAACGTTTCAGCAAGCGAGTCGTAACGCGCGTCCGATGCAGGCGGCTTGCCCAACTGACGCGAGATACAGGAGGGGAAATAAATAAACGCGCTTTCGCCTTCAGCCACAGTTCCCATTTTGCTCGCGGGAAGTTTTTCAGGGACATGCGGCACAGCATGGTTCCACTTGGGCAGGGTCAGGCCAGTCACCTTTTCGGCAGCGCGCGCCACCTTAGCCAGCAATGGCGGCGCTTTTTTCTCCCCACCCACAGGCGAAATCACATGCCCAAGCCGCACGCCCCAACCCACCGCCCATTCAACCAGCGCAAAGTGCGCCGCCGCCCAGCCCGCAACCTGCGCGCCACGCGCCTGCTGGCTGCGCATTTGCTTCACCAGGTCACCAGTGTTGATGCCCACCGGGCAGGCCGTAGCGCACAACCCATCCACCGCGCAGGTTTCGATGCCATCATAAATAAAAGCGGTCTCAAGCGCAGCCAACAGGTCTTTTTCGGGCACAGGGTTTACAGAGATAGGCAGCGCCTGTGGGGTTTCTTGGGACAACTCACGTTCAGATTCTTTCAGCCGCGCAATCTCGCGCTGCACCACAATCCGCTGACGCGGCGAAAGGGTAAGACGGCGGCTGGGGCACTTCGATTCGCAAAACCCACACTCAATACAGGCATCCACAATCGGCGAAACCGGCGTCATACGCTTCAGGTCGGTGATGTGCGCCTGCGGGTTAGGGTTGAGAATCACCCCAGGGTTAAGCATCCCGTCCGGGTCGAGCAGCGCCTTCAAATCGCGCATTAGTCCCAGTGCTTCGGCGCCCCACTCCGCCTCGACAAACGGCGCCATATTGCGCCCCGTGCCATGCTCAGCCTTGAGCGCCCCATCGTATTTACCGCTCACCACGCGCACCAGGTCGCGCACAAAGCGGTCAAAACGCTGCACCTCATCGGGGTTATCGAACGCCTGGTTAATTTGGAAATGCAGATTCCCGTCTTTGGCATGTCCATAAATCACCCCTTCGGCATAGCCATGCGCCGTAAACAACGCCTGCAAGTCACTCACCGCATCTGCCAGGCGCGGCACAGGAAAGGCCACATCCTCAATCAGCGACGTGGTACCTGGCAGGCGCATCGCCCCCACCGAAGCAATAATGCCCTTGCGTGGTTTCCACAATGCCGCCTGGCGCAACGGGTCTTCGGTAAACTCCGGGTCGTGCAGCAAGCGCAACTGCCGCAGGGTACGCTCGGCTGCTTTTTTGAAAGTCTGAAGCGCCTCGACATCTGCAGCCTGATACTCCGCCAGGATGGCCGCCGCGCCCTCTGGCAATGTGCGCAAAATCTCTGGCGCGCCGGGCGCCCATGCCACCGCCCGCAGCGCCGCCCGGTCCATAATTTCTGCCGCCCGCACCCCCGATTCGCGCAACGGCGCAATCGCCGCAGCGGCATCCTGCACGCTGCGGAAGTAGAGCATGCCCGTATAACGACGCGGCAGATCGGGCAGGGTATGCAACACCGCCTCGGCAATGAATCCCAGCGTGCCTTCCGAGCCAATCAGCAAATGGACAAGCATATCAAGCGGAGAGTCAAAGTCCAGAAAGGCATTGAGCAAATACCCGTTCGTGTTCTTCATCTGGTAGCGGCGGCGCACCCGCTCAGCGAGGGATTCCCGCGCGCCCCTTCCAAAATATGCGCTATCCCCTGGCCCTTTGGCAGGGTGAGAAAGGTGGGGGTCTGTTCCAGCCGCCATCAGTCTTTTCTTCAAGTCCAGCAGACCCTGCGCAATATGCGGCTGTTCCCCCTCAAAAATGCGCTGCGCATCGGGGGCGGCGCTGTCCAGCACAAATCCATTCGGCAGCATAAACGTCATGCTGTGAATGGTGCGGTAAGCGTTCTCGGTCACGCCGCAGCACATGCCGCTGGAGTTATTCGCCAGAATACCGCCCAACATGCAGGCATCAATCGAGGCCGGGTCGGGCCCAATCCGCCGCCCATAGGGCTTAAGTACCGCATTGAGAAAACCGCCCACAATGCCGGGTTGCGCGCGCAGCAACGCGCCGCCATCCTCTACGGCATACGCCCCCCAATGCTTCGAAATATCCACCAGAATCCCATCCGTCACCGCCTGGCCAGAAAGGCTTGTCCCCGCTGCGCGGAAGGTCATCGGGATGCGCTCCCGCTGGCTAAAGCGGAACAACCCACGGATTTCATCCAGCGAATTGGGTTGCACCACAACCTGCGGCGCCAACCAAAAGTACGAAGCATCGTTAGCATAAGCGATGCGGTCAATCGCGCGGGTTTTGACCCGCTCTGGGGAAATTAACGCAGTGAGTTCACTCAGGTTCATAAGGCGTAAAACGTAAAAAACCTGAATTCGGGATAAGCCCCTTGAACCGTCCCGAAGGCTTTGTACGGGCAAATTCAAAGGTCGAAATCAGCCTTCGGGACGTTTATCCCGAACTGACGTTAAAACGCAAAGCGACCACCAACCAACACTTGAATTGTACAATTTTTCTCCCCCGCATAAAAGCCACCTGCCACAACAACGTATAAAAAAAGCCCTTTCGGTGCATTCCTGTTCACGTCGTGTACCCCGTCAACAAATCACACACAACCAACGCGCTTTTCAACCCCCTGGCTGCGCATTGTGGCATAATTGCGGCATGACATCCGACTACTTCATCCCCGCCGAAGAAATCCGCCGCGAGCACATCGTCGTCAACTCGCGCTTCATCGCCAGCCTGGCCCCCGCCGCCAGCGTGGACGAAGCCCGAGCCTTCATCGCCCGCATCCGCGCCGAATTTCCCGATGCCACCCACAACGTCCCAGCCTACATCATCGGCGGCGGCAACAGCCTCATCGAATACTGCTCCGACGACGGCGAACCGCAAGGCACAGCCGGGCGGCCCATGCTGTCTGTCCTGCGCGGCAGCGGGCTGGGCAATGTCGTCGTGGTCGTCACGCGCTACTTTGGCGGCACGCTGCTGGGCACGGGTGGGTTGGTCAAAGCCTATACCGAATCGACCCAAATGGTCGTACGCGATGTACGCCGCGCCCAGCGACGCCAGGTCCATATCGCCCTGCTGGCCATCCCCTATAACCTGTTCGAGCACGTGCGCCTCCTCACCCGTCAGCACCACGGCGAAATCCTATCCGAAGACTTCGCCGCCGATGTCACCCTCAGCCTGCGCTTTCCAGTTGAACACATGCCTGGTTTCCAATCCGCGCTTCGCGAACTGACCTCCGGCCAAACCCAGGCAGAAATCATCGAAACGACAGAAATGCTCATCCCCATTGAAAAAGAAACCCAGCCATGACCCTCCCCCACCGCGACATCACCCTGTCCGAACTGCGCCGCAACGACGGCGAACGCAGCCCGCGCAAATGGATTGCCCACAACGGCATCGTCTACGACGTCACCGACTGCCCGCGCTGGCAAAAAGAAATGCACGAACGCCTGCACTTCCCTGGTCAAGACCTTACCAGCGAACTGCCCGACGCCCCCCACAAAGATGACGTCTTCACCCGCCCATGCGTCAAAGTGATTGGAAAACTGGTAGATGAATAATCAACCGCCCCCCCCAACCACCGACAACCACCCACCCAACACCGATTCCCCAGGAGCCTCTTTATGACCCTCAAATGGTGGCAAACCGCCCTCTTTTACCAAATCTACCCGCGCTCATTTGCCGACGGCAACGGCGACGGCATTGGCGACTTTCCCGGCATGATCGCCAAACTCGACTACCTCAAAGACCTGGGCGTAGATGCCATCTGGCTCTCGCCGCACTTCCCCTCACCCAATTGGGACTGGGGCTACGACGTCAGCGACTACTGCAACGTCGCCCCCGAATACGGCACGCTGGATGACTTCCGCACCTTTTTAGCCGAAGCCCACGCCCGCAGCATGCGCGTCATCCTCGACCTGGTGCTCAACCACACCAGCGACCAGCACCCCTGGTTCCTCGAATCCAAATCCAGCCGCGACAACCCCAAAGCCGACTGGTACATTTGGGCAGATGCCCCCCCCAACAACTGGCAATCCTGCTTCGATGGCGACGCCTGGACCTACGCCCCAGAACGCGGTCAGTACTACTACCACTACTTCATGAAACAGCAACCCGACCTCAACTGGCACAACCCGCAGGTCAAAAAAGCCATGTGGGATGTCGTGCGCTTCTGGCTCGACATGGGCGTAGATGGCTTCCGCCTGGACGCCATCGGCACCATCTACGAAGACCCCAACCTCACCCCCCACAACGTCCCCCTCACCCTGGCCGAACTACGCCGCTTCTCCGAAACCGCCGCCACCCCCCACGAAAAAGCCCTGGAAAAACAATACTGGCACGACATGTTCAAAAACCAGTGGGGCCAGCCCGGCCTGCACGACCTGATGAAAGAACTGCGCCAGATTTTAGACGAATACGACGGCGACCGCATGCTGGTCGGCGAAGATGACGATATTGCCTACATGGGCAACGGCCAAGACGAACTGCACCTGGTCTTCAACTTCCCGCTCATGCGCGTCGAAAAAATCACCCCGGCCCACGTCCGCAAAAACCAGAAAGAACGCCTCGCCCGCCTCGACAAACTGCCCACCCGCGGCTGGCCGTGCAACACCCTGGGCAACCACGACACCTCGCGCGTTTACACCCACTACGCCGATGGCATTCACGACGCCGAACTCGCCCGCCTCAACGCCGCCCTGGTACTCACCCTACGTGGCACACCCTTCCTCTACAACGGCGAAGAAATCGGCATGACCGACCTGCTCATCACCGACCCCGCCAAACTGCGCGACACCATGGCCACCTGGTACTACGAACGCATGATTCACGACCTGGGCGTAGACCCCGCCGAAGCCGCCCTGCGCGCCGCCCAAATGACCCGCGACCGCAACCGCACCCCCATGCAGTGGCGCAACGCCCCCCATGCCGGCTTCTGCCCACCCGAAGTAGAACCCTGGCTGCCAGTCAACCCCAACTACGCCGATGGCGTCAACGTCCACGAACAAAAAGACAACCCCGCTTCTCTGTTCAACTTTTACAAACACCTCATCCGTGTACGCCGCAATACCCCAGCGCTCATCGCAGGTGAATACAAACCCCTGCACGAAAAATCTGAAGATTACCTGGCCTTCCTGCGCTTCACCGACCAACAAAGTGTGCTGGTGCTGCTCAACTACTCCCCCAACCGCCACCACCTGCGCTTCACCATTCCTGGCAAAAAAACAGCCCACATCCTGTTCTCTTCAGCCGGGCGCAGCAAAAAAGACGAAAGCCTGGGACGCATCAGCCTGGGCGCATTTGAAGTGCTGATCGCCGAACTGCAATAACCCACGCACATCTGCTTCTGGCGGGGCATAGCCCCGCCAGAAGCGCATCCCCGCCCAAACCAACCGCACACGCGCCATGTCACAAACCACACCACTCCAGCCCACCTTCTCCACCGTTTGCGGGCGGGTTATCCACAACCACCCGCGCTACTACGCCAGCGCTGAGTATCAAGGACGCACCATCCACTTCTGCACCGAATTCTGCCTCGAAGCATTCCGCGCCGACCCCCACCGTTTCTACGCCGCCCACAGCCAAAAGAAAACCTCAGCGCCACAACCATAACATCTGACACAAAAACCGCCTGTATGGCTTTCTATCCCTGCCCTAAACAGCCCCTCGCTCTTTGGGCGAGGGGTTGGGATGAGGGAAAGTGCACAACTGCTAAAAAATCTTTGACCTGCGTAACAGGGCTTTCTTAAAGTCCGGAATCATGTCACTGCGAGGGCTGAACGCACTTCGTGAAGCCCGAAGCAGTCTCTTGTTGACCGGGCATTATCGGGCCCCAGGGAGATTGCTTCGGCGCGCAAACCGCGCCTCGCAATGACAGTTTACAACCGTAAGAAAGCCCCGGACCTGTGTAACCAGGGGAGTAGAAATTGGGTTGTGTTTGTCGTACAATATTCATAAATATCCACACCCCACCTAAAAGGAGTCCCGCATGGCAACTGTACGCAAATTGCTCAAAGCCAAACAAAACGGCACAACCTATGCCGTCAACGCCGATGACACCGTTCTGCACGCGCTCCAGGTGATGGCCCAGGCCAACATTAGCGCCGTCATGGTCAAAGAGGGCGAGCAATTCGTGGGCATCCTTACCGAGCGCGACTACTCACGCAAAGTGGAAATCGAAGGCAAAAGCGCCAAAGATACCCTCGTCCGCGACATTATGACCGACCGCATGATCACCGTCAAACCCGAAACCAGCGTGGACGAATGTATGGGGCTGATGATGAAATTCCGCGTGCGTCACCTGCCCGTAGTCGAAAACGACAAAATTATCGGCGTGCTTTCCATGCGCGACATCATCGAAGAAGTACTGCAAAACAAAGAAAGCGTCATCGCCCAACTCGAAAACTACATCATGGGCAGCAGTTTTGCCACCTAAACCCGCACAACGCCCCA
>FWPV01005415.1_pt1 | contig 14697 bp, 12 predicted proteins | sample 2228371 | NCBI WGS metagenome assembly FWPV01 (sample SAMEA103939776, study PRJEB20133) | metagenome
AAAGTGAGAAAAAAGCTCAAGCATTTTTGCAGAAAAATAATTTGCTTGGTAAAAAACTTTTTGGTTTTCATCCTGGCTCTGCCGCAAATATGAGCTACAAGCGCTGGGAGGTAGAAAAATTTGCAGGGCTTGCAGATAAACTTTCACAAAAATATGAGGCTACAAGTTTAGTTTTCGGCGGCAAAGATGAAAATGTCATCAAGGAAAAAATGAAAAATTTAATGGCCTCCCCTGCTCTTCTTGTTGATGAAGATTTAATAACTACTGCCGCAATTATTAAAAATTGCTTCCTTTTTATTTCTAATGATTCTGGCTTAATGCATGTCGCGATTTCACAAAATGTACAGACATTTGGCATTTTTGGCCCTACTGATTTTTATCGCACTTCTCCGTGGGGAAAATTTGGTTACATCATAAAAAAACAAGGTCTTCCTTGCCAGCCTTGTTATAATGTGGACAAACCCTTCTATTGCCCACGTGATTTAGAGTGCCTAAAAAAATTAACCGTGGAAGAAGTACTCGCGCAAGTAAGAATTACATAGAGATCTCAAATTCAAAATTATAAACCCTAGATTTGGCCGCAAATTCTTCTATAATGAAAAAGGTCTGCAAGCAATACGCATTGCAGACCTTTATAAACTTTTAGTTGGGACTATCTCCAATTAGCACGCTCGAGTTGTCGCAGAACTGGCGAAAGAGGACGGGGGTCTTGGCAACGCTTCCACGTTCCGTCCGGCTCCTGCCGTTCGAACCAGTGCCGAACCTGAATCCCATCATCATGGGACCAGAAAGAGATGAGAGCATCACAAATAGGTGAACGACCATGCTGGAGGGAATACTTTCGGAGAAGCTCCTTCACACTGGTCCCTTCCCAGATAATCTTAGGCTCAAACCATTGCTTGTTCGGCCACCACCCATCCTGTTTCCACACACGATAGCGGGGACGGCTATCGATGGCTTTCTGGATGCGCTCATAATCCTGAGCGAAGCCCCACGGAGCCGCCTTTGGACCTTTGTAGCCGTGGTTTCGTTCGAACACCAGTCGGTCGCCCTTTTGCGGATCATGCCCTGGTCGGCCCCCGCAAAACTGCGGTTCTTCGTCGCCTTCCTCGAGATTTTCTCCGTCGTTAAAATGGAAGAAGATTTCTTCTCCCGATTCTAAACGAAGAAACCCGAAGCGCTTGTTGTCCCTACTATCAAAGAACTTCACAATACCACTTTCCATTTCACTACCTCCTTCACTCATTCAAATCACCATCTGTAATATCCTTTAATCTCCTCCATACTTCTTGTAGCCCATTCTCCTTTCGCGGCTGTTTGCCGAAAAACTTCCCTCTACCCGAGGTTATGGGGACCGTACACAAGCGCGGTATTTTCAAAGAACACCTCATTATACTCCTACTAGAAAAATCTGTCAATAGCAACGTGTTTAATCACCTAAAATGTTACCAAACGACCATCGGTTAAATCATTTAGAAATGTTACCCAAATTTGATAAGGTTGAGAAGGGGATATTAACTATTAACCCTCAACCTTATGTCAAGAGGAATTATGGGTATGCAAGCCTGCAATCAATATCTCAACACTCTCATTACTCAAAGGGGTGGTTATCACCTCAAGAGCAAGAAGGAACGTTCACATATTCTCGATGAATACTGCGAGGTTACCGGTGAACACCGCAAAGCGGTGATACGCAAGCTCCGCAGCGGCCGCTACATCTACACCATGCGGAGGGAAAAAGACAAGGTAAAGAGAATACGAGCTTCAAAGTATGATGGCAATGTTATTGCCTGCCTCGTAAAGCTCTGGGAGATTTTTGACCGTCCCTGCGGTCAACGCATGGTTGAACAAATCAAACCGCCTGTGCTGCTTTGGTGAAATGAGAGTTTCCTTGGAAACGGCAGCTAAATTGAAGGAAATCAGCGCAGCAGAGATCGACAGGAACTTGTCTAGCCACAAAGAAAAAGAACGTCTCAAGCAGAAATATGCAAGAAAGACTCACCCCCTCCTTTACCAAAAGATCTTTGTGAAAATTTCCAGCGAGCAAGATGGTAAAACCACGGGTAATATTCAAATTGATCTTGTCGAACACTGCGGCCAAAAGGCCGAGGGAGAGTATATCTACACACTTTCCACCACTGATCTGGCCACTAACTGGTGGCAAGGAGGAGCAGTGCTTGGTAAAGGGATGAAGAAGATAGTGATGAAGCTGGATTTTCTGAAGGATTGCTATCCTTTCCCCTGGAAACACTTTCATGCTGACAACGACTCAGCTTTCATTAATGGCCACCTCTATCGCTATTCCCAGAGAGAACACTTAAAATTCAGTCGCTCTCGTCCTTTTGAGAAAAATGACAATTTCTTGGCTGAACAAAAGAATGAACGGGTGGTGAGACGGCAGGTAGGATATCTTAGGTTTGATACTCCCGCAAAACTTAGAATCCTCAGCCGCTTGTATGAGCTTCTTGCTTTGTACCAGAATTTCTTCCAGCCGGTGATGAAGCTTGCTGAGAAAGAGCGCAGGGGAGCAAGGATCAAAAGAGCCTTTGCTAAGCCCAAGACACCGTACCAGATGGTCAAAGAATCACGAACAATTGATCAAAAAACAAAAAAGAGACTGGCAAAGCTCTACCAATCACTGAATCCTGCTGAGCTTAAACGGCAAATTGACAAAAAAAGAGATGAACTCTATCAAGCGTACGAAGTGAAGAAAAACCAATCCCCCAAAGCCAGGACAACACAAGAATGGGAACCGTTTTCGGTAACATTTTTAGATGATGCAACCGAAGCGGTTTCGGTAACATAGTTTAATGATTTGACTGATAGCAAAAAAGCTTATTTTGGCGAAAATTAGTGAAAATATCAGGACAATTTCTAATTTCTAATTGACCTAATTTCTAATCAATGTCCAATGTTAAAATGTCTAATGCCTAAATTTTTTGTTTTTGGTCATTGGTCATTTAAGCATTGGGATTTGATTAGAAATTAGAAATTAGGAATTGGTCATTTTTATCTTGGGTTTGGAGTTTGTTTAGGATTTCGTGCTTAGGGTTTAGGATTTATTAAAGGTTGTGTCTTCTTGTTTCTTCTTTAATTTCTTCTTGGGATAAACTGGATAAATTTAAATCTAAAGCACGCGCTACCCCCGGATGACTATAGGCATCGGGGTATTTTAATTTGCTGCCGATTTTTATCAAAAGATTTACGCCTAAAATTTCCGCAGCCACTAAATCTTTGGAAGCAAGATAAACATAAGGAGTGCGTAGTTCTCCGGTACCTGGCCCTCCGGCAATAAAAGCATTATACCCATCAATAACAGTTAAAGAAGGTTTTACTGCCAAAGCGATTTCCGTGATCATTTCGTTCATTTTGGGCGAAGCGTGAAAATAATAACGATCCAGAGGATGAATCACTCCCACCAAATTTTTAATGGCTAAGCTGTGGCTGGCAATGCCATGAGTATGTAAAACAGGAATACTGATGACATGATCCACTCTTTGTAAAACTGAAGTGACTCTGAAACCCCGCGGCCAATATCGTGATTTTTCCGGCTGTACTCGCACCCACGGCAAATCGCTGAAATTCAAAATCTCGTCTGCTCCTGCTTCTTCGGCAGCATCATAAATGCCGGTTTTTTTCATTGCTTCCATAGTGTCTTGTTTCACAGTAGAGCGGTCAGCGACAATGACATAAGCTCCTTTTTCTTTGAGCATTTTTACGATTTCCCTTACTACTTCTGGATGAGTAGTGCCCGGAGAGGGATCAGCAGTGTTCACATTGGGTTTTACTAAAACCTTATCGCCTTTTCGCACAAAATCTAAATTGCCAGTTTTAGCAATCACCTCGCGCACTCCTTGGCTGATATTTTTGTTATAAACAATTGCCACTTTTTCTTCCCGCATTTCTGCAACAGGAAATTTTTTTGCTTCCTCTTTCCTCTCTTTAGGAGCGAAAATAAATTCCTCTTCTTTCAGTTTTTTCACCTTGCCACCAAATAATTGCCATAACAAAAACCCTGCTCCTAAAATTACCAAGATAATGGCGATATAAAGCATATACATTTTTCTTGCAATAATTTTTGCCATTTTATTTATACGTGGAAGCGACTAAATAGGCAGCAAGGATATTTTTGTGAAATGGAGGGTGGGAGGGAGCGCCGAGCGAAGCGAAGGCGATGCTTCACAAAAATATCCTTGCTGTCTACATTCAATTAGGAATAACCCAGTTCATTATACCCCGTAGGAGAATTTAAATAAAGAATTCAATTATCTTCAGGGATATTCTATCAAATGGGGGTTCTTTTTACTTCGAATAAACTATATTATGAGGTCGAAATTTCACTACGGGGTTATAGCATCTGGTAGATTTTTTCGTACTGCTTGGCAATGATTTCAGGATGAAAATGTCCCTGGCAGTATTTTTTTGCTCTTGCGGAAATCCTGTCTCGAACGTCTTTATTCTTCATTAAATAAATTAATTTTTCTTTCAAGGCCTCACTGTTTCCTGGTTCAACTAGAAATCCGCTTTTGCCATCTTGGATCGTCTCTTTTGGTCCGCCAGAGGCAGAAGCCACAACTACTTTACCCAAAGCCATGCCTTCGATAATCGTGCGGCCAAAAGGTTCCCGCCATAAAGCAGGATGCACCACAATATCGCAATCTTGATAGATCCCAAACATTTTTTCAAAAGATATTTTGCCTAAAAATTGCACTCTTTCCCTTACCCCAATTTTTTTTGCATATTCCTTTAAACTCTCTAAATCCGCTCCCTTTCCTGCAATCAATAATTTCCAGCTCTGAGCATTTAATTTTGCAAAAGCTTCTAATAATATAAAAACTCCTTTATATTTTTCTACGGTGCCTGCGTAAAGAATTTTCTTTTTTTCACTTAAATCCAAAGATGCCTCTAAATATTCAGGAGGCGCAGGATTATAAATCACAGAAGCTGCCTGCAATTTTTGACGCTTGCTGATTTCTTCTTTCAAGTTTTGAGAAATAAAAACTTGATGTGCAAATTTTTGAAAAGCATTTTTGCGAAATCCTAAGTTATATTTATATTGCCAAATGCGGAAAAATTTGCGGGGAATTTTTGCTTCTACTACTCTGGAACAGCGAAAAAGCACATTGCCCCAAGTGCATCCCGGACAAATTTTGCCGTCATAATGCATATTATTGGTGGTGCCGCAAATTTGAGCATAATCTCGCACTGTCACAATGGTTTTGGGAAGATTCAGCTCGCTCACTGCTAAAGCTGAACGAAAATCATGGCAGTGGATTGCATCATATCTTTCTAAATAAGATTTAATCTTATCTGCTATTTTTTGGAAAGTTTGTTTTTCAAAAAGAGGTTTTGCCCTAAGTTGAGTATTAACTTTTATGATGGGGATTCCTTGGTGTTCGATCCTTTCTTCTTTTTCTCCATAAGTCAAAACCTCTACTTTATGACCAAGACCAATGAGGCCTTTTGCCAAATAAAAGGTAGAGATCTCCCCTCCTCCGATCGTTTCTGGCGGAAAATAAGCAGAAAGAAAAAGTATTTTCATAAGTTAATTCAAAATGCAAAAATCAAAATGCAAAATGAAAAGAAAAATTCAAAGAGAACCCAATTTTGAATGCTCTTTGCATTTTACATTACATTTTGATTTTTGATATTTGATTTTGATATGGCCTCTTCATAAACCTTTAATGTCGCTTCTGCATTTTTCTCCCAGGAGAACTTTTTTGCTTGCACTAAACCTCTACTGCGCAAAATCTGCCTAAATCCAGCATCTTTAAAAATTTTTAATAAAGCATCAATCATATCTTCCTTCCTGTCTGGGTTAATTACCGCTACCGCATCCTCTACTACTTCTTTTAAACTAGTGCGATTAGATGAAACCACTGGACACCCGCTTGCCATTGCCTCCAGCGGCGGAATGCCAAATCCCTCAAAAAAAGAAGGAAAAACAAAAACTTCTGCTAAATTGTAAAAGTAAGGTAATTCTTCATCCGGCACTCTTTCCTCAATAAAAATTACCTTTCCTTCTAGATTATTTTCTTTAATTAATCTCATACTTTCTTTCCTCCCCTTTTTAAACCCGGGACCGCCAATTTTCAACAATTTCACTGTAGGAAAATCTCTCAAAACAAATGGTAGGGATTCTAAAACTAATTTAAAATTTTTGCGCGGATGTTCGCTACCCACATAAAGAATATACGGAGTATCTAGTGAAATCTTGTATTTTTCAGCCAATGCTTGAGCTTGATTTGTTTTCTTAAAATTCAAAATAGGTTGAAATTTTTCATCTGCCGCCAAATAAATAGTGATGATTTTATTTGCAGGAATTTTGTAAGTCTCCATTAAAGTTTTTTTTGTATAATCCGAGGAGCTGATAATTTTTGCAGCGTCTTTGATGCCTCTATATTGAAAACCGGAAACTAAGCGATCAAAAGGCCGTTGAGGATAAATATATTCTAAAATATCAAAAACATTGACTATTTTTGGTTGATAAGGAAAAAAAGAAATAGTTTGGTTGGTTAAATGATATAGATCATATTCTTTGGGAACAGTTTTTTTTAGCCGCCACCAAAAAACAATTTTATTTTCTAAAAGCCAGGGAGATAATTTTTTGTACACTTCTCCATTTTTAGTTAAAGCATGTTTTTTATAATCTAAATCCCAAAAATCAATATCTTTTCCCAATTTCTTCTGCAAGCGCAAAAAAACTTCATAGGCGGATTTGCCCATGCCAGATTCGCGAGGCGAATTGTTGATATAAGCAATACTCATAAAAAATCCCAAATTCTAATTTCTAAATCCTAAACAAATTATAAATCACAATTTTCAAAATTCCAAAATTTTGTTTGGGACATTGGAATTTCGAATTTAGAGTTTGTTTCGAATTTCGAATTTCGGATTTCGAATTTTTAGGGCTTCGTTATAAACTTGCAAGGTCTTTTCCGCCACCTTGTTCCATGAGAATTTTTTTGTCCTTAGCAGGCCTTTTTGCTTAAGATCTTCTCGCAAAGGAAGGTTAATTAATAATTTATTCATTGCCTCATATAACTCGTCTTCCTTTTGGGGATTAATAAGTATTCCAGCATCTTTGACTACTTCTGGCAAACTAGAGGTATTACTGGCAATTACTGGACACCCACAAGCCATCGCTTCCAGCGGCGGCAAACCAAAACCCTCGTATAATGAAGGAAAAATAAAAGCAAAAGCTAAATTATATAAAGCAGGAAGATCTTTCTCGGCTACAAAACCGGTAAAGACAACATCATTTTTTAACCCTAATTTATCTACTAAATCAAAAATCTCTTGGTATTTCCAGCCCTTTTTACCAGCAATGACTAATTTAATTCGATCTTTCTTTTTTAATTTTGCCAAAGCTTTGATTACCAAAGGAACATTTTTGCGCGGTTCCAAAGTTCCCAGATAAAGAAAGAATTTTTCCGGCAGATGATATTTTTCCTTTACTTTCCTCAAAGCTTGCGGATTATTCATTACTTGAAACCTTTCATCAGCCGCCAAAGGAGTAACCACCACTTTTTCTTTGGGGACATCAAAACGGCTAACAATATCATTTTTAGAATTTTCAGAAATAGTGATAACAAGATCACTCTTTTTTGCCGCGAGAGGAAGTTGAATCTTCCAATAAAAACGCTGAATGAAAGTCTGAGTCTCGGGGTATAAAAGGGGGATAATGTCATAAATGGTAACAATTTGTCTTTTCGTCGCCTTCCAAGGAGAAAGCGCAGCCTTAAAGTAATGCATCACTTCAATTTTTTCTTTTTTTATTGCTAAAGGCAACTGTATCCAATCCCAAAAGAGCCGAAAAAGAGGATGGAGAAGGGGCACGACAATTTCTTTGACTTTGGGAAAAGTGCCTAAAAATTTCTTGTCATCATAAAAAATCACATACTCGTTTTTTTGATCAGCTGCCAAAATTCTTTTGATCACTTCCAAAGTATAAGTGCGCACTCCCCCGCCTAAAGTAGAAAGCGATCTTGCCTCTAAACCTACTCTCATTTTTTTGTTACCTCCTCAAACAATTTCTCAAAATTTGCTGCGGTATTTTGAATATAATATTTCTCCACATCTTTTAAATTATTTTCCTGCATGGTTTTTTGTAAATCTCTTGATGTAATCACCTTTTTTAATGCTTGGGATAAAACTAGGTCATCCTCTGGTGGTACTAGCAGCGCATTTTTTCCTTCTTTTAGAAAATCTACTTGTCCGCCTTCAAAGGAACAAACAATGGGCAGGCCGCAATACATTGCTTCTAAAAAAACAATGCCAAAACCTTCATGCAAAGAAGAAGATACAAAAAGATTGCCGCAGGAAAGATATTGATATTTTTTTTCTTCACTAACATAACCTAAGAAGCGAATTCTTTCTGCAATACCTAACTCTTTAGCTAAATTTTTTAAATTTTTTTCTTGCGGTCCTTCGCCAATAATTAAAAGCTCAAAAGGCATTTCTTTTATTTTTGCTAACGCCTTAATTAAATAATCGTAACCTTTGCGGGGAATTAATCTTCCCACCGTCACAAGATAAAAAACATCCTCTTTTAACCCTAATTCTTTGCGAGAGACTTTTTTGTAATGAAAAGGGGCAAGCCCCAAAAGAATGATTTTGATATCTTTGCCAATATGATGATATTTAATCGCTCGTTTTTTGGTATCAGAGGAAATAGCGGTGACGCTGTCTGCGCGATTAGCGATGAATCTGATAATTTTGCGCAAAATAAAATGGCGGTGAGGAGAGATGCCTTTGGTGGGATCATAAATATCTCCGCCAATTAAAGACAAAACAAAAGGAATGCGCAACATTTTTGCTAAGAAGAAAGCGGAAATCCCCGAGGGTACGACAAACTGGGCGTTAATAATATCTGGTTTAATACGAAGACAAGTCTTTAAGCCCCAATAAAAACTCATAGGGAAAAAAGAAAGCATAGACAAAAGCGTTGCCGTGGCTAATTCTTTGCGATTTAATACCGGGACGCGGTGGATTTTTACCTTATGAATCGTTTCGTGACGCGGCATCTCGGGAAGAGCAGTAGTAAAAACATGAATTTCATGGCGCTTGGCAAGCTCCTCTGCAATTTGCTGACAAGCCACTCCCCCACCTCCTCCCAAAGGAGGATACTCGTAGTTAAATATCAAAATTTTCATTGGTAATAATTAGTTAGTCTTATGAAAATGATCATTTTAGGAAAACAGCTTAAAATTTCTAATGTCTAATTCTAATTCCTAATCAAATACCAATTCCCAAAATCCCAAACAATTGGTCATTGGGATTTGGTCATTGGGATTTAGGTATTAGACATTGATTAGACATTAGGTCAATTAGGAATTAGGAATTTACAAAGTTAGCTATATATCATCACAATAATCAACTTAAACGCTCTTATTTATTTAAGATACTGAAATTTTGGAATTGCCATGTGGCTTTTGCGTTATCTAACTGAACTCGCAAAATATTTTTTCCGGGTTTTAATTTCAAATCTATTTTTTGTTCTTTGTCGTCTAAAGTTAAAACAGTTATTTCTTGATCGTTAAAAATAATTTTGGCTGTTTTTGCGGTATTGCTTTGAGGCACGAGGGAAAAACTAAGATTTTTTTCCCCACTATGAGGGTTTACAAAGATAATCTCTGAAGTGCTTGCTAACTCGCTTATTACGTCTCCTTTGGCATCGCGATCGACTTTTAGCCATCCCTCCCCTCTTTCCGCAAAAATTCTTTCTGCTTTATTTTTATTCTCCCAAACGACAAGGTCATCATTTTCAAAACTCTTCGGCAAATTTAGCTTTTTTGTCAGGAATTCCGCCAAACTTTTCTGAGAATTGGATGCTAAAAAATTTTTATGCAAAATAATATATCGGATCTGATAAAAAGATAAAACATCTTTTCCTATATTGCCAGGCTTTTGTCCAAATTCATTGGGAAGATTTTGATCCAGATCTTTTTCCTGTAAAAATAAAAGCTGCTTTATTAAGGGGATTCTTTTGGGCGCATCAATTATTTCCGGCAATTGTGCCCTTTCCAAAGCTATTTGGCTGAAAATATTTTTGTTATGCAAAGATTGAAAATATAAAACTTGGGAAGCAAGTTCATAGTTGGTAGCCGCGGGAATTTCTAAAATAGAAAAATCCCCTTTTTTTGTTTTTAGTTTCTCATAAAATAATGGCAAAGACGTTGACTGCAAAGGATAAGGAAAAGACAAAAACTCCAAAAAAAGAATAACAAAGAACAAAAAGAGAATAATTTTATTTTTCTTTGTAAAAGAACTCAAGGTAATTCCTAGTAATACCGCTAAAGCAAGCAAGGCATAAGCGAAAAAACGACCAATGGTGCGAATAATATCAAAAAATGGCAAGTTCTCTATCAACACATAAGGCAAAGGAATATTTAAGTTTTTTCCTAAAAACAAAGCGACGGGGCCTAAGGACAAGAGCCAAAAAACAAAGAAGACAACCAAGAAAAACCGTCCCCAAGAATTTTTTAGAACACTGGGAAAACCAAGCAGCAAAATTGCCAACACTGACCAGCCGGCAAATGCCGTAGTTTCAGCTAAATTGCCGGAAAATCTCTCGGCAATTTTTTGAAAAAAACCACCCCAAAAAGAATGTAAAAAAGAAGGGATGAAAATACTGGCCAAATCCAAGGAGTAACGCTGCACTCCCTCCTGCTTAAGAAAATTATCTGCAGATAAGGCCAATTTTATTGTGGGATAATAAGGAAGAATGACAAAAACGACAAAGAGAGCAACAAAAAGAAAAAAATAAAACCAAAATTTCTTTTTAAGGAACAGCCGGCGCTGCTGGAAAAATTGATAAAAAACATATAAGAAAAGAAAAATTAAAGAAAAAGCTAAATAATGATGCTCCTCCCAAGCGATGATCGTTAAAAATAGCATTGCTAGTATAAAATTCTTCCAGTTTATCTTTTCAAAAAACTTTATTAGGTATAAGACAAAAAAAGGAAGCCACATAATCTGCAAAGCGCCGAAATGCCCTAAGGCATGAGCAAAATGGTAAGGAGCGAAAGCAAAGAAAAAACCGCTGATAAATGCAGCCCATTTGTTCCTGATAATTTTATTTACTAAAAGATAACAGCCAAAACCAGCTAAGAAAAAACTTGCCAGCCAAATAAGATTATAAGCAAGTGGTTCACCCAACAGCCAATGCAAAGGAAGATAAGGAATGGCGCTTAAGTTAACGAGCGGCTGATCAGGGTCCCAAATTTTCTGCACCTGAAAATCTTTGCCAAGAGAATTAAAACGCCACAGAACCTGATATACATCTCCTCCTTTCCCCGGCACTGCTGATGTAAGATTGAAAATTAAAGGATAGGTAAGAATGAGGGTTAAAACAAAATATAACCCCAAAATTAAAGGGTCAAACCAAGCCCGAGATGAAAAAAGGCCTTTTTTCATGATAATATTTAATATACTAAAAAATCGCTGATTTTTCAAGGGTAAAAGCACTTCAATTTTTCCTCTTTTTATGCTAAGATAGGTCTAATCATTTTCTTAAATTATGATGCGTATTGTTGCAGTCATCCCTGCTTATAACGAAGAAAAACATATTCAAAATGTTATTACCAAAACTAGGCCTTTTGTTAATGAAATAATAGTTGTAGATGACGGTTCCAAAGACAATACTTTTCTTTTGGCAAACGCTTTGAATGTTACAGCGCTAAGACACAAAACCAACCTAGGCAAAGGGGCGGCACTGAAAACCGGCTGTGAAGCCGCAAAAATTTTAAAGGCAGATGTTATTATCACTATTGATGCTGATGGTCAACATCGGTCAGAAGATATCCCACATCTTCTGGAAAAATTGCAAAAAGAAAACTTGGATATTGTCTTTAGCGTAAGATCTTTAAACAAAAAGATGCCTTTTTTAAAAAAAATGGGCAATAAATTTTTATCTGCGATTATTAATTTCTTCTCCGGCATTAAATTATCTGACACCCAATGCGGTTTCCGTGCCTTCAAAACAAATATTCTTGATAAAATTATTTGGGATGCAAAAGACTATTATGTAGAAACCGAAATGATCCTCAATGCAGGAAAGAACAAATTAAAATATACCGCTGTGCCCATTAGCACTATTTATTTGGACCACTATAAAGGAACTACTATTATCGATGGTTTTAAAATATTTTTAAAAATCTTAAAAGGGAAAATTTTATGTATTTAGGAGTGCAAATTATTGGTGTTGGCTTTGCTTTAGCCATGATTTATTTCACTTTTCTCTACTACAAGAGAAAAGATTTTAGCTTACTACAGTTTATTTTTTGGGAAATCGTCTGGTTGGGGTTAATTTTCGCCACGCTTTTTCCTCAAACTTTAAGGACTTTTACCAAGGAATTAGGTTTTGCCAGAGTTTTTGATTTTATAGTCGTCCTTGGCATTTTGTTTGTTGCCCTTATCGCCTTTTATTCCTACGTGCAAGTAAGGCAAATGCGCAAAAAAATAGAAGAACTGACAAGAAAAGAAGCCTTGAAGGATTTGAAAAAGAAATGAAAATTTTGATTATCGCTCCTTATTTTTTCTCTCCGCGCGCCTGGATGGTTTCTGCTTATAAAACCGCCTTAGCTTTATCTAAAAAACATCAAGTGATAGTTGTTACCTCCGGTGATAAAAAAGAAGAAAAAAGCATAAACCCCAATCTAAAAGTATATAACTTAAAACACATTTTTTTAAAAGACCCTATTAATTACAACATTATCCCGGGCCTTTTTTCTTTTATTAAAAAAATTATCAAAAAAGAAAACCCTGATATTTTCTTGATCAATAAACATATGTTTTACTCCACCTTCGCCGTTATTCCTTTAAGGATTTGGAAGAAAAAAGTGATTATTCAAACTGATACTTTTCCCGGCATCAATTGGTTTCCCCGCAACAAATTAGTAGCGATGATTATGTGGTTTTATGCCCGCATTATTGGCAACCCTCTTTTAAAGCTTGCGGATAAGGTCATTCTTTTGCACGAAGGCCTCATCCCTATAGCAAAAAAATATCATTTGAATTACCAAGTTATTCATAATGGCGTGGATTTAAAACTTTATCAGAATCCTCCTTTGCCTAAAGATTTAACCAAAAGTGAAAATGAAATAATCATATCTTATATCGGCCGCTTGGAATCAGTAAAAGGATATGAAGACATCTTAAGAACCGCTCAAAAAATTATCCCCCAATTTCCAAACGTGAAATTCCTTTTTGCGGGCAACACCGAAGGGAAAGGAGATGTTGTTCGAAAATACCAAAGCAAGCGCATAATTTTTTTGGGTCACAGAGAAGACATCCCTTCTCTTTTAAAAATCACCGACATTTTTGTTTTAGCTTCTTATTCCGAGGGACTTCCTAACGCCTTGATGGAAGCAATGGCTTCAAGCTGTGCTTGCTTAGCTAGTAATGCAGGCGGGGTAAAAGTTTTAATTAAAGATAAAAAAAACGGCCTCCTTTTTTTGCCAGGAAACTTAGAAGAATTAAAAGCTAGGCTTGTCCAACTTATTGAGGATGCTTCTTTAAGAAAAAAATTGGGCCATGAAGCCCAGAAAACTATTGCTGATAATTTTAACTGGGATAAAATTATTCAATATTACGAATCCTTATTTCAAAAAATTAAAAAATAAAAAATTGATTGAAAATCTTTTCCATTTTTCTAGTAATAATTTCCCAATTATAATTTGTTATCGCAACATCTTTTGCATTGATAATAATTTTTTGTCTTAATTCTTTATTCTCTAAATATAGTTTGACTTTTTCTGCAATACTTCTAGGATTGCACACCTGACAGAATAAACCGGTTTCATAATTTTTCAGAAAATCAGGAATGCCTCCTACTGGGGTTGCAATTACTGGTATCCCAGCCGCCATTGCCTCTAAAAAAGAACTGCCTAATCCCTCAGATAACGATGGCCGGACAAATACATCTGAAATCTTCAAATATTTTGGTATTTCTTCATAACTAATTTGACCTAAAAATTTTATCCTCTCTTCTACTTTTAACTCCCTTCCCAATTTCTTTAGTTTTTCCAATTCAGGACCAGATCCCAAAACAATAAATTTAACATTTTCCGGAAGATATTTGAGAGATCTTATCACATCATCAACGGCATTTTTCTTTACTAAACGAGAGGTGGTAATCATAAATTTTCCATCACATCCTTTTCCCAGCCTCCTTTTTAATTCCTCCAATTCTTTATTATCGTGTTCCTTCAAGAAATTTTTAATATCAACGCCATTTGGTATTACCTCGATTTTTCCTTTGTATCCCATTTCCCGGCCATATTTTCCCAAATAATGAGAAATTGCTTGAATAAAATCTGCTTTGGTAAAAATCATTTTAAAAAGTGGATAAATCCACCGCACTCTTTTTTTTATATATTCCAGAGAATACCCTTCTTGCAGTGTCAGAAGAAAAGGAATCTGAGGGTTCTTCAGTTTAAAAAACAAAGCTGCTAAACCAGCATAATTTGCCATAATCGACCAAACTAAATTATATGAATTTTTTTTATGCAAGCTTTGAACTTTCAGAAAAGCAAAGAGAGGAAAAAAAAATTTTGATCCCTTAACGCGATAAACATTTATTTTGCCGATTTTTTTTTTTTTTTTATAATTTTCATTAAATTTCAAAGTTACCATGTCAAACTGAACATTGTTGATTCTATCCGTAATTTCTTTTACCGCTCTTTCAGCACCGCT
>FWPV01008819.1_pt1 | contig 14693 bp, 9 predicted proteins | sample 2228371 | NCBI WGS metagenome assembly FWPV01 (sample SAMEA103939776, study PRJEB20133) | metagenome
TTTCTTTAATTCTTTAAATAAATCTTTCCAAAAAATATCATTACACTCATATATTTATTCCAAACGATTCTAATTTGATTAAAATAAACATTTACAAGCTCTTTTGAAAATGCTTCTTGATTTTCAGCAAGACAGGATACTGCAATTTTACTTATTATTTGATTTATTTGGCTACATACAAAATAATTATCTGTTTTCTGTAATATCGTATTTGATACGATAGATATGGATTTAATAGATTCCCAAATCCAATCATTCTCTTTTGACTTTAATAATTTTTCAATAAAACCTATGTAATACGCTAATACTAAATTTAATAATGGGTTGTCTTTATAAGCTCCTAGATTTTTATCAGCATATTTTATATCCAATGAGTAATTTAAAATACTTTCGTAAATCTTTAACAAAAAATAAATATTTTCTTTCCTTTTTTCTTGAATAATTCTATCGCTTATTGATTGCAAATATTCAAGTATTCTATTAGTAAAACCCTCATCATCAACGGTATAGGTTCCCCAAAAAGACGCAGGTGTTCTAATGAAATATCCGTTTCTTAAATCTAAATGTTTCAAATATATGTCGTGAATATATTTTAAAGTTAAATTGAAAGAGTTTATTTCGTTTTTTGCCAACAATCTCAAACCGATTTCAAATAAATACTTAACATTTTCTAACACGACTAAATGCCAATTGGGAGTTGTTTTATATTGAACATCTAAAGAGAAATCCTTGGTTTCTTCTTTATACTCAAAAATTTTATTTTGAATATGAGCATGTTTTTTTAACTCTTTATTTATTTTTTCTAACCGCTTTGTGGCATCGGCTTTAATTTTCGTTAAAGTTGTTTCGGGGTCTATTCTTTTTCTTGATCCTTTATAAAGAGTGTAGATTAAATAAAATGCGATAAATAAAAAAATGACGAGCGTTTCTAATACATATTTTTCAAGGAAAATAGGAGTCAAAAAAGATGCTATCGCCAGGAATACTAACAACCAAAAGAAAAAACCTTCCTTAGGATCTTTAATGAATTTCTTTAGATATCCGGTAGAAAATAAATCGGCTGTACTCTGTAAAATAAAGGTTGAAAAAGAAAATATAATAGCAATTGATGCACCGATAATTCCAGCAGTAGCAAAAGCTAAACTATATAAATTATCCTCTGTAATATTTGGATTAAAGTAGATTAAAAACTTATGCACAAAAAACACTAAAACGCTAAGAAATACAAGATAAAAAAATAGGGAATCAATGATTTTTTTGATTTTCCCCTTAACATAAAACCATTTGCTGTAAAAATATTGCTGTGATTTATAGAAAAATAAAAATACTTTCTGTTTTAAGGTGAATTCTTTTTTATTGTTAATTTCCATAAATTTTATGCCCAAAAATCCAAAAGGTTTTTAATGGCTTCTTTAAATAAAGCAGGTGCTTTTATTCCTAAAACAAGATTGCCGTTTCCGTTGAGTAAAAATCCAATTTCAATTTCAACGACTTTCTTTTCTGTTCCGCCATACAAAACAACGGTGCGGATAATTTTGTATTTTGGATAATACTTTTTAATATAAATTTTTTCTATATCGCAGAAACTTTTTAACTCTCTAATTCCGTCTTTTCTGAATTTGTACTTTTTACCTTCAACATTGATAATTTCGTTCCTACCGAAGTCAATTAAAATCAAATCAGGGATACTGATGATTTTCTTTTTATCTCCTGCTTTGTATGCCTTTCTATCAGAGTATTTTTCAAGCGGAATATGCTTTCCGTCGCTGGTAATAAAATAACCTTTCTCGCAACCAGCGTGATTTTCAAAAATTGAAAATCCTTTCGTAAAGTTTTCAACGACCAAATGAATAAAAATCGTGCCAAGCTTTTCGCCTTCCGTTTCGTATTCCCAGTAGTTTTCTTGTATTTTGCTTGTTGGCAAATTCAATCCGTGGATTTTTAATCCTAAATGATTGGCAATTTTTATAAACTTATTTCCGGCTTGAAGATGTCTTTGTTTTAAGCCGTGCTTTGTAATAATAATTTCGCCAGTCCAACCTAGTTTTCGAATCGCCGCACTGATTAAACTTAAAGCGCCGATGTTAGGATCATGAGCAAGACTACCAGATTTATACAGCCGCCCCGAAATCGTAATTTCGCTATCTCTTTTCTTTATCAAAATGGGCACATTTCCTACATGGGCGCGTCGCATTTGTTTTTTGAAACCGACAATTTCCTCTACAGAGTTAAAGCGAGTGAATATCTTCTCATCTAGTTTTTTGCCTAAAATCTCTACGCCAATTGTCTTGAGTAATTTTGTGCCGAAAATATAAGTTGCGGTAGGTCTTTCTTTTTGTTCAATCTTTAAATGATAAAGCATTATTTTCTTGATATTCGGATAGTAATTTTCTACAAGAACAAATTTTGACGCACGCTGATATACTCCGGTATTTCTGCTTTCTTTGTCATCTGTCTTTGTTTCTTCGATCGCGTATAGGGGAATATCTTTTTGTGTCGGTTGTTTATTTTGATAAAAAACAAGGAAATCAACAAAACTGGAAAGACCGCTAACCGATTTAAGAAAAACACGCTCAATTTTATTACACCGGAAGCCGACAACTTCGTAGAGAAAAGTAAATCGCCCATTTTCCAAAATCGGCAAAATCCGAATAGTGTCAATAAAACAAGCGAATTTTTGATCATTCGCAAATTTTAAAAGAATGTTAGCGATGACTTCTCGCTTCGGTCTTTCCTCGGTTAAAATCCACAAATTTTTACTTTTATTTTGTATAGTCATTTTTCTTTACGAAATATCATTATGAATTGATGGAATTGATTTGCAACAAAAGCATGGGGATAACCGAAAGGATATAGTTTTTGCGTCGCGTCATACCAAATTTTATATCCCCTAAACGACAAATTGGGTATTTCAAGTAATTTTTCAGTAACAGAATAATGCAGCATATTGTCCCCATTCCCGTTTGGTTGCAAATCTTTAACAAAAATCGCAATGTATCCTTTCGGCTTCAAGTATTCGGCTGATTTTTCTATGATTTTTTTCAAGGATTCAAGAAAAGTTTCTCTGGTCATATTCCCTAAATCTGTTTCGTGATTTGTAAAAGGAGTTGCTACAGCCAAACCGATTTTCTTTTTCCTTTGTCCAGTTCGTTTTTTACTTAACATTTCGCCGTATGGCGGATCGGTAAGGATAAAGTCAAAATTCGTATTTTTTGGTAAAAGTTTATCCAATTCTAAAGAATTACCAATGATCGCAGTTTGTTCCGCAATATCAAGTTCCTTACAAACTTTTTTATACAAATCAATGTAATCTTTGGATAGATCAATACCGATACCTTTTCTATTAGATAATGAGCAAGCAATAAGTGTTCCGCCCACTCCCATAAACGGATCAAAAACGATTTGACCTTCTTTCGTGAAAAAATCAACAAATTTTTTCATCAATTGCGGCGGTTTTGGTGAAGGATGTTTGCCACGCAAATGATGGGCAAAACCATCTTCCCCTTTAGTTGAGTAGTACGTTACTTCAACAGAGTTCAAAAAGTAGATCCACTCTGCACCACTTAAATCGTTTAGTTTGTTTTGCGGGTCAACTTTTTTGAGATAATAAATTTGCTCTTTTACGCCATTTTTTAATTCACCATTGCTATTACTTTTATATCTTTGATAACTCTGTTCAATAATTTCAGATTTGCCATACTTGTTAAACAATTTCAGTATTTCACTTTTGGGCATTATGCCTTCATCGTTATAACTCAAAAGTAAATGTTTGAAATTGCCTTTGTTTAAAATTTCTTCAAGGGCCCTTAACCCTGTTTTTGGATTACAAAATTCTGATTTCTGTTCATTATATTCTCGCATTCCGGTAACTCCTTTTATACGAGGGGTATCCCATTTCGCAATAGTTTCTAAAATGTGATAGTTCGGTGCATATTGCCTTTCGTTGTATGGGGGATCAAGGTATAAAATATCAATATCTTTGACTTGGTCCAAAACATCAAGCCCATTGATGTTAAAAACCTTATGCGTTTCATTGCTTTTTATAATATCTGGCACTTCAAGTGTTAGTTTTTTGAAAGCACGCTTATCCCATTCTTTTAGAAATGCGGCGTAAATTCCGCTGATGTTTGCCACGAATGGCACTGCTTCAATCAAAGAACATAGCAAGAAAAAGTATTCCTGCTCGTTTATTAGATTTGCTTTTTCCCATTCATTTATTTTTTCTCTGATTGCGTCAATTCTTTTCGCGTTGTCGCCAGTAAAATACTTTCGGACATAGGTTTGTCCTTTTGTACCTTCGGGCGAATAGTTTTTATAAATAAATCCTTCTCGTCCCTCCAATTCATTGAGGTATTTGATAACTTCTTTAGCGTTTTGGTTATCGCTCGTAAAAAGGGTTTCTTCAACGGGATCAATTTTCAAATGTTTTAGCAACCTCTCAAATTTTGGGTAGTGGTTTTGCTCTATATACACCTTTTGCAGAACATAGGAAAAATACAAAAGATCGGACGAAATAATTTTGTAGCCTAGTTTCTTAAAGTGTTTGCCGACGCTCGCTGTTCCGGCAAACAAATCACAAAAAACACTACCCTTAATGTCTTTTTGTTTGACAAAGGTTTCTATAAAATCAAGTAAATTTTCTTTACAACCAATAAATCGCATAGTTATTTGATTAAATCATCTACGCCAACATTCAGCGCATTGGCAATTTTCTTGAGCGTTTCAATGCGGGGGTCAGGCGTTGCTTCAATTTCAATTTTCGCTAAAGTATGTAAAGTAACACCAGCAAGTTTTGATAACTTATCTTGCGAAATACCGAGCTTATTACGGTACCTCTTTATATTTTTAGACATTATAGGTAACTCTCTTTTTATATATGGTAAAACTATACTACAAGTTACCTACAATAACTTTTACAACTTGACACTATTAGTATATGCAATTTTGTCCGTTTAGTCAAAAAAAATTAGGGAGTTCCTTTTTGTCGCCCGCGTTGAGTTAGGGAGACAAGGACGACTAAAAAAGATAATAACCTCTCCGCCAAGAAATCGACGAAGCACCGAGCGAGGTGACTAATTTAATTTGGTGGAGTCTACGAGGCTCGAACTCGTAACCTCTTCTATGCCATAGAAGTGCTCTAGCCAATTGAGCTAAGACCCCAAAAATGCAAATTAAATAACGTTTAATTACACTAGTTAAATGCAATAAGATACAAACTTTCTTTTTTTTAAACAACCGTTATAAACTTTAAGATGCTTTCATAAAACATATATCACTTATAAATTATACCATCCAAGATATCTCTTTTTTAATCATATCGCATAAAACAAATACAATGCAATTTATAATATAAAAATTTATATCAAAGCCCTTTTAATTTAATATATAACTAATTAAACAAAACATTATCTGTTCTTCCTAAAGTTCAAAATTAAATTAAAGAATTTATTAGTAAAAAAAACCATAATACTTAAATATTTAATACCACCTATTGGACTGGAGGGGATTTGAACCCCTAACTTCTACAATGCGAATGTAGTGTTCTAGCCATTTGAACTACCAGCCCACTATATTAAAGAACATAAAAAAACTTTTTTTAAACTAACCAAAGGTAAAAAATATGTCAAGTGATTACAAATGCTTACAAACCATGTGTCAAAAAAATTATACTTATTTCAAAAAAAATAGAATTATCAGAGTTTACACAGTGCTAATTATATTATATCTTAAATTTATCATTTTAAAAATTTAGCAATAAATTGCAAAATAACTTAAAAGTTAGAAGAATTTTTCAAAATAAATTATAATTACGAAGGTAAACTTTCCAAGTCAATAGAAAAAAAATTAAATGAAGCATAAAATTATTAAAATTATAACATTATTCACAGGCATTGTTCTTTTATACATTCATTACAAAACAATTTATCCTTGGATGCTTGACGATGGCTTTATATCTTTTCGTTACGCACAAAATTTTGCAAACGGTGACGGACTTATTTTTAATCCTGGAAGTGAGCATGTTGAGGGTTACACAAATTTCCTATGGATAATTATATTAACGGTTGGAAAAATAATTGGTTTTGACATTGTTGTTCTTTCTAAAATACTTGGATATATATTTAGCATTGGAACAATACTTCTAATATTATTTTTCTTTGGAAATGGAAAGCAAAATTTTGTGCGTTCAATACTATCTGCAATACTTTTAATATCAAACGGAGCTTTCACAGTTTGGGGATCAAGTGGAATGGAAACATCTTTTTTTACTTTTCTTGTAACTTTTTCTATCTTAATATTTAGAGATATAATAAAAAGTGTTACGGTAAAAAAGCTGTTTCTTTTAGGTGTTATTGTTTCACTACAAGCCCTTACAAGGCCAGAAGGTTATATTTTCTTTGTAATATTTCTATTGCTAATTTTCTTTAAATATTTTCCTTTTCATAACTTTAAGAAAGGAAAAATAAACATTCTAAAATTACTTTCGTTTTCACTAAAAAAACCGAAAATTACACAAATAGTAATTTTTATTTCTCCTTATTTAATTTTTACAACTTTTCACTTCATTTTTCGCTATTTATACTACCATGATTTCTTGCCAAATACATTTTATAACAAAGTTGGTTTAGGAATATATCAATATCTACGAGGACTAAGATATATTAAACAATTCATTACCTCTAACTTAATATTGATAATTATCTTATTTATAGGATTTGTCTTAAAGTTTAAAAATTTCAAAATGGAAAAAATTGAAGAAAATTTTTTTAATTTATCGCTATATTTTTTCATTACTATATATACAATTTACATTATATTTGTAGGCGGAGATGTCATGCCTGGACACCGTTTTTTTGCTCCCATACTTCCAGCTATCACTATTTTATCAGCAAGTAGTATAATTTTAATCTCCAGAAAAATTCAAACAAAAAATTTTATCGTGCTAATGTCTTCCATTTTTTTTCTTTTCAATTTAGCCCAATGGCAATATGATATAAAGCTAAATGAACACCTTAAAGGCGACGTAGTTGCAGAAAATGGAAAAGAAGTAGGCATATGGTTAAAGGAGAACTTTCCAAAGGATACAGTAATTGCAACAAACACAGCTGGAACAATTCCTTTTTACTCTGAATTTAAAACAATTGATATGTTGGGACTTAATGATAAACACATAGCAAAACGCAAAATGCCAAGTATGGGCAAGGGGTTTCCAGGACACGAGAAGACTGATGGCAATTACATACTTTCACAAGATCCAGATATCATCCAATTCGGATCAAGCCTGGGAAGCAAAGAGCCAGTTCTAATAAGCGACCTTGAAATATCACAAAATGAAAAATTTTGGGAAAACTATCATTTGCAAGAATACACATTACCTTCCGGAAAAACATTATATTTATACGTAAAAACTATACACAATCAAAACAATAATCACTAGAAAAATCTATAAAAAGTTTAAAATATTTCTCCCCCCATCCTATATTAATGTATAAAGATATCTAATACAAAAAATTTTAAAAAGATATTTACAAATTAAACACAAAAAATTTCGTTTTAGGTACATTAAATATCAAAATTTTTATTCACTTAATTTAATAGTAGATAATTCTTACACGGGAGATAACACTTAAGTATAAATGAAAATTATTTTTAAATAAGAGAAAAAATTTATAAAACTTTTTTTCTTATTAAATTGGTACATAAAGCAAAGGATTTACCCAAACTCCATTGTAGCTAACGCCAAAATGTAGATGAGTTCCTGTACATCTACCAGTACAACCCATATAACCAATTGGCTGGCCTCTTGTTACACTCTGTCCTTCGCTTACATATAATGTAGCATTGTGGGCATAAAGAGTGACAAATCCGTTTTTATGATCTATCATAATTTGGAGCCCGACAGCTCCATACCACCTTGCCATTGTCACTATACCGCTGTCAGTAGCAACAATCACTGTACCACCCGGCTTGGCGATATCAACACCTCCGTGCCAGGCAGAAAAATAATTTGATATGTACCCCCCTGAACATGGACGTATAAAATTACCAGTTCCAGCATTTCCACCACTATAATTTACATTTGGTTTGCTAGCGACTATTGGGAGTTTAACTATCTTCGGCTGAGGCATCTTACCATTTGGAACAAGAAGTTCCTGCCCCTCTTTAAGTGAACTTGAAACAAGCCAATTTATATCATAAATATCCTGCTCAGATGCCTCATATTTCTTTGCTATACTACTTAATGTGTCACCAGCATTTACCTTATGAATAACTCCATTTATAGGAAGTATTTCAAGTTCTTGCCCAACTTTCAGAAAATCTCCTTTTATATTGTTAGCCCATCTTATGGTATCTGTTGAAATGCCAAATTTTTCCGCAATTGAACTTATAGTGTCACCCTGCTGCACAACATACGTTTGAACATTAAATGTTCTAGCCTGATAGGATTTAGCCACTATAGCCTGCATTGATGCTCCTTCATCAAGAAAATCTGCGTCTCCTATTTGCTCTCCAGGAAAAGCAAGAACAGCAGTTTCTTTAGGAACGAAGAGATTTAATCTACCTGCAAGACCTCCAACACCAATAACAAATGTCATAAGTCCAACTCCAAACTGAAAAGCAGACTTATAAAAAGAACTCCTACCCCAAAACATCCTTCTCACAATAGCAGATTTCAAATCAGCAAGAAGAGACGACAGCCATATAATAAAAGCCCATAAATAAAAAATAAGTTGACGGAACCTTAAAATAATGTAACCTAAAAAAGCAAGCCAAAATAGGAAAAAATCACTAATTATAGATTGCGAGTATTTGTCACTAGTATTACCTTTCATGCCTGTAGCAATTATAATTCTATTAAAAAATTACATATAATTCAACTTTCACAGCCTGTATATATCTTATGCATTTAAATATTTAAATATGAATTTGTTATTTTCATAAATTTAAAAGCCTATTCAAAACTTCTGTAAATTAGTACATTTCCCAATTTTTTGAAAATTTCAGTTGTAAAAAAACTCATTTCTTATCTAACCGGAAATTGAATTTCTAACAAATTATTACGAATTAAACAAATATTGCAATAAAATAACACGATTTCTTCCCATAATCTTATACATAAAATAATTGAGACTTTTTGAAAATTATATATCTTCGTGCAATGTTGCAAGAAATTCTCTATTGTTTTTAGTTTTTTTCAATCTTTCAATAAGGACTTCAGTCTTTTCTTCGTCCTTCAAGGCATCAATCATACGTCTTATTCTCCACGACTGCTGTAAAATATCTTTAGGAAGCAATAACTCTTCATTTCTTGTCCACGATCTTTGAACGTCGATAGCTGGATATATCCTTTTCTCCGCTAATTCTCTAACAAGATGAAGCTCCATATTGCCTGTTCCTTTAAATTCTTCATAAACAAGATCATCCATCCTGCTCCCAGTGTCAACAAGAGCTGTTGCGATAATCGTTAAGCTTCCTTTCTCCTCAAAATTCCTTGCAGCACCAAAAAATCTTTTTGGAGGATACAAAGCTACAGGATCAAACCCACCTGACAAAGTCCTACCTGATGGAGGAGCAGTCATATTATACGCCCTTGCAAGCCTTGTAATACTATCCATAAGTATCACAACATCCATGCCTTCTTCAACTAACCTTTTAGCTCTCTCCAATGCCATTTCGGATACCCTTGTATGATTCTCTGGAGGTTCGTCAAAATTAGCGGCAATAACTTCTCCTTCAACGGATCTTTCCATATCTGTTACCTCTTCCGGCCTCTCTCCCACAAGTAACACCATAAGGTGAATGTCTTTATTATTTTTTGTTATGCCATGAGCTATATCTTTAAGAAGCCAGGTTTTGCCTGCCTTTGGTGGAGACACAATCATCCCTCTCTGCCCTTTTCCAATCGGCACAAGAAGATCTATTAGTCTAGTTGAAAGTATATCACTTTCCGTCTCAAGAACTATTTGTTCATTTGGAAACACTGGTGTTAATTTTTCGAATGAGGGTCTTGAGATAGCCTTTTCTGGATCTGAGCCATTTACCGCTTCTATTCTAAGCAAACTAAGATATTTTTCGCCATCCTTTGGCGGTCTTGCTTGCCCCGAAACGAAATCTCCGGGTCTTAAATTAAATCTTTTTATCTGTGAACTTGAAACATATACATCACTTTCACTTGGTAGCATTTTCAAAGATCTCAATACTCCATGACTTCCATCATTTTTTATTTCAAGCACTCCTTCGGCAAAAATATTTCCTCCCTTTTTTGTCTGCTCTTCCAAAATCTTTATTATCAATTCTTCCTTCTTCAACTCAGAAACGTTTTCAAGTTTTAGAGCTTTAGCCAGCTTGCGTAAATCAGCAAGAGTCTTTGTATAAAGCTCTGATATAGTTAATTCTTTTTTCACAGGATTAATCATAAAAATTTAAATGCAGGAAATATTCAATTAACAATGAAATCTTTCAAATTGAGGATACTCTGGAATAGTATAAAAAAGATTATTAAATTTGTCAAATAAATAATAAAGAAAATTTGAAGAATATTTAAATCAAAACGGGATCGGCACTGCCCCAACCGACCCCGATAAAAATTATCATTAACTATTCTGAAAGCTTTTATCGAAGTCGCAATTGATTCCACTACCAAGAGTCCAGTTGGGTGTACGCGAACCAGACTCTGGGTACTAGAAACAATTCTTATTTAATGAGCTAATGTGATAGAATTATAACCTATAACATTATCATTGTCAAGTCCTATAGTTTTTAATTGTATAAATAAAAAAATTTACTTCAATTTAAAAATTTTAACAATGTCAGACACATGGCTTATATATCTATATTTACATTTTTTACTCGTCTTAGTTAAGAGAGATTCTTCAGGGATAATAATGTCACTGTATCCAAGTCTTCTAAGAGCTTTTAATTTTTCATTTAAATAAGGAGTATTATGAATTCTACCTGTAAGGCTAACTTCGCCTATTGCAACAATGTCAGAGTCAACTTTTCTATCAAGGTAAGAAGAGACAAGTGATATACAAATACTTAAATCCAATGAAGAATCACTTACTTTAAAACCATTAGCAATGTTAATATATACATCCTTATCCAAAAAATTCATTTTTAAGTGTTTTGATAACAAAGCACAAAACATTTGCACCTTAGTTCTCTTAATTCCACTTACAACTCTTTGAGGTAAAGCAAAAACACTTTTTGATATTAATGACTGAATTTCAATTATCATCGCCCTATTACCCTCAAAAATGACTCCTTTACTTACACCAACACTGGAGTCTTTTGTTAAAACAAACATCTCTGACGGATTTGTAGCATCAGCAAAACCAAGATGATCAAAAGTAAAAACGCCAATTTCTGAAGTTGAGCCAAATCTATTTTTCACCCCTCTTAATATTCTAACACCATGCGATGAATCGCCTTCAAGATAAAAGACTCCATCAACAAGATGTTCTATCGTTTTAGGACCTGCAAGATCTCCACCCTTCGTTATGTGACCAACTATACATACCACAATCCCAAATTTTTTCGCATATTCAACTATGCGAGATGTACACTCTTTTACTTGGCCTATCGCACCAGGAATACCTTTTAAATCTTCCGTTTTAACTGTTTGAATAGAATCTATAACAGCAAATTGGTATTTATTTTTACTAATAGTAGATAGAATTTTGTCAATATCGTTATTAAAAACTGCTTCAATAGTAACGTTTATACCTAATCTTTTTGAATGATAAGAAATCTGCTCAAGCGATTCCTCAGCACTTATATAAACGCCATTTTTACCGCTCTTAATTATATTTTGCAATAGTTGCAACAACAGAGTTGTTTTACCCACTCCAGGCTCTCCACTAATCAATATAACTTCACCTTTTACAAATCCTCCTCCTAGAGTTCTATCAAATTCACTGAACCCTGTCTTTATTCTTTCGTGAGAAATAACTTTTCCCACCTTTTCCACTTTTGCAATCTTTTTACTTCTTGAAACTCCATTAGATACAATTTTCAAAGTATTCCAATTCCCACAATTTGTACACCTTCCCATCCACTTTAGAGTTTCAAAACCACATTCAATACAAGCATATTTATTTTCTCTCATAAGAACATTATTTTGGTATCAGTACAAGTTTGTTACCCTTCTTTGTAATTTTAACATTGCCAAGTTTACCGCCTCTTTCAATAAGTAAATCGGAAAGCGGATTCTCAACCAACTCTTGGATTTTTCTAATAATATTCCTTGCTCCGTATTCCTTACTAAAACCTTCTGTGGCTATATATTTTATTGCTGACATATCTGCATCAATTTTGATACCTCTTTCATCTAATCTTTTGTTTAATTGCTCCAACAAAACTTTTGTTATCCCCTTCGCGTCTTTTAAATCCAAACCACGGAAAATCACAATCTCGTCAATCCTATTGATAAATTCAGGCCGTAATGATTTTTTCAATTCATCAATCAATCTCTCACGCATTCTTTCATACGCTTGATCAATTTGGCTTCGCGAGCTATCTTCTTCTAGTTTAAAACCAAGAACTTTATCTTTACTTATCTCATTTGCACCAATATTGGAAGTAAGAATAACAATAGTATTTTTAAAATTTACCTTTCTCCCTTTACTATCATTTATATGTCCTTCTTCAAAAATCTGTAACATAATATTTAGAAGCTCAGGATGAGCTTTCTCTATTTCGTCAAAAAGTACAACTGAGTAAGGTCTTTTCCTTATTTTCTCGGTAAGTTGCCCACCTTGTTGATAACCAACATATCCAGGTGGCGAACCGATTATTTTGGATACGCTATGCTGTTCCATATACTCACTCATATCAATTTGTATTAGAGACTTTTCACTCCCAAAAAACTCTTGCGCTATAGCTTTTGCCATTTCAGTTTTCCCCACCCCAGTTGGCCCTAAAAACAAAAAACTTGCAAGAGGTCTCGTTTCATCGGATATTCCCATCCTTGATCTCTTTAAAGCATCAGTCACTCTTTTAATAGCATCTTCCTGTCCAATTATTCTTTTAGATATTCTTTTTGATAAATCTTTCAAAGCACGAATCTGGCCAATAGTAAGTGTAGCAACAGGTATCCCAGTCCATTCCGCAACGATTTTTTTTACATCCTCCTGTTCTACTTTAAACTCGCCTTTTTTAACAGATAACTCTCTTGCTTTACTTTGTTTCTCTAAATCTTCCTTTAATTTTTCCTCCATTTTCCTTATTCCAACAGCTTTATCAAAATCCATTTGTAAAAGAGCTTCATTTTTTTTCTTCCCTAACTCAAGTAATTTCTGCTTTATCTCATGATACCCCTCATAACTTCTTTCCTGCTTTAATTTTTCAGCCGCTGCAGCTTCATCAAGAACATCAATTGCTTTATCTGGTAAAAACCTATCCGCAATATACCTGTCTGAAAGTTTTGCTGCAGCAATGATCGCATCATCAGTAATTTTTACCCCATGGTATTCTTCAAGCTTGTATCTTATGCCTTTCAAAATTTCTATAGCATCATCGACACTTATTTCATCTACTAAAATTGGCTGAAACCTTCTTGACAACGCCGGATCTTCTTCAAAATATTGCCTATATTCTCCTATAGTCGTTGCGCCTATAACACGTATGGAGCCATCAGTTAGTCTGGGTTTTAAAATATTCGCAATATCCATAGTTCTATCAGCTCCAGTCGCACCCGCTCCAATTATCATATGAATTTCATCAATAAACAGTATTTTATTCGGAGAAGCAGATACCTCAGACACTAAAACCAAAAGCCTTTGCTCTACATCTCCCCTAACTTTGCTTCCAGCTATAATTGAAGCAATATCTACTTGGTAGATTTCGTAATTTTTAATAGATTCTGGTACATCTCCTCTTACAATTCTTTGCACAAGTCCTTCTACTACAGCTGTCTTTCCAACACCAGCTTCACCAACTAATATCGGATTGTTCTTTGTTTGTCTAGAAAGAATCCTAATTAATCTTCCAATTTCCTTATCACGCCCAATAATTGGCATAAGTTTACCTTCCCTTGCTAAGTTATTTAAACTTTTTCCAAAATAGCTAATCGCGTCTAGTGCTTCTTCCTTTTGCTTTTCATCTTTTATGAATATACCAGGCGCATAAGTTGCATAGGAAAAAAGTTTTGACTTCATCGTATCAAAATTAAATCCAGCACTTTCAAGTTCTTTCACATAATCCAAATGACGCAATTTTAGAAAAGCTAAAAGAATATGTTCAGTCCCAACATAAACATGATTAAATTCATGAGCAAGAATAAATGCAGTTTTTATTAATTCTTTAACCTCATTTGAAACTTCAATTGCCGTAGTTTTTTTCTCTTCCTTCTTAATAAATTTTTTTTCTATACTTTCTATAGTTTTCTTAAGATCAATTCCAAGTGACCTTAAGAATCTCGCAGCAAGCCCCCTATCAAGAGATAAAAGTGATATGAAAACATGTTCAAGATTAACAGATTTGCTGTTTAAGCTTTTGGCAATCTTATACGAATTAGCTAAAACCTGCTTAGCATTTTCCGTTAACTTATCAAATTTGTGTTCTTTTTTATTCATAATAACTATTTTACCAGAAAAATAATTTTAGGAGAATAGAATGCACAGGTTGCATACATCTTACGCACTAGAGGTGCTTTTATTATGTAACATTTTAAATTGCTCCAAAGGTGTCATTGA
>FWPV01010887.1_pt1 | contig 14692 bp, 16 predicted proteins | sample 2228371 | NCBI WGS metagenome assembly FWPV01 (sample SAMEA103939776, study PRJEB20133) | metagenome
CGTCGGAGCCCACGCAGGACCCGATCTCGTGCAGGTTGCGCACCTCCACGTCCTCGCAACCGCCGCGCGTCACCATCCAAGTGCGCGGTCGGATGATCGTGACGTTCGAGATGGAGCAACCCCGGCAACCATCCAGGATCACCATCCGACCCCAGTCTGCGTCGAACGCCCCGCCGCCCCCGTCGAGCACCCCGCCACCGCCGCTATGCGCGTTCTCCGCCCCCTGCGCGCGCACAACCCCCTGCACGATCGCGCCGGGCTCGATCCACAGCGTCTGGCCCGATCGCAGCTCAATCACCCCGGCCCGATGCACCGAACCCGCCTCGAACCGGAGCACGTCGCCGGTCGGCGGCTCTCCCGGCTCCACGTGGAAGAAGTACAGCCAGCGTCCGTCGGCCTCAAGGGCGAAGTTGCGGCCCCCGTCCAGCCGAAGCCGGACGACGCCGCCGGACACCTCCGCCTCCCAACCAAGCGACTGCGGGTGCACCTGGACCTCGCGCACAGGCCACGCCGCCTGCACCTCGACGTCGGCGGGCTCGTCCAAGGTGCAGCAGACGAACGAGACCTGCTCGGAATCCTTCGAGACCGGAGCGTTCAGGACGGCGCACTCCCGTCCGGCCACCCACACGCGGAAGCGGTCGCAGGCCCTCGTTCCGATCGGCTGGGGGAACGGTCGGAACGCCACGGGTCAGTCCCCCTGCTGCAGCTCCTCGAGCACGTCGAACGCGTACCGCAGATGAGGAATCACGATCGAGCCGCCCACCACCAGAGCGATGTTCATCGCCTCCAGGATCTCCTCGCGCGTGCAGCCCTCGGTCACGCACCGGTCGAGATGATAGAAGATGCAGTCGTTGCAGCGGAGCACCATGGACCCGACCAGGCCCATCAGCTCCTTCATCTTCACCGGCAGCGCGCCCTGCTCGTAGGCGGCGGCGTCCAGCGCGAAGAACCGGTTGAACCCTTGGAACCCCGCCCCGAGGATCTTCTCGTTCATCTCGAGGCGGTAGCGCCTCGTTTCGGCAGCCCGCTTGCGCAACGGATCACTCCCTCGGCCTCGGCAGCGCCGGGTACATCTTGCGGCTGAGGTTGTACACGTCCACCTTCCACTTCCCCTCCTTGCGGACCAAGGGAAGCTGGAAGTTCTCTTCGTAGGCCGCGGGCGAGAAGGCGTCTCTCTTCATCTGGACCGTCGCCACCGCCTCGTCCCCGCCCAGCTCCTTCACGTTCAGCACCTTGTACACGAACCGGTAGTTCGGGTTGGCCACGTTCACGGTGAAGTCCCAGTCCTTGCGGATCGCCTCGATGTCCCCGTCCGGCACGTAGCTGAGTTCCGTGAGCGTCTGGACGTCGCGCCTCTGCAGGGCGAGCAGGAACCGTCCCGTCACGACGGAGGGCGACTCCCCGGCGAAGAAGATCAGAACCACGATCGCGACGAGCAGAGCGATGGCGACGGCGACCATCCAGTGCACCCGTCCGGACTGCCTCATGGCTCCATTAAACCCCACGAGCCGGACTCACCAGACGGGCTCGGGAGCCTGCCTCAGGTTGTAGGGCGGAAGCACGCGGACCATCTGCACGCGCCATCGGCCGCCCAGCAGAGCGACCTCCCACAGCGTGCTGATCCTCCACCCCCCGCGGTACAGGGTCGAGAGCACCAGCGCCCGGCGCGGGACCCTCTCCTGCAGCTCCACGCGCAGGAACTCCGAGTCGCGCACGAGCGGCCCGACGGTCTGAACATACCAAGAGGCCCAAGGCTCCCGCGCGCCCTCCACGGTCAGCTCGTCCAGACGCCGCAGATCGCCCTCGGCGAGCGCTTGGTGGAACGCCCGGACCGCGCCCTCCGGCCCGAAGTCCTGCAACCGGGCGAACACCCCCAGTGTCACGACGCACAGGACGATCGGCACGACCACGCGGCCCAGAGAGGCCATCATGCGGGCCAGAATACCCGTGGACCGAACATCGGGCCGGCGGGCGCGTCGGAGCCGATCGTCCGTTCCGGCGGCGAGGGGCAGCGATGGAAGACGGCATCACGCGACGCGACTTTCTGCAGCGCTCGGGAGCGGTGGTGGTCGGCTTGGCCGCGCCCGGATGGCTCGGCGCGTTCGCCCGCGAGGAGTCGCAGCGCGCCCTGCAAGGGCGCAAGCCAGCCTCGAACCGGGTGCTCGTGGTGTGCCAGCTCAGCGGCGGCAACGACGGACTGAACACCCTGGTGCCGTTCCGCGACCCGCGCTACGCCTCGCTGCGCCCCACTCTGGCGATCCCCGGCGAGAGAGTGCTGGACCTGGACGGAACGGTCGGCCTGCACCCCGCGCTCGAGCCGTTGCAGGCGGTGTTCCGAACAGGACGGGCGGCCGCGGTGCAACGGGTCGGCTACCCCAACCCGAACCGAAGCCACTTCCGGAGCATGGAGATCTGGCACACCGCCGACCCAGAGCGTCCCCGGCGGGACGGCTGGCTCGGTCGCTACGTGGCGCAGCTCGCCGAGAAGGGCTGCGCCTCGACGGTGACGGCCGTGGGCCTCAGCACCGAGCGGCCGCTGGCCCTCTCCAGCCCTGGCGCCAACGTGCCGTGCTTCGCCAGCCTGCAGGACATCGCCCGCTTCGGCGGCGACCCCGAGGTGGAGGCGCTCCTCCGCCGGGCTCAGCGCGGAGGCAAGGCGGACCCCGCCGTCCGGCGCGCGACGGAGGGCGCTCTGGACGCGGCGTCCCTGCTCAAAGGCCGCCTGGGCGGCGTGGCGCTGCGCGAGACGTTCCGCACCGATCCCTTCGGCTCGGCGCTCTCTCAGGCGGCGCGCCTGGTCCTTGCGCTTCCCGAGGTACGGGTGGTGTACGTGGCCGTGGGCGGGTTCGACACGCACAGTCGCCAGGCGGAGACCCACGAGCGTCTGCTGGGCGGCCTCGGCGCGGCGCTGGCGGCGTTCGACCGCGAGATGCGCGGGCGCGGCATGGGCGACCGCGTGCTGGTGGCCGCGTTCTCCGAGTTCGGTCGCCGCAGCTACGAGAACGCGAGCCTGGGCACCGACCACGGGGCAGCCGGTCCCGTGCTGCTGGTCGGCGGCGGCCTCCGGCCGGGCCTCCACGGCCCCGCCCCGAACCTGGGCGACCTTTCGGACGGGGACGTGCCGTTCGCCGTCGATTTCCGGGACGTGTACGCCGAGCTCCTCAGCGGCTGGCTCTCCGCCGACCCCGCCCCCATCCTCGGCTCGCCGCGCTCTTGTGCTTTTGCTAAGTTCCTCCGATCGTAGAAGATGAATTGGGAGAGAAGTCAAGAAAGACGACTCTTTCCCGGCCACTACGCTGTGGCACTGGATAGAACGATATGTCAGTTCGACCGTACTGAATAAGGTCCTCTTTGGTTACGGGCCTGTTATCGGCAATTCCCAAGCACTTGCCAACCAGCCATTGACCCAGCCTGCTTTTGTCGCCCCTTGTGCTGATCTGCTTTGCGAACCCTTTGTGAGTTCTGCCCTCAAGCATCATCTCAAAGGATTCTCCGTCGTGGGTGACAGCCAAAAAGGTAGTACGGGGCTCAACGCCACCAAATACAACTTCAGCGATGGAAATGCAGGAGCCTGGCAACCGAATGTAGCACTCGTACCGGTCCCGCGGTCGACCCGAACCGAAGCCCCAGTTGATGCCGGAACGGGCCGGTAACTCGCCGGCACTATCCAGAAGGCTGATCGTAAGTCCTGATATTGAACTGTTTGGCTCTGTTGGCAGATCAACCTCGCCGGCAAGCCGGCCACGTCGTCGGACATGAACGCTGAGAGTCTTCATTTGCTCGCGGGCCTCAGTCAGAGGATCGCTTTCCTCCCACAGGCTCTCAAATTCCTCCTTTATCTCCATCGCATGGCGATCTGACGCGAAAATGTTGCACTCAATCCAGCGCACCAAGCCATTCTCTGTCAGGTTTGAGGATCCTAGAACAGCCTCACAGGAGTTGGCCGAGGACAGCACAAACAGCTTCGAGTGGAAACCCTGCCGATGGACCCGTACACCACCACCGGTCGGACGCGCCACCTCATCCAAGGCGAGAAGGTAGCTCAGCGTAGGGGCAGGCAGGCCCTCCTGAAGTGCTCGCCCAACGCACAGTCGAAGGCAAGTGCCAGACCCCGCGAGAGTTCCCAGCTCAAGCGCGGTGCAACCGCCGGGCGACACATAGGCAGTCGCGATGCTTACATCCTGCACGGAGGCATCCAGCCTCCGAAGAAGACGGTCAAAGAGTTTTGCTCCGCCTGCTCGGTTCGTGATGAGCACATTATCTCTCCGTATAGGTCAACTCCAGTTGGACTGGCTTCCGCACAGACGGCCCAAAGACGCCCACGGATGGGGCCAACGAGGGGTAGGTCTCACGCTGGAGCGTACGAATGAGTGCCTCGCCAATGCGTTGGGCACCAAGCGGCGGAACAGCCATACCGATCTGCTTCCGTACAGACTGCAACGACCCATAGAACACGAAATTGTCTGGAAAGGTCTGCAGGCGAGCCCTTTCCCGATTGGTGAGTGCTCGAGGGTGCATGAAATGGTAGGTGTGGGTCCCGCCACCACCCGACCCAACGATTGTGTAGGCCGGCTGGTCAGGGTGAAGCCGCCGATAGATGAGCGACAGCCGCACATTCGGCACCTTCAAGCGCAGTTCTTCCGGTACGCTCTCGTGCCAGCAGTTCCCACCCGGAGGTATGGCTTTCAAGAGCTCAATCACTCTCCTCGAGTGTTTTGGAAGCTCGTTGTTTGCCTGAACCTGCTCAACACCTGCTAAGGCCTCGGCGGAGGAAACTGGAACTGCATGCGTCGGCGCGGGCGGACGGAACACCATGTCCCAATCTGCGCGAATACCTACACCGATAACCCGCCACCTCCTCTGAGGAACCCCATACTCTTCAAACTTGAATAGGTGAACGGCGACTTGATAGCCATTCCCTGACTTCGCGAACTCCTCCATGATGAGGTTGCCACCGCTCGTCAAGAGACCAGGAACATTCTCGGCGATGAACCAGTCCGGCCGCACTTCGTTGAGAGCGCGGACGGCTTGCTTATACAAGCCACCAAAGTACCCATTAGTACCGCGCTTCTCTCCGACTACGGAGAAGTCGTTGCAGGGAAAACCGAAGGCAAGACCATGGACCGAGGGAAGACTCTTGAAGTCAACCTGCTCAACCTTCTGGCAGATCACGTGGCTACCAATCATCCTGCGGTAAGTCTCACAGGCGTCTGCAAAGCAGTCAACAGCCCAAGTCGGGCTGAAGCCGGCATTGCGCAGGCCGAGTGCCATCCCTCCGGCTCCCGAGAACAGTTCGCCAAAGCTGATGCAACCCATCTACTGAAGTTACCTCTGAGGAGCTGAGGTATTCCAGACGAGATTTCAGAACACTCACTCGCTCACCAGGATATTCTAGGCCACCTTGACTGCGGAGCACCCCCCAAGACCCATGCTGGACATCGAACGAGCCCTCACAGCTCCGTCTGGCGGTATTGGACGGCCTCGCTGAGGCAGGCTTTGGTCACCCGGTCCGAGCCCGCAAGGTCGGCGATCGTGCGGCCGACCTTCAGAATCCGGTCGAAGACGCGCGCCGACAGGTTCAGCCGGCTCATCACCGCCCGCATGAAGTCCCGGCACTCGTCGTCCAGGGCCACCAGCTCCCGGATCTCCCTCGGCGTCATCTTGGCGTTCACCCGGCCCGGACCCAGGCGCCTGGCCTGCACCTCGCGCGCCTGGATCACCCGCGCTCGGATCGAGGCGCTCGGCTCCCCCGTCGGCGCGCCCAGCAGCTCTTCGGGCTTGAGGCGCGGTACGGTCAGGTGCAGGTCGATGCGGTCCATCAGCGGCCCGCTGATCTTCAGCATGTAGCGGCTGCAGGTGGCTGGGTTGCTGACGCACTTCTGCTCGGGGTAGCCCTTGAACCCGCAGGGGCACGGGTTCATCGCCCCCACCAGGATGCACTCCGCCGGGAACGTGAGCGAGGCCTGCACGCGCGCCACCGTCACCACACCGTCCTCCAGCGGCTGGCGCAGGGCCTCCAGCACCGTGCGGTCGAACTCGGGCATCTCGTCCATGAACAGCACGCCCTTGTGGGCCAGGCTCACCTCGCCGGGGCGCGGGATCTTGCCGCCCCCGACGACCGCCGCGTGGCTGGCCGAGTGGTGGGGCGAGCGGAACGGCCTGTCCCACAGCAGCCCCTTGCGCCCGCCCTTCTGGCCCGCCGCGCTGTAGATCCGCGTCACCTCCACGCTCTCCTCCAGGCCGAGCGGCGGCAGGATGGTCGGCAGGCGCCGCGCCAGCATCGTTTTGCCGGAGCCGGGCGGCCCGACCATCAGCACGTTGTGGCCGCCGGCCGCGGCGATCTCCAGGGCTCGGATGGCGTGCCGCTGGCCCTTGACGTCGGCGTAGTCCAGCCCGTAGTCGATCTCTTCGGGGGTGGGAGGCGGCGCCAGCTGCTCGGGCTGGAGGTCGGTCGCGCCGTTCAGCAGGGCCACCATGTCGTCCAGAGTCTCCAGGCCGAACACCCGCAGGCTGGGCACCACGGCCGCCTCCTGCGCGTCGTCCTTGGGCAGCAGCAGCCGCTGGAAGCCCTTCTCGGCGGCCATCAGCGCCACGCTCAGCGCGCCGTCGATGCGCCGCAGGCGGCCGTCCAGCCCCAGCTCGCCGATGATCATCGTTCCCTCGAGCTCGGACGCCGGCACGGCCCCTTGGCAGGCCAGGATCGCCGCCGCGATCGGGAGGTCGAGGAACGGACCCTCCTTGCGGATGTCGCCCGGCGCCAGGTTGCAGACGATCTTGGCGTAGGGGAACGGCAGCCCGGAGTTGACCATGGCGGTGCGGACCCGTTCCTTGCTCTCTTCCACCGCCTTGTCGGGCAAGCCGACCATCACGAACGTGGCGGCGCCGCCCTGCAGGTCCACCTCCACCACGATCGGCAGCGCCTCGATGCCAGCGAGGGTGGCCGAATGCGCCTGCGCGATCATGTCCGGCAGGATACGCCAAACCGCGGCGGATCGGCTACCTTCCTCACCGCCAGCGGCGGACGTGCTTCATCCAGCGCCGCTCGATCGACCGCCGCAGGCGCTGCAGGCGGGGCACGAACTCCCTGCGGTTCCGGTCCGCGATCTCCTCGAACCTCCGGAGCTTGCGCAGCTCGTTCCAATACACGGTGAAGTCCTTGTAGCGCCAGGCGTGGAACAGGATCGGCTCGGCGTACTCCAGCTTGTCGGCCTTGCACACGCACTTGCACTCCATGCGCGACACGTCCAGCCACAGGCGCGACACGAGTCCCGAGCAGCTGTGCTGGAACTGCAGCCTCGGGGGAATCAGCTCCACGTAGCCGGTGCGCAGCATGGCGTCCAGCATGCACACCTCCTCGCTCTTGCCCCCGCGGAACGGGTCGAAGCCGAGCGCCTCGTAGTCCGCCTCCGCGCGGCGCATGGCCGCCAGCAGCTCGTCCCACTTCGGGCCGCGCTCGTAGTAGGCCATGCCGCCGTTGAAGCGAGGGAAGCAGGGCCCGGGCAGGCCGTACTGCCGAAGGATCTCCTCCACGGGCTTCTTGTGGAACGTCCCCTCCGAATCCCAGAAGCCCTGCACCGCGAACGGTTTGCCCTGGCAGTACTCGAAGATCGGGTCCAGCCGCTTGAAGGCCAGCATGTCCACGTCCAGCGACAGCACTTGGTCGGCGTCCGTGACCTCGCACGCGGTGAGCTTGTCGAGCGCGCTGCGCGGCCCCGGCGGCGGGACCACGACGTCGAAGTAGCGCCTCCAGTCGATCCCCGGAATGTCGGTCATGATCGCGCGGGGGCTCTCGTCGTTCAGGAGCATCAGCGAGCGCGCCAGGCCCAGCGCCATCTGGGCGTACTCGTCCTTGCCCCGCGCGACCACGAACACGAGCCGGCCGCTCATGCTCCCACCAGCCCCTCGGCGCGGAGCCACGCGACGAACCGCTCCAGGCCCTCTTCGACCGAGACCTTCGGTTCGAACCCGAGGTCGGCCCTCGCGCGGGAGATGTCGGCCCAAGTCCGCGTCTGCTCGGTGGCGGGCGCCGGGACCTCCACCGACTGCGCCGCCTTGCCGAGGAGCCCCTCGAGCGTACGCACGAACCGGAGGTTCTCCACCGGCTCGCCGCGTCCGAGGTTGTACAGGCGGTATCCGCCGGGGCTTTCCAGCGCGGCCACGATGCCTTGGACGGTGTCGTCGACGTAGGTCCAGTCGCGCTGGAGCCGCCCGCCTGCGTACAGCGTGATCGGTCGGCCTTGGTCGATCGCCAGCGACCACTGGAACGGCATCATGTCCGGGCGGCCGAACGGACCGTAGACGTTGAACAGCCTCAGCACGGTGACGTCCAGCCCGAACGAGTGCGCGTACGACCAGGCTGCGAGCTCCATGGCGCGCTTGCTCGCGCCGTAGGGCGAGAGCGGTCGGTCGGCGGCCGCCGTCTCGGGGAACGGAACCGGCGTGTCGGAGCCGTACACCGAACCGCTGGACGCCACGACCACGTGCCGCACGCCGTGCGACCGGGCGGCCTCCAGCAGGCTCATCGTGCCCATCATGTTCACCCGGCCGTAGGCCGCGGGGTCCGCCAGGCTGGCCCGCACGCTGGCCAGCGCGGCCAGGTGCACCACCGCCGAGGGCGCGCCCAGCGAGAACACGGCCCTCAGCGCGTCCGGGTCGCACAGGTCGCCGCGAATCAGCCAGAAGTTCGGATGGGTGTTCAGGTCTCTCAGGCGGCGTTCGAAGTGCGACCGCTCGTAGCGGTCGATCAGCGCGTCGAGGCCGAACACCCGGTGACCCTCCGCCAGCAGGCGGCGGCTGAGGCAACTGCCCACGAAGCCAGCCGCGCCGGTCACCACCACGTCCATGCCGACCAGCAAGGCTACCGCATCCGCGACGGGACGGGCTTCACGGCCGAGGCCGGACTCGATGCCTTGCCGTTCTTTGCGCAACGGACAGCCGCCTCGCGATTTCGGCACGGACGGTGCCGCGATCTGAAGGGTAATGGGACGTAGTCCCTAGAGTGCTGGTCTGGAAGGCGAGTTCTTTCGCAGGCCAAAATCAGCACGAAGAAGGACCAAGGTCGTGTCGGAAGGAAACGTTCTCTGTGGCGCTTCGGTGGCACCGTTGGAGGCTCGGCCTGGCCTCTGGTTGGGCGGCTTGCCTGAGCGGAGCCAGCCGGCCGGTGAGGTGCTCGACGAGCCGACGGTCCGGACGCTCGTCCTGCGTTGCGGCGAGGAGTGGGTGGCGATCGCCTGCTTGGACCTGTACGGCCTGAACCTCCTTCCGGCTCGGGAGCTCCGCATCCGGGCGTCGCAGGCTCTGGGGTGCCCGGAGGACGCCGTCTGCATCGTCTGCACGCGGGTGGCTTCGGCACCGGCGTCGATGCGCCTGCGCGGAGTGACGGACCGCGTGGATAAGGCTTGGTTGCGGCACGTCGCCGACCGCACCGTGGACTGCTTCCAAGAGGCGGCGCGCAGCATGCGGCCCGTGCGGCTCGTCGAGGGTTGCGCCGAGAGGTACCACTCGTCTCTGGTAATGGCCCAATCGATCGCCGACGACGGGCCCGTCGCGACGCTGAGCTGGGCGTCTGGCGTAGCCCCGGTCCTGGGCGCGTCCACCAACGCGATCTCGGCGGACTACGTTGGTTTCGTCAACCGCGAGCTGGACGGGTGGGGCGGGGTCTCCGTGCACCTGCCTGGACCTTGGAGCGAGGGGTTCTCGCAGGCTCTGCTCCCGTTCGCCGCGCCTGTCGACGGATCGTACGAGGAGGCCGAGCGCACCGGCAAGGAGCTCGCCGACTGCCTGAAGGAAATCCGGCTGCGTCCCGCCGACGAGCCGTTCTGTAAGGCGCGGGGTGGCGGAATCTCGCTGCCCGTGGCCGACCTTCCCAGCGACGACTCGCTTCGCGAGATCGAGAGCAGGGTTGGGGAGACGCAGAGCAACGGCCAGAGGGACCGAACCGGCACCGATCTGTGGCGTTGCCTAGCCGCCGCCACGGCCGACTGGATCGACGAGGCGCGCCGCCTCGCGGGAAGGAGGCGTTTGGAGTCGGTGGACGTTCCGCTCTGGCGGGGCGTGGTTGGCGCGCTGGAGCTGTTCGCCGTGCCGTTCGAGGTGGACCTCCCCACGATGCGCAGCTTCTCGCCGGCGCGGCTCGTGGGTTGCGCCAACGGCACGCTGGGTCCCCTGCCGCATGGCCGGCAGCCGGTCGGTTCGTCCTTCGAGCCCGCTCTTCCCTCGCACGTCCTGTACCCCGACCTGCACGCCCCGGTGCACCACCTTTCGGGCGCGCTGTTGAGATACGCCAAGGACTCGTTGGTAATCTGACGGGCATGCTGGCCGCGCTCGCTCCGCTCGCGTTCCTGCCGTCCGCGAAGCCCATCGACCTCGCTCCGTTGCAGAGGCGCCTCGACGCCGTCTGCCGCTCGTTCCGGGGCCGCATGGGCTACAGCCTCATCTTGCTGAAGACCGGCCAAAGGATCTCCTTCCGCGGGGACGAGCGTTTTCCCACGGCGTCCACGATCAAGACCGCCGTGATGGTGGAGGCCGTGAACCGCGTGGACGAAGGCACGCTGAAGTGGTCGGACAAGCGGCCCGTCCCTCCCGAATCGGGCCGGGAAGCCAGCATGTGGAGCTACTTCTTCAAGGACGGCGTGGCCCCGGACCTGGACGGCTGGGTCAACCTGATGATCGGCGTGAGCGACAACACCGCCACCATCGTGCTGCGCGACTGGCTGGGCATCGAGGCGGTCAACGCGCGCATGGCCAAGTTGGGCCTGCCCAACACGATGGTGCTCGGCCCCGTCCCGCCGGAGAAGCAGCGGCTGTTCCGCCTGCGATCGATGTTCGGGCTGGGCGTGACGACGCCGAACGAGATGGCCCGCCTGCTGGAGCTGATCTACCGGGGCAAGGCGGCCAGCCCCGGCGGGTGCGAGAAGATGATCCGCATCCTGGGCCGCCAGTATTGGGACGACCTGATCGGAGCCACCGTGCCGCCGGACGTGAAGACCGCCCTGAAGTCCGGGGCGATCTCCCGGAGCCGCTCGGACACGGGCATCGTGTTCTCGGACAACCCGTACGTGCTGTGCGTGTACACCGACAACCAGAAGGACCGCCGCTGGGCGCCCGACAACGAGGGCGAGCTGGCGATCCGCAAGGTGGCCCAACTGGTGTGGGCGCACCTGCACCCCCACCGGCCCTACTCGCCTCCGGCCAGCTACAAGCCGTTCGAACCCACCGGCGGCGGTGCCTAGGCCCTTAGGACGCAGCTCTCATCGCTGCAGCGCGCTTCTGTATCTCTGCAGAGAGAGCTTCACCGGCAGCTCGTTCCTCTGGCTGCAAATCGGCCAATCGCCTCGAATAGCCAACTCGGACAAACTCTTCGGGAGGCATGTCCCTGACGATTCCGTAAGCGAGAGCTTCCGGGTGAAAATGGTGCCATCGCGTCCCGTGTCCGAATTCACTGCACTTCGAATCCAAAGCAGCTAGCCAGGGTTCAGCCAAGACGGGCCGTTGGCTCTCTGCTCCGGGCAACCTCTGGCCGTACCAGTCGCTCGCACTCGCGTTCCATGCCACCGACTTGGACGGGCAGCGCGCTTCACACTGTGGCTGAGAGTCCGTCATTGCCGAGTTTGACGCTCGCGCCTCTGCCTTCACGGCTAGCTTGCGCAGAGATCGGAGATGGTCCTCTGGTATGCCGAAGAACCCTCCGTCCAGTTTGAGGCAACCGACCATTACCTGCATCCTCAAACCGGCACTAAGCGCCAGAACAAGCGGGTAAACGGTGCCGACGAGGGCGGCGAGAATCGTCCCACTCTTTCCCAGTCCCCACCACCGCTTGGCCCGTTGAGCCAGTGCCACGAACACCCACACCAATGTGATCCTGTACGTGATGAGCAAGAGGGGAATGAGAAATGAGGCTTGATCTTGACTTCTCACCGGCGGTGGCGGAACCCCGGCGCTGACAGCCTCTGCCCTCATGCTGATCAGAAGGAGGAGGCCAAGGTTTGCAGCCAGTACGATCCACCACATGCTCCGATACAACCGATTGAGCTTCTGCAACTCGTCAATGTCCGAAACGGACAGCCAAGGCTTGCCTCCACCATCCGTACTCATCGTTTTGTCCATGATCTGGCCATTCCATGTTCCACCTGGGAGTTCCTGCATCTTGGTCACAGGAATCTCAGCTTTTTGAAGCATGGGCGGGGCACATCTGGACGCTTAGAAGCTCAGAACGGTGTCGGAGTCGGAGATCCAAGCGGCCAACTCGGGCATCGAGCCCATCCGCACGCCGTCGATCCAGCGGGCGCCCGCCAGACCGCGCAGCTCGGCGCACAGCCCGCACACGGAGACCTCGGCCCCCTTGGCTAGAAGCCCTTCGATCCTTCGCCCAAGGTTCAGATCGTCGCTCGGCGCCGACTGCCCCTGGAGACCGATGGCCACGGCGTCGCACATCAGGAAGAGCCTCACCTTCGCGGGCGTCGAACCCTCCTCCAGCGCCGAGGCCAGACGCAGGGCGTTGTAGGGCCGGTCGGTGCCGTAGCCGGCCTCCGTCAGGATGATCGTCACGCTCCGCATGGACCTAGGCTACCCAGCAGGGGCCGCGGGACCGCAATCCGCGCCTTGAACCTTCCGGCAGGACGCCCGCCGCGAGGCGCGGACGACGGCTTGGGGATGGTGGGCGGTACTGGATTTGAACCAGTGACCCCTTCGGTGTGAACGAAGTGCTCTGCCGCTGAGCTAACCGCCCTCGGTCACGACCATTCTACCAGACGCCGCCGGGAATGGGTAACCCCCGAAGAGCGGAAAATCTGGCCCGGACCTGCCACCCGGACGGTCCAACAACCCCGCAATTTGTCCAGACGGGCAAAAAACTGCCCAGTTAGGCCAAAAATCCGTGCAAACTTGGACGAACCTTCGCATACAATGGAGAAACCATCCACTGGATGGATCTGGTCCGCAACGTCGGACCCAACGTCTCGGAGGTATCAACAATGAACGCGAAGCGCAGAGGCTTCACTCTCATCGAGCTCTTGGTGGTCATCGCCATCATCGCCATCCTCGCCGCGATCCTGTTCCCGGTGTTCGCCCAGGCCAAGATGGCGGCCAAGAAGACCCAAGTCCTTTCCAACGTCAAGCAGATGGGCCTCGCCCAGCTGATGTACGCCGCGGACAACGACGACCTGTTCTCGCCCATCGCGAACTTCCAGGACGGCTGGAACCTCTGGTCGTTCGTGTCGCTGGTCGAGCCGTACGTCAAGAACTTCGGCATCTTCATGGACCCGCTCGGGCCGGCCAAGCCGACCGACAACCCGTTCGTGCTGAACAGCCAGTTCGCGATGCCGCCGCGCCGCGCCGCGGTCGCCAGCTGCCCGGCCGAGACCGACATGACCGGCTGCGCCATGGGCGCGTACAACAGCGCCGCGCTGGCGCTCACCGGCGGCGTGCCGGCCGGACGCGACGGCGTCGCCGGCGCCAACAAGAGCCTGAGCGGCGGCTGGCACCACTACATCGTGGACCGCTACAACGGCGGCGTGCCCTCGCTCAGCCAGTCGCAGATCAGCCGCGTGGCGGAGACCCTGCTGGTCACCCAGGCCAACCACTTCGACATGCTGTGGGGCAGCCGCAGCCTGACGCCCGACCGCGCCTATCGCCACTGGGCGGACGCTCCGTTCAACCTGTACGGCGACATGAACATGACCTGCGGCCCGGCCGCGCGCGTCAACGCCTCCGGCACCAAGGCCGGCATCTGGCCCACCAGCGTGATCGACATGACCCAGTTCCCCGAGGGGATGAATGTGGGCGTGTACGCCGACGGCCACGCGGTGGTGCGCCAGTGGCGCGAGATGCACAGCAAGTTCGTCGACGGTCCGGGAGGAACCAAGTACATCGCCTATGCGGCTCCGCTCTACTGATCTGATCGCCGTCGCGCTCTTGGCGCTCGGTCTCGGAGGGTGCTCCTCCAGCAGCGAGCTTCCCAAGGAGCAGGACCAGGCTCTGCGCGAGAACTTCAGGCGGACGATGAGCGAGGAGGAGGTGGCCAGGCTCAAGGGACAGGCCCAGGGCGGGTCGCAGCAAGGCGCGCCCGCCGGAGCTAGCACCGCTCCCACCGACGGCCCGTCGGCCGACTGAAACGAAGCGAAGGGTGAACGCGGATCCGGGTCGTCGCTCGCAGCTGCGGGCGGCGGCCCGATCCCTTTTCGCCGATCAATCCCGCACTTTCGTGCGGACTCGCAGGATCACCCAGGTGCCCACCGCTCCGGCCGCGACGATCGCCGCCGGCACCCACAGCGGCCGGTCGCGCACCACCAGAACAACGGCGGACGCCGAAACGCTGAGCCAGAGCATCGCGAGCGCCACGCGCTTCGTCCGAAGGCTCATGCTCCGATCGCGCTGCCAATCCTGCAGCACGCCGCGCGCGGGCGACTTCTCTAGAAGCCATCGCTCGAAGGCTGGGCAGCTCCGTTGGAACGACCAGAGGGCGATCAGGAAGAACACCGTCGCCGGCATGCCCGGGACCACAAGGCCCAGATAGCCCAGACCGACGCACCCAACGCCCATCGCCGCGAACAGCCACCGCACGCCGCGGTGCGCCAGCTTGGTGTCGGTGCGTTCGAGGGTGGCTCTCTCCATGGGACGGTGGCTCCGGTTGGATCATCGGTCGTTCGGTCCGCCCCGCGGAGGGGCGAGCCGAAGGAACGGGACCCGCTCCAAG
>FWPV01010128.1_pt1 | contig 14690 bp, 10 predicted proteins | sample 2228371 | NCBI WGS metagenome assembly FWPV01 (sample SAMEA103939776, study PRJEB20133) | metagenome
AAGGGCTGGGATGAATGAAGTTTTATTAAGACCCAAAGGGTTATCAGCGGGTGTCTATTTTGTGCGGTTGGGGGCAAAAGGTGGTAGAAGAATAGAGAAGGTTGTATTGTTAAAATGATGGGGAAAGGCAATTGAAGGCAATTCAGGGCAATTAAAGGCAATACAGGGCGATAAAGGGCAGATAAGGGCAATTAAGGGTATAAAGGTTCTTTTTTCGAAAAACTGTAGTTACCCGATTCATTGGACACACATTCGTTCATTCTGTAGCGTCCGACTTTAGTCGGACGAAGAAAAAATTGATAGCAAAAACTATTAGCGTCCGGCTAAAGCATGCCCTGATGGAAATCAAGGCCGGACGCTACAGATGCGGAAAAAGGATTTTGTCAGAGGAAATTTCTGAATTTATAGATATACAATATCTTCATCATAATACAGAGACAGGAAAAGTAGTAGATAGTCGCGGATATGACGGGTGATAAGAAAGCTATTTTTTATATTATTTCTACCATTTTCACCGAGTTTCTTCGCATACTCAGGCTCGTTCAGGAGTTGCTTGAGATAATATGCAGTGCCATCTATTGAGTAAGTTAGAATGCCTGAGTATTTGTGGGTTATCTGTAAAGGAATCCCACCCACTGCCGAGGCAATCACTGGTTTTCCTTTCCATAATGCTTCAGCCACAGTCAATCCAAATCCTTCTTTTAAAGACTTTTGTAGTATAACAGTTGATGCCCTTTGCAGGGCATTTATTTCAATATCACTGGCAGGCGGTAGAAAAAGTATATGGATGTCAGGATCATCTGCACCAGCATCTTTGACTTCCTGCAGAACCTTCATCCCTTCAGGGTCATCTGTTGCACCACCACCAGCCAGCACAAGCTGGCAATCTATGTACTGTTTTACCTTTTTGTATGCCTGGATCACACCAACCGGGTCTTTTAGATAATCAAATCTGGATATCTGGGTAACAATCGGTCTGTTTTTATCTATGTTAAATTGCTCAAGAATCTTTGAAATTGTCTCTTCAGGCAGTTCTCTGTTTTTGTCACTCAATGGGTCAATAGAAGGAGAAATCAGAACCTGGGGAATTTGCAGTTTCCTTGCAAAGGATGGCGCAGAAAATACTGCGCGGTCATACTGGTTGATATACGATTCAAGAAAGCTGATTATTCTTTCCTGGGGTTCAGTGAAGTCAATATGGCAGCGCCAGAGCCATTTTTTGCCAATGCTCTTCTTTTTGTTGATAAGTCCAATGGGCTGGGGGTCATGAACAAAGATTATATCACCAGCAAACTCCATCTCATTTGCATTCATCTCATTGATTGACAAAAAGTATTCAATTTCTGATTCAGTTATCTCCACAGGCACACCATGCAGGGCATTATGCATCTTCTTAGTAATAGTAAAGAATTTCTCATCACCCTTTATCACATCCCAGCGCACATTAATTCCAAGTTCTTTTAAGAGCGGGATCATTCTCAAGAGAATTTCTGCAACACCACCACCAACTGCGGTAGAATTAATATTCTGGACTGTTTTATCTCTACACCGCTCAGCAAGTAGAAACAGTTCGTCAATAATTCCCTGACCAACAATCGGTATATAGTCTTTAATCGCAGGCATATTTTGAGATTATTACAATGAGTCTGCGGCGCAGACCTTCAAGTGTGATTGTGTATGGGTCTAACCGCTCAATTTCAATCGCTGCCTTTTCCTTCCCAATATGTCTCAGCCACCGGGAAAAGTCATTAACGCCGTTCTGCAAGCGCAGCCTTGATTCTATTAAATGGAAATATAAGGTATTGATACTTACATTTTTTAGTGCTGTAAAAAATTCATTTATGTTGTTCGCAACAAATTGTGTAGAAAGGACAAAGGTCTGGCACTGCATAAAATGAAACTCCTGACCTTCAGGTGCTGTCGCCTTTGGATTTTCTTTTTTTATGTAATCACTGAGAATACTGATAAATTGATTTCTCAGTTCCTGAATCTCTCTGAATCGTGCAATATTCACACTTGCCATTGCCTCGCCAAGTTCTTTGATATTCAAACTGCTGTTAATCCAGTAGGCAAAGTCATTAGGTGGCTCAGGATATAAGGCAAGCTGTTGATACAGAAGTCGGTGTGTGTGATAGTAGATTGAAGAAATAGGCACGGTCTTAATACCTTCCAGCAATTCTAATAGGTTTGTTGCCCTTGTTCCCAGTAGTTGAATGAGTCGGAGTCCGGTTTTAAAATAGAATGGCTCGGACATAGACTATCTTATGAGCGCCTCAAGTAAACCCCGCACATCCTGGCAATTTCGCACATAAAACTTTGCATAGGATTGAGGAGTTCCTACTTTTATGGTATAAGAATTATAGTCCAGAAGAATCTTGAACAGGTCTTCATCTGTCCAGTCATCACCGAGAGCCATGATAAAATCATAATTGTTTTTTGTAAGCCAGTGGAGTGCAGCCGTGCCTTTGTTCGCTCCGGAATTTCTTACTTCCACGACCTTACTTCCCTGGAGTATCTGCAGGTCAAGGTTTGCAGTCAGATTGATAAGATTATCAACAAGTTCTTTGGCCAAGGTATCTGCCCTTTCTTTATGTGCATTCCGATAATGCCAGACAATAGAATATTCTTTTTCTTCTATGAATGAACCGGGCAAACGGTCAACATATATTTCCATCAAATTCTTTATCTCAAGAATCCAGTTATTGGTAAGGGGTTTTAACAACTCCCAGTCCTTGTCCTTTTCTTTTAACCAGATACCATGCTCAGCAATAAGGTTGAGCTTCATTGAACCAAACCAGGCATCAATGGTTTTTCTGTCTCTGCCACTTATCAAAACAAGTTCAGTATTCATGGTGTTTGAGAGTATATCAAGGATTTCTTTAAGATTTTTGTCCGGTAGTGCGAGTTCGGGCCTGGGTACAAATGGCACAAGGGTTCCGTCATAATCAAGAAAGAGCAATCTATTTGAACTATTTCTGAAATCATTCTTCAACCTTTCTTTTATGTCCGGCGTTAAGTAATAAGTTGCATATTTGTGCTTAATTTCTTTAATTCTGTTTAAACCCCGCAGGAATTCTGTTGCCCACTTTTTCACATTATAGCGACGCAGACGATTCTGCATTATTGAATTCCGCCTCTTCTGCTCCTCTATATCTGTTTCCAGAACGCTCTTTATTAAAAAGGCGAGTTCATCAGGATTATTGGGGTTTGTTATAAATGCCTCACGTAATTCCTCGGCTGCACCAGCAGTTTCACTCAAAATCAAAACACCGGTCTTATCTTTACGGCAGGCAAGATATTCTTTGGCAACTAAATTCATTCCGTCGCGCAAAGGAGTAACCATTGCAATATCACTGATGCTGTATAGTGCGACAAGCGGATAAAAGGGTACAAAGCGGTATTGATATATAATGGGTATCCAGTCCAGTGAGCCATATAAACCATTGATTTCACCAACCAGCCCATCAATCTGCCTTTTTATTTTCTGATAGTGTTCAACCCCGATTCTGGAAGGAACCACAACCAGAACAAGAATTACCTTCTTTCTCCAGTTTGGATTATTTTCAAGGAATATCCTGTAGGCAAGGAGTCTATTAAGAATACCCTTGGTGTAATCAAGTCGGTCAATGGATAGAATTATCCTTTGTCCACCAAGTCCCCTGAGAAATTTTGTTCTTTCCTTTTCTACCTTTGGTGAGTTGACTGCATTGTGAAACTTGTCAAAATCAATTCCCATTGGAAAGGAGTCAACTTTTATTATTCTATCGCCATAGGTAATCTCACCGAGAGTATTTTCATATCCCAGGATTCTCAAAATGCAACGCAGGAAATATTGCGCATAATCATGGGTATGAAAGCCTATCAAATCAGCACCAAGGAGACCGGAAAGAATTCCCCGTCGCCATTTCTCCGGTAACAGACGAAAGAGCTCAAATGAGGGAAACGGAATATGCAGAAAAAATCCGATTGTCGCATTCGGTAATTTCTCTCTGAGTAGTTCTGGCAACAACATCAGATGATAGTCATGAATCCAGATTGTATCATCTGGTTGCACAATTTTAAGAGCGCTTTCTGCAAAAATCTGGTTCACCTTTTTGTAGTATTCCCAGGACTCCTGGTCATAGATGGCATAAGAGGGGAAATAGTGAAATAATGGCCAGATCAATTTATTGCAAAAACCATGATAAAACCTGTCCATAGTTTCTTCGTTGATATAGACAGGAAAGGCATTGTATTTTGAAAGTAACAGTGAAGTTAGATTTTCCTGCTGGCTTGGTTTTTCCACATTTATACCAGGCCAGCCAACCCAGATATATTGGGGTTGAATTTCTGAAATACCCTTGAGAGTATCCAGATAAGCACTGATACCTGAAACAAGTCCGCCCACACTCACCTTGAACCTGAACTCGTTATTCTTGACTCCGACGGTCACGGGCAGGCGATTGGATATGACAAGCAATCTATTCATTTATGATAATACCTAATTGTTTGACACCTGTCAAGGCTCTGCAATTCTGACTCCTCTCCACTTTTTTCCTCACCATAATGATGTTGTCTTGTTTTTATAGTTGCCTCATATGTAAGGCGAAAAATATAATGAGTAACTCAAGGCTTTAGAGGCTGTGTCATAATCCCTGTAGCGGTCGCATTTACCTGCCCGCCGCTTTGTTTGGCGGGTGCGACAAAAAATGCAAAAACCAATGAAATTTGATTATATTTGATAAATCAAACCGCTACAATTCTATGAAATGTTGAATTGCGACACAGCCTATTTAGCCTTGACAATTTGATTTTGAATGCCCGATAAATCGGGCAACTACAGTTTTTATGAAAAGATCAATTTATAGGGGAGAATATCATTAAAGTTTTGTTTATTAAATGTGGAGAGGACTCAGTCTGCAATTATGGAAATGGGAAATGAATTTTGCTAAAAATAGTGTAAATAATCCATGTTATATTTATTCAAAGCGCCCCTGTTCCTTCGTCATTTTCTCTATTTCTCGAGAAATTGAGAAGACGCTGTATAACTGTTTTTCATTTTTATATCAATCAGGTTGCTTTTTGATCTGAATCCTGCGTGAAAAGTTAAATAAAAATTTCTTGAAACTACAGGAAATTCTGAAATAAATTCGGAATGACAAAGAAAAAAGAGGCACTTGTAGGGACAGGGCTTGTCTCTGTCCGAAACAGCTTCTTTTACCAATGAAAAAGTGGATGATTCAAGATCACTTTCGGAGGTTTATGCTACAAAAAGATTTGAAAGAGATAGCCGAAGACCAGGGAAAGAACCGAGATAAAAATAAGATATATTAACAAAATCCTAAACCCAAATTTCTTTCGTAATACAAGGATTGTGCCATAACTCGTGATTGGGCCCACAAGCAGTATCGTCATTCCTGCTCCTGTTGTCAGCCCTCGTGTGATAAAGGCGTCAACCATTGGCGGACTTGATGTAGCACAGATATACATCAAAATGCCAAAGATAAGTGCAAATAGAAAACCAAAGGGACCAAAGAGATAACCTCTTATTAAATCACCGATCGGCGCAAATGAAGCAACAATGGCGGCAATGATGAGTCCGAGCAGGGTTTCAAGTCCAATATCCCTTATCATATCAACATAGGCATACCTTAGAATTGATATAATGTGTTGAACGAATGTCTTTTTCCTTTCTGAATCGCAACAATGGCAGGTTGCAGAAGAATTATTATTAACATTGGACAGACTGAAATAATTTCCAACCACTCCTGTCACAATTCCGAATATGATTACACTAAAGAAAATATAAATGGCAAATTTTAATCCCAGAACCGACCAGGTTACAAGAAAAGCCGAGATTGAAGTTCCTGGTGTGGCCACCAAAAATGCTAAAACCGGGCCAAGTCTTGCACCCTTTTTATGAAAACTGACCGCTAATGGTAATGAACCCCAGCAGCAGATTGGTAAGATTGACCCGACCAGTGTAGCAAAGAAAATAGGTTTTATCCCGTTTCCTCCAAGATGTTTTTCAATCCATTCTTCAGGCACGAATTCATTGATAATACCACTGATAAGAAACCCGATTGCCAGTGCTGGTCCGATTTCTACCACATACTGAAGGAGTGCCTCAAAAAAGCCTGGAGTTCCCTCAGGACAGCATTGCTGGAATAACATCGCAAAAATCTCTGTCATTGTCCTTCAAGCTTTGTATAATTCTGTAAAGCATCATAGAATGCCTTCCAGAAAGGGTCAACTTTTGGATGCTCAAGATTTCTTTCTTTACCTTCGTCAATCAAAGTCATTCCGAATTTTTGGTCGGTGAGTTCTCCAACGATAGAAGATTTTATTCCTTTCTCTTTTAAGATTTCCACGACTTTTTCTGCCTTATGTTCCCGACAGGTGACAATTAGCGTTCCCTCGCTTATTGACTTATATGGGTCAATCTTAAAGAGATCACAGATTTCGTTCACACATTCTTCAACAACGATCTTTTCCTTTTCAATTCTTACACCAAGACCTGCCGCCAGGGCAATCTCATAGAGTCCACCCCATACTCCACACTCAGTAGCATCATGCATTGCAGAAACACCATCATCCCGAACCCCAACCTTTACTGCAGTCATTGCATCCTCTACAACCGACATTTTGTAAAACAAATTCTCTGCCTTTTTTGCGAATTCATCTCCAAATTCTTTCTTAAAGAGTTTGGGAAACATCGTGGCAAAGATTCCGCAGGCCTCTATTGCTGGACCTTTTGTAATAATTATTCTGTCACCTTTTTTTGCGAACTTTGGAGAAACATATTTATCCAAGTCGCCAACCGCCAGCACAGTAGCACCGCCGACCATCGGATAATAACAATTATCATATCGGGCAGTATGGCCACAAACAATTGCCATGCCCATTTTCTTGCATTCTTCATCAATTGTCTTCCAGACAATTTCCAGTTCTTCTTCGGTCATTGACAATGGTAAATTTAAATCAATCGTGAGATAGGTGGGTGGCAGACCTGAAGTCACAACATCAGAAGCAAGGATATGTGTAGCAAACCAGGCTGCGCGCCTGAAACCATATTCAGGCACAATAAAGACCGGGTCTGAAGTCATTGCTACTGCCTTTGTGCCAATTTCAACAATTCCAACATCAACCCCATGCTGGGGCCCAACCAAGATATGCCTGTTCTCTGCCCCAAGATGGGGATAGATCAATTCATTAAAGACCTCAGCCGATATCTTACCGATTTCTGGTAGTTTTGCCATATACCTCCCTTTGTAGCAAATCTCTAAATTTCGGCTATATTAAGTCTTATAGTAAATGCCCTGCCCGGCAAGGGGACATCCTTGAAATCGTAATATTCTTTATTAAGTAGATTGGTCATCCCTATCATTCCTTTCAAATTTATTCTTTTCAGTATCTGTTGCTCTTTTCTAATAAAGCCATTTAACAGAAAACGCGTATCACCTGTTTCATAATAGTGCCAGACATAAGAGAATTCAAACAGCGAAAAGATTTTTACTTCACTGTTTACCGCATACTTTGGAATTTGTAGACTATATTTTGAGATGTAAACTGGAGGCAATTGTTTAAAGATTTGAATGTAAGAAAAATCAGATTTCAAAAAAAACCATCTGTGAGGATTATATTGTATTGCAGATTCAAAACCATAGAATTGCGTTTCACCAATATTAGATACCTGCCAGATTGATTCATCTTTATTCCTTACCCAGTCAATATTCCCTTCTAAATTTCTTAGAAAACCGGATGATTGTAAAAACAAATTCTTCCCAAAATAACCAAAGCCGACTTCATATTCCCAAGCGTGTTCGGGTTTGAGCAGGGAATCGCCCTTATTTGCCGGGTCCTGATAGTATAACTCAGTAAACGATGGGGCTCTGAACGAACTCCCAAAACCTGTATTCAATCTAATTGAGGGTATGATTGAATAACCCAGGCTGAGATGGGGATTGATTGAGTTTTTCATACCAAAGTAGTAATCATCCCTGATACCAGAAACAACTGTCCCACGGCCTTGAAAAAATTTCTTTTCAATTTGAAGAAACAAGGCAACCCTCTGGAGTTGTCTCTGACCCAGCCTTGTGCTATTCAGAGAGTCCTTTATTAGTTCAATGCCTGAGATATAAAAACCAAGGTCTTTAAGGTCAAGGTTACTTATAACCTGGACATTATAACTAAAGCTCTGATGGCGATTTGCATAGAATTCAGGTCTATTTCTATCAAGAATAAATGTATCAATATGGGTGCGAAACGAAAAAACCGGGCTAAGTATAAATCTGGGCGAGATAAACCATTGATTATTTGAATTGATAAAAAATGCCTGATTCGCCTCCCATGAAGGATAAGGTGCATAGAAGTTCTTTGCTCCAAAGCGCTTATCTAAATAACCACCCATTATTGCCAGATTTAGATTATTACCAATCGTCTGGTAAAATTTACCGCCAACATTATATTGCGCGTGTTCATAGCCTGGCGCATAACCGCTTGAGGAATCTGCTGAAAAATTGAGCATAAGATTTTTTACACCAATCATTGCCGAGATTTCTTTGTAGCCAAAACTGCCAATACCCAGACTACCACCAATTCTTCCTTTCTTCCTGGTAATGATATTTATGACTCCGCCACAGGCATCTGAGCCGTACAATGAAGAGGCTGAGCCTTTGAGAATTTCTATTCTCTCAATCTGTGGTAATGGCACTGGAATGTTCAAATTATGATGACCGGTCTGCGGGTCATTCACCCTTACCCCGTCAATCATAACCAATACTTGCTGAAATGTTGAACCCCTGATACCTGGATCAGCTTGAATATTATTACCCCTGATTCTTAAATCCAATCCTGCAGCGTCTTTCAAAGCCTGAATAATTGAGATATATTTACTAATTTCTGTGGAATCAATTACCACAACCGTTCTGGTTATTTCCAAAATATTCTTCGGATAGCGATTTGCAGTAACAACAACTGGTTCAAGTTCATATATTGTCTGGGCAAAAGAGATTGAACTAAATAATATGAATAATGTGATTCTCATATCCTGAATCCCTTTACTTTTTCTTCTGGAATTGGCTGGACAGTGATTTCACAAGAATCCTGAATCTTCACCTTGCCGGGGTCATTTCCTTTGTAGTCACTATAGAAAAGACAGAGTCCGGCGGCAAGTTCAATATCTTTTTGGTCTTTGTATTTGCTCAATAGTGCTATGGGTCCTACAAAATCTTTTGCTTCCATCAGGATATTATGATTAGAATTTGTATAAGCCTTCAGTATTCTATTTTCCTGTTCGTTTCTGCCAATGATGACTTTGGCACCACCAGGCAGACGAAAATGGCGGCCATATCTCAACAAAATTATCTCAGTAATAGAGTCTTCTTTATGAGCGAATGCATCTTTAAGGCGCCTTGCAAAGTTTGGGTCAGTAAGGCGGCAACCACCAGCTGGGCAGGGATAATCAAATATATTCTTCTCTTTAGCAAGGGCAATCTGTGGTTTGCGTGAACGTCCTGATATTGCCAGTAATCTGTCTCTATTTACAATCCCCTCTTTCTCCGGGATTGTGGGTTCAAAGAATTTTGCCGAGAGTGGCCTCAATAGTCTTCCTTCAAGACCCGACTCTCTTTCAATTATCTGCATTGCCCTCAAATTCTGAGACATCGGTCTCTCTCCAAGGACCTCACCCGTGAAAACAAATGAGGCACCTGTTTCTTCCATAATAATCCGTGCCTTTGTGAACATAAATATCCGACAGTCTATACAGGGATTCATATTTTTGCCGTAGCCGTATTTAGGGTTTTTTACGATGCTGATATACTCATCTTTGACCCTGATTATCTTCAATTGAATACCAAACCTTTCTGAAACCTTCTTTGCCTCATTCTGGCAGCCCCTTTTTGTGCAGGTGCAGAATGGAGTAATAAAATTCAAACCAATAACTTCCATCCCCTGTTCCAGCATCAATTTTACCGCCAGGGTTGAATCCAGACCACCGGATAAAAGTCCGATTGCCTTATTCATAATTTGAAATAAATTTCTTGCCGATACTGGCAAGGTTATGGTGCTCAAAAAATTTGATAATGGTTTTGTTGAGTTCTAACCAATAGGGGCGCACTGGACATGAACTGCTGCGCAAACAAGCTTTTTGGTTTTTCAAACAGCTTATCAAAAAATAAGACTCACTAACCGCATCCATAATTTCTTTGAGTGTAATTCTTTTTGGGTTTTTTGCCAGAGAATACCCACCACCAGGACCTTTTGTTGTCTTTAATATCCCGGCATTAGTCAATTTTAGAAAAATCTGCTCCAAATATTTGGGTTTGATTCTCTCCTTTTTGGCAATTTCATTCAGAGTAATTGCTTTTCTTTTCTGGGCACCCAGATAAGCCAGTGCCCTGACCGCATATCGAGTCCTTGTTGTCAATTTCATAGGATAATAGTATACTAAAAAAGTAGGATATTGTCAAGATATTTAATTTTTAGAAAGTAATAATTCTATCCGAATCAACGGTCCATTCCGCCAACTGGTTTATCGTGCTAATTTTGACACCATCAATCAATCCAATTTCTTTAATACCACGAGTATAGGAACAAGAACCACAAGCTCTAATCTCGCCACCTTTATTAATAATCGCCTTGAACATCATTTCAAGATTATAGTAACAATCGGGTGTGATTTGATTAGGCAAAGCACACAATACGGCATTGGCCCTAAAGAAGATACGAATCTCTATATCTTCATATTCTTTCTGCAGAGCAGTAGCCAAACGTAAGGCGTTATATGGATCTTCAGAGCCATAAGTTGCCTCTATACTTAGATAATTTTGTTAACTCCTTAATATTTTCTGGGAGTCCTATTTAAGATATTTTTTAACCTGGAAATAAGGTCCTTTAACATTCGCAATCGGCTCTTGACATTCTTTGAAATTTATTTATAATAACATAACTTGAAAGACGGCGGAGGCAATTTATATAAGAGAGGTGCAAAATGAAGATAATCCTTAAAAGCGCACTCTTAGTCTGTATTGCGGTCATCTTTCTATGGGGGGGTATACGCTTGATCACCCTGCCACTGAGTTCTCTTTTTATAAAGAGAATGGCTTTGACCGCATAAGGGCAAAGAATTTTTGCCTTTGTGGTGAACCCGGCACACCTGAGTTGCCGGCAGTCTATCTCAACTACATCATTCCACCGAATGCAAACGCTGAATCCCTTATTATCTCTCAATTCCAATTTACACAGATTCCTGGCGAGTTCTACATCTATCCTGCACAGCCACCAAGAATCATTGGCGAAACAGTCCCCTGGGTTCCACCAGATACATCGGTTTATAATTCTGACAATCTTTTTCCTGGTAAATCTATCAGAATTGTAGGTGAAGGAATTATGGATGGGGCAAGGATTGTGACAGTTGAAGTCAGACCATTGCAGTATCGTCCTAAAACAAAAAGACTTTTTCTTGTCAGACCGATTGGATTTGAGTTCGCGTTTACACCGAGGGCAATTCCTGAATTAAGGGCAGAGGTAAGGGGCAAAAATGAACAGGCGACTTATGATGCAGTGTTAAGAGATCTGGTAGTAAATCACAATGAGATTTCAGTTTACTATCAGAAACCTGCGATTGTTGAAGAGAATCAGCTTGGTTCACTTGCGCCATTTCCTATTGGTCCTGCAATTATTATCGCTCCCCAGGAATTTCATTCAGCATTCCAGCCTTATGCAGACTGGATGACTGACCAGGGAATAAAGACATATCTCATTACACCTCAGACAATCTACCAGTATTTTTCTGGAGTTGATAATGCCGAAAAAGTGCGGAATTACATCAAATATTGCTACGAAAATGCAGGCGGCACCTATTTTATTCTTGGTGGTGATGACTATTCTACTGGTGGTGTCTGCTTCTTACCTATTAGATACTGCTATAGCCGTTACAGTGAACCACCCGTTGATTCAAACTGGAGTGTGCCTTGTGACCTTTATTTTTCTGATTTAACTGGTAATTGGGATGCTGATGGTGATGGTAAATGGGGTGAATTGGATAATAACGAGGGTGACCGTTATCCTGAGGTTTATGTGGGCAGGTTAACTCCCTATTGTATTCAAGAGGTAAATAACTGGGTAAATAAAGTTTTTGGTTATGAGAGGACGCCAAACTTAATTCATACAACTGCACTCTGGCTTTACAAAGATATGGCAATCGGTGATGCATATACAGTATTCCCTGCCTATTTTACACACTACTACATTGAGATGAACAATGCACAAGAGGCGGTAGAGTATTATCTTAGTCAGGGCTATGGAATTAATAATATCCATTGCCATGGTGTGCGAAAATACTTTTGCGATTGGAATGCTGCAATAAAAGTTTGGGCATATTGGGAGGGTTCTCCCTGGCAATTCGATGCTGGTCTGAACAATCTTATGAACTTCAATAAATACTACTTTATCTATTCCCTATCATGCCATAATGGCGGTTATGATTCCCATTGGATTAATCCTGAATTACCACCTCCATTTGATATCCCTCCGACTGATACCTGTATTGCTGATGGATTCATAGATACCTATTCCAGTTCTATAGGTGCCTGTGCATTTCTTGGCTATACAAGGGCATCCCGATTAGACCCTTATAGTTATGACCTTGAATATGAATTCTATCGTAAGTTATTTATGATTGAAGAATTGCCACCAATTGAACCATCAGTTACAAGACTTGGCGTTTCAGAGGCACTCTCTAAATGTGGTAGTAGAATTGATTGGATGGACCATTGTGACAGGCATAATTGTTATGCCCATAATCTCTTTGGTTCTCCTTATACTGAGGCATGGACCAATCTACCCGGCAATATGAGTGTTTCCCATCCCCAAAGGATTTATGTTGGTGTTACTACATATTTCACTGTTACAGTTAAAGATATTGCCACGGGCAGTCCGCTGCAATATGCCAAGGTCTGTTTGAACAAACCAAACGATATTTATGTTGTTGGTTCTACAAACGCAAATGGGCAGGTAACCTTTAGAATAAGGCCCCAATCCACTGGAATGCTTAAAGTTACAGTAACGAGATTCCATAACAGTGGATTGAACTATACCCAATACCGTCCTTCGCAAACAATCTGTCAGGTATTATTGCCTGAAGGTGGTGGACAGGCATCAGATTCAGAAGAACTGTTGCCAGATATGCTCCGCATCACTGAAATGCCAACGGTCTCAAGACATAATCTACAAATAAAATATGGTATACCGCGTGATGGTGCAATTACTATTTCTCTCTACAATGCCACTGGTTCACAAGTTAGACTGATAAAGCGAGAAAATCTTGCACCTGGTTATTATCAAGAGATAATAGATATAGAATATCTTTCCAATGGCATTTACTTTGTAGTTCTTAAACAAGGTGATGAGAAGGTTTCAAGAAAATTCCTGCTCATAAAGTAGCAAGCAATTTTTTATCATTGGAAGCTCGTTACTTTCTACTTGCTACTATAAAAAAATACCTCCGCCGACTTTGTTATATGATGAAGTTTTGGAGGTGGTTATGAAAAAATATTTGCTTATTTTAATCTTTGCATTAGGTTTCAGTCAAATAAATTGGCAGATAGAGGTCGCTGATTCAATGCTTACCAGTGATGGTGGTATCGGCTGGGCTTCCTTAAAATTGGATAGCTTATTTCGACCCCGAATCGTATATTATCAACAGTTTACCTGGGATACAGGCTGGGTTAAACTTATATATTTATATAAAAACGATAGCCAGTGGATTAAAGAGACCGTTGACAGCAGTTATGGTAATGTTTCTACCAACTACTATATTCGACCTTCATTGTGTTTGGATAGATTTGACTATCCCCATATTGCCTATGTGCACCGTAGGGAAGACAATACCTGTACCTTATATTATGCTAATAAAGTAAGTGGAAATTGGTCAATACAGAAATTGGATAGCATGCCATACCCTTGGAGTGAACCTTCGCTATGTCTTGATACAAGCGACTACCCCTGTATTGCTTGGACATATAGAGACCTTGCTGATACGCTCTGGCGTATCAAATATATCTATTGGAATGGTCTATCCTGGAATTCTGAAGTCATTTACGATGATAATGATTTTTGCGACTGCGGGCCATCCCTTGCTATTGATAGCAAAAACCATCCCCATATTGCTTTCTATCAGAATGGTGATTCTGTAAAATATGCATATTGGGATGGCACAGATTGGGTTTTTACTGAAATTGATGAGGGATGGAGTGAACACGGTTCGTTAAGTCTTGCTCTTAACAATCTTGACCATCCCCATATTGCCTATTGCAAATGGCCTGCATTATATTGCGCTTACTTTGATGAAAACATTTGGCATATTGAATTTACTGGTGATGCCGGTTCTTGGGAGATTCGGCTTGACCTCGATGGTTTAGGTCTACCCCATATTGTTTACATTGACCAGATGGGTCAGCGTCCTGAATATTGTTATCGTGATTCTAATACTTGGCATTTATGTGGTTATATTGACCCTTATGTTTTTACATATCGTTCAGTTTCTTTTTGTCTGGATAATAATGACAATCCCCATGTGGCATATATTGGAAGCGGTCCAGGTAACTGGTATAGAATGAAATACGCCAAGGGCACTTTTGTGGGAATAAATGAAGAAAAAGAATATGGAATGAGGGAAATGGAATGTGGGTTGAAGGTTTATCCAAATA
>FWPV01008056.1_pt1 | contig 14686 bp, 13 predicted proteins | sample 2228371 | NCBI WGS metagenome assembly FWPV01 (sample SAMEA103939776, study PRJEB20133) | metagenome
ACGGGTAGATGCCGGTGTCGTGGCCGTCGCTCCAGCGGATCGAGATCCCCCAGGCGCCGTGGAGTTCGGCATCGACGACCGAGATCGTGTCGGGCTGGCCGGGTCGAGGCCAAGCGACCTCGCTGCGCTCGCGCCAGCCTCGGCAAGAGGCGCAGGGGCATCCCGCTCGCAACTCGGCCAGCGAGAACTCGCAGGTCACGCCGTCGTCGAAGGTCAGCGTCACGGCTCGCTCGCGTTCGACGACGATGTCGACCACGGTCGGCTCCATGGCGTGGACGGTACCGTCGTCACCCGCTGATCGCGACGGCGGCCAGCACCAGGAGCACGATCACGGTGTTGTAGGCGGTGTGGGCAGCTGCGCTCTCGAGCAGGGCGTCGCGTCGGTCGAGGGTCCGTCGGTACTGGTGTCGGTACACGTGCTGGAACCAGGCGCCGCCGATCGACAGCGCGACCGCTGCGCCGATGGGGATCCCGATGACGGCGTGGACCAGCCCGAACTCGAGCGCCTTCAGGACGCGCCGCGCTGGCCGCCAGTGCTCGGCTCCGGCCCGGAAGATGCGCTCCTCGGCGAAGGCGAACAGGGGCAGCGCCGGCAGCAGCAGCAGCATGAACGTCACGCGCCGGCAGCAGCAGTAGCATGAACGTCACCGGGATCGCACGGCCCCACCAGGTGCCAGCCGTCGATTCCGTGGTGCCGAACACGGGGTTGCCTTCCCCGCCGAGGGCTGTCCACCACCCCCAGTCGAGGCCGGGGACCGCCATGAGCGCCACGGCAGCGGAGAGCACCGCGCCCAGGACGAACGGGATCGGCCAGAGGTGTCGCCACCGGATCCGCCGCAGGATCGTGAGCGCAAGGGCCCGACCCGGACCGCGGGTCACGTCGAGCACCCCCTGGACGAGGCGGACCCCCACGAAGGTGATCACCGCAAGTGACACCAGGTCGACGAGGCGGTCGTCCACCCTGGGAGTGTACGGAGCACCCCCGCTGGACGTGCGGGAGCAGCTGCTTGCTACGGTCGGTCGGCATCGGTGCACGACGCTGGGGGACGCCATGGCCTGGGATTTCTCGACCGAACCGGAGTTCGAGGAGAAGCTCGAGTGGATGCGGGGCTTCGTCCGCGACGAGATCTTGCCACTCGAAACCCTCGCTGACCGGTGGCGCACACCCGAAGGGCGCGTCGAGTTCGGGCGGATCACCGCTCCGTTGAAAGAGGAGGTGAAGCGCCAGGGCCTGTGGGCGGCACACCTGCCGCCGGACATGGGCGGGATGGGGTTCGGACAGGTCAAGCTCGGCCTCATGCACGAGATCCTCGGGCGGTGCGTCTACGCCCCGAGCATCTTCGGCAACAACGCACCCGACTCGGGTAACGCCGAGCTGCTCGCGGTGGGGGGCACCGACGAGCAACGTGAGCGGTGGATGCAGCCGTTGCTCGACGGCACCCTGCGCAGCTGCTTTTCGATGACCGAGCCCAACGCCGGGGCCGACCCGACCCTGCTCACGACCAGCGCCGTCCGCGACGGCGACGAGTGGGTGATCAACGGGCACAAGTGGTTCTCGTCGAACGCGTCGGTCAGTGACTTCCTGATCGTGATGTGCAAGACCGGCGACGCCGACACCAGCCCCTACAAGGCGTACTCGATGATCATCGTCCCGACCGACACGCCCGGGGTCAACATCGTGCGCGACGTCCCGACGATGGGCGAGCCCGACCACCGCACGGGCGAGCCGGGTGGCCACGCCGAGATCCTCTACGAGAACGTGCGGGTGCCGTTCGAGAACGTCGTGGGCGGTGAAGCGGGCATCGGTCAGGGGTTCGCACTGGCGCAAAAGCGCCTCGGACCGGGCCGCATCCACCACGCGATGCGTTGGCTCGGCCAGTCCCAGCGGGCATTCGACATGCTCTGCGAGCGGGCGCTCACCCGCTACACCCACGGTTCGATCCTGGCCGAGAAGCAGATGATCCAGGACTGGATCGCCGAGAGCTACGCCGAGATGCAAGCGGCCCGCCTGCTGACCCTGCACGCCGCTTGGAAGATGGACCAGCTCCACGCGGCGGGACGGCACTACAGCGACGCCCGCGTCGAGATCGGGGTCATCAAGTTCTGGGGTGCCAAGGTGCTCTACAACGTCATCGACCGGGCGATCCAGATCCACGGCAGCCTCGGCTACACCACCGACCTCCCGCTCGAGTCCATGTACCGCGCCGCCCGAGCTGCCCGCATCTACGACGGCCCGGACGAGGTGCACAAGGTCACGGTGGCCCGTCAGCTGCTCAAGGGCTATCGGCCCGCCGATCCGCCGACCGAGCACGTGCCGACCCGGCGCGCCGCGGCGCTCGAGAAGTTCGCGTCGTACCTCGACGACCTCGCCGTCAGCACCTGAGGGGCGTCAGCCGACCGGGAGGTCGTGGGGCAGGCTCGTGCGTGCCGCCCGCAGGTAGGCGTACGGGGTGCGCAGGCCGAAGTTGGAGACCCGAGACGTGTAGACGTCGGCGTAGCGCTCGACCTGGCGGGCCAGCAGGCTCTTGTCGTTGCCGGCGCGCATGAGCGGACCCCAGACCGGGTTGCCGAGCTCACTGGCCGCCCGGGCCAACGGCGTGATCTGCTCGTCGAGTGCCCGCAGGCGGCCGAGCGCGCCCTCGATCAGGCGATGGAGCTCGGCCGGGTGGTCCCCCGGGGCACCGCGTCCGTCGCGCACACGGGCCAGGCGCAGTCGCAGCTCGGCGAGGCTCTCCTCTTCGTGCTGCTTGGACGTCATGAGCCGAGCGAGCACCGCCTCGTCGTCGGCGAAGGCCCGCGCCGCGGCCAGGTCGGCTTCGAGCTCACGCAGGATCAACGCCGTCCGCCAGCGCAGGGTCGCCTTGCTGACGTGGACGTCGCCGAAGAGGTGGTCGCCGACGTACAGGATCTGGTCGCCCGACAGCTCGAGGCTGCGCTCGACGAGCCGGGCGTTGCCGCCGTGGTACACCCGACCGAGCTCGAGGTCGCCGTGGTGGGGTGCGAGCAGGCCCCGCTCGGTGTCGACGACTTCGTAGACGGGCTCGTCGAGTTCGAAGAAGCGGGGCTTGGCGGCGGCGACGACCACGAGGTCGAACAGCGAGCGCCAGTCGCCGCTCGGCACGAAGCGGTCGAAGGCGTGGCTCATCATGGAGCGGGTGTAGGGCCATTCGGAGTTCGTGATCAGCAAGAGGAGCTTGCCCGCGGCTCGCTGATCGAGCAGCGTCTCGACCACAGCTGGGTCGAGCTCGAGATATCGGTCGGGATCGCGCACGATCTCGGCTTTCAGCGCTCCCGCCGTGTGGGACTCGTCGAGCGCCGCGGTGACCGTGCGGTAGAGCTCGTCGTAGCCCATCACCCCCGGGACCCGCCCTTCGTCCAGACGGTCGACCAACTGGGCGTACAGCGACGCCTCCGACAGCGAAAAGAGCGTGTTCAAGAAGGCGAAGCGGGGTTCGGCCAGGTCCACGAACGTGCCGGAGTACGTGGTGCGCAACTGGTCGAACGACAGCGGGCGGGTGCCGTGCTGGGCGCGGATCACATATCCGAAGCGGGTCGCCTTGACGAGGTTCCCGAGCTCGAGGTCGATCACGAGCCCTTGGATGAAGTCGTCGGGACGAAACGCCAGGTCGGCCACGGGCCACCCCCGTCCGGCGAGCAGTGACCGGGCGTGCTCGAACGCGGTCGCCTCCCACACGTCTGCCCGGTAGTGCAGCAGCGTGTAGTCCATGTCGTAGCCGATGGCGGCGACCGACCGCAGGTTGAGCGTGCGGTTCGCGAAGACCCGGCGCTCCACGGTGGTGGGGGGAGGCGCCATGGGGCGCAGGCTACCGAGCGCGTCCGGAGCGGGGTTCAGCCCACGGCTGCACCGAGCCCGGGTCGGCGGCCGAACTCCTCGGCGCGCACCGGTTCGCCGAGCTTGAACCCCTGCACGAGGTCGCAGCCGAGCAGGCGGAGCCGCTCGAGCTGGTGCTCGGTCGTGACCCATTCGGCGATGACCGCCATGTCCAGGCTGTGGGCGAGCTGGATGACCGAGCGCACGACCGGTTCGTCGGCCTCCTCCTCGCCCAGACCACGCACGAACGAGCCGTCGAGCTTCAAGTAGTCGGCGGGGAAGCGGCGCAGGTACGACAGCGACGAGTAGCCGGTGCCGAAATCGTCGATCGAGAGCCTGACCCCGTACCGCTTGAGCGACTGCAGGGTCCGTAGGGTCCCTGCGGACTCGTCGAGCAGGGTGCGCTCGGTGAACTCCAAGTCGAGCTGGGTGGGGGCGAGCTCCAGCTCGCGCAGTGTCGACAGGACCCGCTCCACGAAGATCGAGTCGGCGAGCTGGCGAGCCGAGACGTTGACGTGCATGACGAACTGGCGGTCCACGAGCCCGGCGTCGAGCCACTGTCGCAGGTCGGTGCACGCTTGCCGCACCACCCAGTCGCCGATCGGGACGATCAGCCCCGACTCCTCCGCCAGCGCCACGAACGACGGAGGGGTCAGCACGCCACGTTCGGGGTGGTGCCAGCGCAACAGGGCCTCGGCGCCCACCAGTCGATGGGTGTGGGCCGACACGATGGGTTGGTACACCAGGTAGAGCTCGCCGTTGGCCATCGCCCGCTCCAGGCCGGCCGAGAGCGCCACCCGTTCGCGTGCCGACGCCCGCATCTCGTCGGTGAAGATCTCGCAGCGGGCCCGGCCCCGCAACTTGGCGTGGTACATCGCTGTGTCGGCGTCGCGCATCAGCGAGATGGCCGTGTCGTGCACACCGTCGTCGGCGAGGACGTGCGCCGACGCGATGGCGATCCCGACGCTCGCGCTCGTGTACACCTCGGTGCCCTGGAGGATCAGGCGTCCGGTGACCGCGTGGCGCACTCGCTCGGCCAGCTCGAGCGCCGTGCCGGTGTCGCCGATGCCCTCGGCGAGGATGACGAACTCGTCGCCGCCGATGCGCCCGACGACGTCGCCCGGTCGAGTGGCCGACACCAGGCGCTTGCCGATGTTGGTGAGCAGCACGTCGCCGAACTCGTGGCCGATGGAGTCGTTCACGTCCTTCAGGTTGTCGAGGTCCAAGAACAGCACGGCCACCGACGTGCGAGCGGCTCGGCAGCGTTCCAGCGACTCGGCCAGTCGCCTGAGGAACATCGTGCGGTTGGGCAGCCCGGTGAGGGCATCGTGGGTCGCTTGGTGCGCAAGCTCGGCCTGCAGCTGTTTGGCCGTGGTGATGTCGCGCAGGCTGCTCGCGTAGTACTCGACGGTGCCGTCGGCGGCACGCTGCACCACGATCTGCAGCTCGAGGGTGCGCACGAAGCCGTCGGGGCTCCGGAACCCCACCTCGCCTCGCCAGGTGGCGCTCTGCGACGAGGTCATGACCTCACGTGGGACCTGGTCGCGGATGGCCTGCACCAGGCTGCGGGTGGCCTGGTCGCGCACGAGGTCGACGTCGTCGTGGAGGCCGAGCAGCCGTCGGGCCCCGTCGTTCACGTACTGGGGTGCGCCGTGGCGATCGAGGACGATCACGGCGTCGTTGGAGGCGTCGAGCAGGTGGACGAGGCGGTCGGTGAGCTGCCGCTGGCGCACGTACTCGGTGTGGTCGGTGGCGACCCCGATGTGGCCTCGCAGGCTGCCGTCCGGATTGCGCCGAGGCGTCGTGGTGATCCGCACCCAGATCAGCCGGCCGTCGGGCTGCCAGACGCGGAACTCGGTGGTGAAGGGCTCACCGCGCTCGGCGGCCCGCTGCCAGGCGAGTTCCGCCGCAGCTCGGTCCCCGGGATGGGCGTTGGCCCAGGGCGCGAAGCCGATCGGTACGGCAGCACCCGCGAGCACGAGCGCGCGGAACGCGTCGTTCGCGGCGACGAGCCGCCCGGCCTGGTCGGTCTCGAACAAGCCGACGGGCAGGGCAGACGCGCTGAGGTCGAGCTGTCCGGTGCCGATCCCGTCATTGTTCCACCCCGCGAGGTCGCCGCGGGTGAGGCCTTGACGATCGCTTGACGAAAAAGGGGCGAGATGCCCGCTCACCGTCCGTAGGTGCCCAGGACCACGGCCCGTTCGATGCTGGCGAAGTCGATGGCCGCCAGCAGGTCAGCGCCGTTGGCGGCGTCACCGAGCTCGATCTGCTGGTCGAGCGCGTGGATCTCGATTCGGTAGGTGTGCGGTGGCTCACCCACGGGCGGACACGGGCCGGCGTAGCCGACCTGGGGTGACTGGGCGGTGCTGAAGCCGTTCGAGCCCTGGATGGCGCCGGGTGGCAGCTGCCCTTCGAACACCTCGGTGATCGACGGGTCGATCCCCGCCACGACCCAGTGGATGAAGCCGCCGTCGCCGGTGGTCACCGCGTCGTCGTCGAGCATCACGATCGCCAGCTCGACGGCGTCGGCGGGGGCACCGGACCAGCTCAGGGTCGGCGAGATGTCGTCGCCGTCGCACGTGTGGCGCACGTCGATCCGCTCGCCATCGGTCCACGGTGCCCACACCTGGAACCGACGTTGCGGCGATGGCAGCGTCGAGAGCGACGAGATCCCGTCCGAACCGTCCGCGGGCGCGGATGCGCCGGTGCCGCCGTCGGCGGGCAGGTCCTCGACCCCAGCGGTGTCCACGGCCGTGGTCGTGATGATCGACAGGGTCTGGTCCGGCTCGGGTGGGCGCATCTCCCGACCGTCGCGGGAGCAGCCCGTCGCGAGCGCGAGCACGGCGATCGTCAGCGCCAGCGCTGCAACCAGGCGGCGGGGAGCAGGGGAGTCGGGTCGTCGCATGGCGAGCCACACACTATGGGCCGGTAGCCTGCGCGAGATGTCGCTCCGGGACCTGGCGAGCCCACTCGACGCACCGCTGTGCCTGCTCGCTGTGCACGCCCATCCCGACGACGAGGCGTCCAAAGGGGCGCCCACGGTCGCCAAGTACCACCACGAGGGCGTGCGCACCGTGTTGGTGTGCTGCACCGGTGGCGAGGAGGGCGAGCTCCAGAACCCTCGGCTGCGCGAGCCCGGACAGCCCTTCCACGGGCTGAGTGTCGAGGAGGAAAAGGCTCTCATGGCGCACTTGCGGCCGATCGAGCTCGCACGCGCCGCCGAGGTGATCGGCTTCGACGAGGTCGTGATGCTGGGCTACCGCGATTCGGGGATGCCCGACAGCCCCGCCAACGCGCATCCCGACTGCTTCCACCAGGCCGATCTCGACGAAGCGGTCGGCCGTCTGGTGACGGTCATCCGGCGCGAGCGACCCCAGGTGATCCTCACCTACAGCGACGATCAGCGCGGCTACCCCCACCCGGACCACGTACGCGTGCACGACATCTCGGTGCTGGCGTTCCACCGGGCCGGCGACCCGATCTGGTACCCGTGGGCGGGCGCACCCTGGCAGCCGCTCAAGCTCTACTACACGGTGTGGTCCAAGGCTCGTCTGCTCGCTGTCCACGAGGCCATGCTCCGCCTCCGAGGCTCCTCGCCCTTCGAGCAGAGCTGGCTCGACCGGCCCGGGCACGACCACCGCATCACCACCCGGCTCGACGTCCGCGACTTCCTCTGGGCCCGCTCGGGGGCGCTGCGAGCCCACGCCACGCAGGTCGACCCGTCGGAGCCGTGGTGGTTCGGCCTCGAGGACCACGAGCTCGCCGAGGTCTACACGTGGGAGGACTGGGTCCTGGCCCGCTCGGCGGTGGGTGGCCCGAGCGAGGGTGAGCTCGAAGACGACCTGTTCCGGGGCATCCGTCCCCCGGCGGGCAGCGTGGCGCTCGAGTGCCCGGAGGCCGTGGCGTGAGCGGGTCGCACCGGGTGCAGTACCGCGTGGTGGTCGGCAAGCGGGACGAGCGGGTGGAGGGCCCCGACGACGCCGAGGTGGTCATCTCCGTGCCGTTGGCCGACGCGCACCTGCAGCCGGAGGTCGCGTTCATGCAGGGTCGACTCAAGGCCGTGGGTCACACCGGGCGCCTGTTCGAGGTGTTCCGCTCCGGCGAGGCCGCCGCCGTGTTGTCGCGTCTGGCCGAGGGCTGACCAAGGCTCGGTCAGGGCTGCCGCATGGCGTCGCGCAGTTGGCGGTAGCCGATCAAGATGGCGCCACGGTCGTCGAGCAGTCGACGCAGGTGTTCATCGGACACGACGAGCTCCAAATCGTCGATCCAGGCTTCGGACGCCTCGGTGATGGCCCGGACCTCCGGGGTGTCGGCCGCCGGTTGCACGTGGATCTCGGTGACTCCGGGCGCGAGGTTGGCCACGGCGTCGTAGACCCGCTGGCGGCTGCCAGCCCGCCAGTCGTGGTCGAAGTGGTCGGGCACCACGATCCCTTCGGCCTCGGCGAGCTGGCGGAACGGGAAGCCCGCTTGCTCGGCGGTGATCGTCGAGGGCAGCCGGATCGGCAGGCGGAACTCGACCGCGAGCTCGAGGTAGCTGTCGAAGAACTCGGGGCGGAGCGTGATCGCCGTCAGGTGGGGAGCGAGGTGGGTGACGTCGATGCCCCAGGCCAGGGCGCGCTCGATCTGGGCTCGGCACTCGCGGCGGACCTCGTCGAGGTCGGCGTGGTCCCACAGGTCGTCGATCGTCCGGGGGAAGCCACCGTCGCCCGACAGCAGCGACGGCGCATGCGTGATGGGGCCCCAGGTGTAGAGCGGGTGTTCGGCGTTGAGCGTGAGGTGCACCCCGATGTCGTCGCCGGCGTACATCGAGGCCGCGTGGCGCGCCCAGGGCGCGGGGACCATCAGCGAGGCACACGTGGCCACGCCCTCCCGGAGCGCCCGGTACACGCCGACGTTCGCGGCGTGGCACGAGCCGAGGTCGTCGCACGAGATGATGACGAGCCGTGCGTCGGGCCCGTACCCGAGGCGTTCGGCGAGCGTGCTCACGGACGCGAACGCTACCGGGCACAGGCCGACCACAGACCCCGGTCGGCGGCCTGCGCGTCGCGAGCCGCCTGGGCGAACTGCTCGGCGAAGGTGACGTTCGGCGGGATCCGCAGCGGCCGGGCCGACCCGGCGCGGACGAGTTCCACGTTGACGAACAGGTCGTCGCTCGAACGGAACACGTAGGCGAGGAGCCGGCCGTAGTCGTCGCGCGCTTCGACGTCACGCACGAGGCGCACGGGGGTGCCAGGGGGCAGCAGCGTTGTCGTGTGGGCGCTGGCCTCTGGGCCGAAGCACTCCACGGGGGTGTTGGGCCGCACGGTCTCGGGGGTGTCGATGCCGATGAGCCGTACGCGCTCGGTGCGCCCCCCGATGCGGACGTCGATCGTGTCGCCGTCCACCACGTCCACGACCACCGCAGCCGGAGGAGATGTCGGATCGGCGGTGGTGCTCGGGCCGACGCAGCCGGGCGCGATCACGGCGACGGTGGCGAGGCAGACCGGACGAGCACGCACGCGGGCAGTTCTACCGGGGTCGCCTACCATCCGGGCATGGCCGTGCCGCCGAACCAGAGCCTGTGGTGGGACGGCGAGGCGGTGGCGGTGATCGACCAGCGCGCTCTGCCACACGCCCTCGTCGTGAACCGCTGGTACACCCTGCAGGCGGTCGCCGACGGGATTCGGTCCATGGAGGTGCGAGGCGCGCCGCTCATCGGTCTGGCCGCCGCCCATGCCGTGGCGCTGGCGATGCGGTCCGATCCTTCCGACGAGTCGCTCCAGGACGGGATCGACGAGCTGATCTCGACCCGGCCCACGGCGGTGAACCTCCGGTGGGCGCTCGAACGGATGCGCGCCGCCCTCGTCGGCCTGGAACCCTCTGGGCGGGCGGAGGCGGCGCAGGCCGAGGCGATGTCGATGGTCGACGACGACGTGGCGTCGTGCCGGGCCATCGGCGAGGCCGGCCTGGCGTTGCTGCGCGACGTGCACGAACGGACCGGACGTCCCGTGCAGGTGCTCACCCACTGCAACGCCGGCTGGCTGGCGTGCATCCGGTGGGGTACGGCGCTGGCGCCGGTCTACCTGGCCCACGAGACCGGAGTGCCCGTCCACGTCTGGGTGAGCGAGACCCGACCCCGCAACCAGGGTGCGGCGCTGACCGCCTGGGAGCTCGGTCGGGCCGGCGTCGCCCACACGCTGGTGGTCGACAGCGCCTGTGGCCACCTGTTGCACCGCGGGGAAGTCGACCTCGTGCTCGTCGGCGCCGACCGCATCGCCGCCAACGGTGACACGGCCAACAAGGTCGGCACCTACCTGAAGGCCGTCGCGGCGAGCGACTGCGGCGTGCCGTTCCACGTCGCCGCGCCCATCTCGACCTTCGACCCGCTGACCCCGACGGGCGAGGCGATCCCGATCGAAGAGCGCGCCGCCGACGAAGTGCTCGTCGTCAACGGTGGCTCGATCGCGCCCCCGGGCACCGTGGCGCGCAACTGGGGCTTCGACGTCACCCCGGCCAGGCTGGTGACCTCCTACGTCACCGACCGGGGGATCGTGGAGCCGAGCCGCCTGACGGAGGTGCTCGACCGGTGACGGCGCTCGACGAGCCGACGGCGCGAGCGCTGCTGCACCGGGCGGTGCTCGAGCTGGACCGTCGGGGCCTCAACCACAACACGACGGGCAACGTGAGCGCCAAGGTCCGCTACGAGCGCGGCGTCGGGGTGCTGGTCTCGCCCTCGGGGGTGGCGCCCGTCGAGCTCTCGCCCGATCAGTTCGTGCTGCTGGCCCGTGACGGATCACCGGCTCGGCCGGGTGAGCTGCGCCCGACCAGCGAATGGCGCTTGCACGCCGACCTGCACGCGGCACGTCCCGATGTGGGCGTGGTCGTGCACACCCATTCACCCGAGGCCGCCGCTGCCTCCGCCCTCGGTGCTGACGTGCCGGCGGTGCACTACGTGGTGGCGCGCTTTGGCACCACGACCCTGCGCTGTGCCCCCTACGCCACCTACGGCTCGGTCGAGCTGGCCGACGCCGTCGTGGCCACGGTCGGTGCCCACGGGCGCGCTTGTCTGCTCGCCAACCACGGTGCGGTCGTCCTCGGCAACTCGGTCGCCGAGGCCGTCGAGCTCGCCCACGACGTCGAGTGGCTGTGTGGCGTGTGGCGGCGAGCCCGCCAACTCGGCGACCCGGTGGTGCTCCCGGACGCCGAGCTGGCCCGAGTCGCCGAGCGGTTCGCCTCCTACGGCCAGCTCGGGCTCGATCCGCGCTGAGGGCTCAGACGCGCTCGATGATCGTGCCGGTGCCGAGCCAGCCGCCGCAGCACATCGAGATCAAGCCGTAGCGGCCGCCTGTGCGCTCCAGCTCGTACAGCGCCTTGGTCACCAAGAACGCGCCGGTGCCCCCGAGGGGGTGGCCGAGCGCGATGGCGCCACCGTTGGGGTTGGTCTTGTCGAGGTCGGCCCCGACCTCGCTCGCCCAGGCCAGCACGACCGACGCAAAGGCTTCTTTGATCTCGAACACGTCGATGTCGTCGATGCCCAGGCCGGTGCGATCGAGCAAGCGCCTGGTGGCGTCGATCGGACCGGTGAGCATGAGCACCGGGTCGACCCCGACGAGGCAGGTGTCGACCACACGCGCCCGGGGGGTGAGACCCAGGGCGGCGGCCTTGTCCTCGGTCATCATCAGCACGGCGGCGGCGCCGTCGGAGATCTGCGACGAGTTGCCGGCCGTGTGCACGCCGTTCTCGCGGGCCACTGGCTTCAGCGCGGCGAGCTTGTCGAGGGAGGTCTCACGGATGCCCTCGTCGCGGCTCACCCGGTGGGTCGTGCCCGTCGGCTTGCCTTCCTCGTCGACGTCGGGGGCGTCGATCTCGATGTACTGCCCGTCGAAGCGTCCCTCGTCCCACGCGCGCGCCGCCCGCTGCTGCGAAGCCAGCCCGAAGCGGTCGGTGTCGTCGCGGGTGATGCCCCACTTGTCGGCGATGCGCTCGGCACCTTCGAACTGGGTCGTGAACTCGTAGTGCGAGAAGTAGCTCTTGGGCACCGGCACACCCAATCCCAGCTTCTTCGAGGAGTTGATGCCGATGGGGATGCGGCTCATCACCTCGACGCCGCACGCGACCGCGACGTCGACCACACCGGCTTGTACCAGCGTGGTGGCCAGGTTGGTCGCCTGCTGGCTGGAGCCGCACTGGGTGTCGACGGTGGTGGCGGCGGTGGACATCGGCAGGCCGGCGGCCAGCCATGCCGTGCGAGCGATGTTGAAGCTCTGCTCGCCGACCTGGCTCACGCAGCCACCGACGACCTGGCCGATCTCGCTCGGGTCGATGCCGGTCCGATCGACGAGCGCCCGCTGCACGCTGCCGAGCAACTCGGCGGGGTGCATGGTCGACAGGCCGCCTCCACGGCGGCCGATGGGGGTGCGGACGGCGTCGACGATCACGACGCTGGACTTCGCTGTGCTCATGACGCCAGCCTACGGGGCGTGACCTCGCCGGAGTTCATCCCGCTGCTCCAGCCAGCAGGCGACTCGCGCGGTGAGCGCTACGTCCATGTCGTCGGTGCGACCGTGTGGGTCGACGACCGGGCCGCCGACCCGGGATGGCCCCGCCACTTCGTCGGGATGCTCGGCGACCAGGCCTGGTGGGCCGTCGACGTGCCCGCCGGTGCGGATCCCTCCGACGGCGCGGCGATCGACCTGTACGGCTTCCACGGCCGGTCCAGCGAAGCGGAGTGGCTGGCCGCCGGACGTGCGGTGCAGCTCGTCGAGTGGGCGCGAACGCACCGGTTCTGCGGACGGTGTGCAACTCCCACCGAGCCCGCTCGACACGAGCGCGCCCTGCGCTGCCCGGCGTGCGGGCTCGTGGCGTTCCCGCGCCTCGCCCCGGCGATGATCACCTTGGTCACCCGAGGAGATGGCGCCCACGAGGAGGCCCTGCTCGCTCGAGGCGTGGGGTGGAAGGTGCCGATGTACTCGTGCCTGGCGGGGTTCGTGGAACCGGGCGAGACGCTCGAATCGGCGGTGGTGCGGGAAGTGCGCGAGGAAGTCGGTGTGCGCGTCGGCCAGGTGCGCTACTGGGGGAGCCAGCCGTGGCCGTTCCCCCACAGCTTGATGCTCGGGTTCCGGGCACGTTACGAGGGCGGCGACGTGGCGTGCGATCCCACCGAGATCCTCGATGCCCGCTGGTTCCGACGAGACGAGTTGCCGATGGTGCCGCCTGGGATCTCGATCGCCCGCAAGCTCATCGACGCCTGGGTCCGCGGCGAGGCGTGAGCGGACCGATCACGCCTCGGGTGGCGAGCCGTCGGGCGCCGTGACCGCCGGCGATCCCCCGTCCGGTGCGAGGTGGCGGCCGAAGAACTCCAGCAACACCTCGAACCGCTGGCGCCGGTGGACCGGCGAGCCCGATCGGCTGAGCTCGTGGCCCTCGCCGGGGAACCGGTAGTAGGAGACGTCGCGGCCGAGCAGGCGCAAGGTGACGAACAGCTCGTCGGCCTGGTTGATCGGGCAACGCAGGTCGTGCTCGCTGTGGATGATGAGCATCGGCACGTGGATGTCGCGGGCGAACCGGATCGGCGACATGCGCAGGTACTCCTCGGGGTCCTCCACGGGGTCGGGCCCGTGCTCGGTGCGGAACGAGCTGGCGACGTCGCTCGACCACTCCTCGGTGAGCAGGTTGTTGACCGCCCGCTCGCTGCAGATGGCTCGGAACCGCTCGCCGTGGCGACCGGCGAGCCAGGTGGCCACAAAGCCGCCGTAGCTGCCACCGAGCATCCCCACCCGCTCGGGGTCGCAGAACGGGAACCGGGCGAGCGCCGCGTCGAGCACGGCCAGCACGTCGTCGATGTCGACCGAACCCCACCCGGTGCCGGGTCGTCGCGGGTGCCGGGGTCCCAGGATCGCTTGCCCCCAGGCCTCGTGGCGCCCGGAGGACCCACGAGGGTTGGACATGAGGACCACGTAGCCTGCGGCCGCCTGCAGTTGGGCCTCGTCGAAGAACGTCTCGCCGTACTGCGTGTGGGGGCCGCCGTGGACGTTGAGCAACACCGGGTAGGTGCGGTCGGGCTCGAAGCCGGCGGGACGCATGATCCACGCGTCGATCTCGTCGGTGCCGTCGGTGGTCGGCACGGTGAACCGCTCCCAGCGACGCAGCCCGGCGGCCGTCGCGTACCGCTGCGCCAGCCACGTCGCTCGCCGTTCGTCGGAGCCGTCGGCTGCCATGACGTGCAGTTCGGCGGGGAGGTCGACCTCGCTGATCGCCGCCGCGAGGGTCGGGCCCGACACGTCGAAGGAGCGGACCCAGCGGTCGCCGGTCGTCACGGCGACGGGCGGGGCGTCGCCGGTGGCGTCGAGCCGCATGACGTGGCACCGGCCCCGGTCTTCGGCCGTGGCGAGCAGCGTGCGGTGGTCGAGCCACACCGGTGCTTGCGTCCCCGGTGTCGGCTCGAACGTGCGGTCGAGCTCACGGCTGATCCAGCGGTGCGGTCCACCCGACAGCGGGACCACGCCGACGTGGCAGTTCTGGGGGTAGGTGAGCGGGTCGTCGTAGCCCACGAACGCGACCAGAGCACCGTCGGGTGAGACCGACGGATGGGAGTACGCGCCCGTTTGTCGGGTCAGCGCGCGCGGCTCGCCGTGCAGCGGCACGACGTAGAGGTCGGTGGCCAGGTCACGGTCCCAGCCGTCGTGGCGGGCGGCGCCGGTGACGACACCGCTCGAGTCGGCGAGCCAGCTGATCCCCGAGTGCTGGTGCGGTCCGGGTGTGAGGTCGCGCGGCGCGCCGGTGCCGTCGGCAGGCACCACGAACACGTGGCTCGGCCGGTCGACGATCCAACCCTCGTCGTCGAGCCGGGTGAAGAACGTCTCGATCTTGCTGGGA
>FWPV01009844.1_pt1 | contig 14686 bp, 14 predicted proteins | sample 2228371 | NCBI WGS metagenome assembly FWPV01 (sample SAMEA103939776, study PRJEB20133) | metagenome
ATAAGAAGATACATCTAAAATGGCGGCCCATTGAAGTAAGAGCAGGTTTCAAAAATTAAAAATGAACATAAACAAAGAGCGCTATAAAAAAGAGGCATTAATAATAAAGAGATCTTTTTCTCTTGATACCCTTGGGGTGTTCACCACGTCGATCCTTACAACTTTGATCAGTCTTCCCATAAGCGTTCTTATCGCTCGTTTTTTAGGGCCTGAGGGAAAGGGAACTTTAACGATTGTGCTATTAATTGTGACACAGATAGGAGCTTTTTTAACTCTTGGTGTAGAGATCGCTATAATACATTACGCCGGGCGAAATCAAAGAGAGCTTGGGAACCTTGCCAGCGCTTCGGTGGGACTGGGTATTATGCTTGGATTGGTAGGGATGGTATTTGCAATCATTATCTTCTCATTTATATCTTATGAGGTAATACCAGCAAATACATTACCTTCTCTTATACTCATAGCATCAACCATTCCCTTGAATCAAATAGGAGCCTTCCTTAGAAGTCTAATTCGTGTTTCTGGGAGAATCATCGAAGAAGGATTTATAGGGTTAATCAGCATAGCTCTGAATCTATCAATAATCGTGGCAGTCTTTATAGCTGGTTATCGACTAAACGGGATATTGGTAGGTTTATGGTTAAGCAATATTATTTTAACCCTTTTAATTTTTATCCTTGCGATTCGTTGGAACCTTGTGGTCTCGAAACCAATATTTTCTATCTCAACCTGGAAACCTCTTGTTACATATGGTTTAAAATTGCATCTCGGAAGCCTATTTCAAACCCTGAACTACCGTTTTGATATGTATCTGGTAGCATTTTTTCTCGGACCAACCTCCGTAGGTCTCTATTCAATTGCTGTGGCTATGGGAGAGTGGCTTTGGCTGATCCCGAAAGTCATAGGAACATCCTTGATGCAACGGGTAGCCACCGATTCGAAGGGGGATATCAATCGGATAGTGGGCCCGATCAATCGTCTTTCCTCTGCGATTCTTGCATTAGGGACACTGGCCCTGGCGTTATTAGGAGGCGGATTGATCCAACTTCTGTATGGAGCGGCTTTCTCTGCGTCCTATTTTCCTCTCTTGTTGTTGCTCCCCGGCATTTGGGCTCTGGGATTATGGAAGAATTTTATTAACGATTTATCAGTGAGAGGATACCCTACCATCAAATCCTATACTTCAGGGGTAGCAGTATTGTTAACGGTGTTTTTGGATATCCTTCTCATTCCTCGTTGGGGTATTAATGGTGCGGCTATTGCTTCAAGCATTGCCTACCTGACTGCAGGAGGGATCGCTTTGAAAGTCTATTGCCGGATTACAGGGTACCATTCATGGGATCTTTTAGTCATCCGTAAGGAAGATCTCCTTTTAGTCTTTCAATTGCTGAAGAATAATTTAAGACATCTACAAACAAAATCGGTTCAAGGAGAAAAAGTTGTATTTTAAAACTGAAAAGATTGATACCGGCGCTTCAGCTATGAATCAAAATATCTCGTCTCTGCCAATGGATTCTTCTACGAGCAGGGGAACTCGACAAAAACAGGGAATCTTCTACGCAATAGGTATCGTTGGAATATTCATACTAACGCTTGGGGTCTATTTCAACTCCCTCACCAACCAATTCGTCAATTGGGATGATCCTGGGTTGATTTTGAAGAATCAAAAAATACGGAGCTTAGATTGGCATAATATTGGAGATATGTTTACCCCCAAAAAGGCCTCAACCTACCAGCCTATTCGGGTTTTGAGTTATACCATAGATTATCATTTCTGGAGGCTGAATCCGATGGGGTATCGGATTACCAATATCCTGTTTTACATGCTCACTTGCATCATGGTTTTTCTGACTCTCAAACTTCTCTCATTCCATCTGAGGGAAAAGGCTCCACCTGAATCTCATTACAGAGTGGCACTGTTCGGGAGTCTGCTCTTTGCAGCTCATCCGGTGCATGTCGAGGCAGTGACGTGGTTGGCCGCCCGAAAAGAGGTCCTACAAGGGTTTTTCTTCTTCTCAGCATTTTATCTTTATCTCATCGGGAGAGAAAAAGAGGGAAGGGGAAAATTTATCTTCCTGGGGCTATGCCTCTTTTCAATCCTGATGGCAACCCTTTCCAAGCCTTCTGCTATCGTTTTTCCGGCAGTGGTTCTCTGTTATGAGATTGCAAGGCAGAGGGATCGGTGGTTTGAATATCTTAAAAGACACTGGCTTTTTTTTACAGTTGCGTCAATCATTTCGATTATCTTTGTTACCGTCCTTATCAAGGTGATGCTGGACGCAGGAGGAGTGAAACCCTATCGGGGAGGCTCTTTCCTAAATAATCTTTTAATCAGTTTTTATGCTTTTGTTTATAACATAAAACTCCTCACTTTTACTATAAACTATTCCGCTGCCTATACCCTTCCCATATCTTATCCCATCCTCAGTCTAAGAACTTTTGCTTTCGTTGGGATCACGTTATTTATGGTTGGATTTAGCATCTGGTCTTTAAAAAGAACGAAGGTCATCTTTTTTGCTTTCTTCTTTTTTCTGATCACTATACTTCCCTATTTAAACATTATCCCCATCAGCACCCTTCTTGCTGACCGATATGTCTTCATCGCCTCTTTCTCCTATGCCTTTTTGTTAGGGATCTTATTCGACCGGTTCTATGTCTGCAGGCATAAAAGGTTCTCTGACGGATTCTTTAAATTGCTCTCTGTTGCAATATTCCTGTTTCTACTGGCCAGTTATTCCTATATGACCGTCAGGCAGAACACCATCTGGGAAAACAGTTATACCCTCTGGGCAGATGCCGTCGAAAAGCATCCTGAGAGTAATACGGCCAATGCCCTGATGGGTGTGGTTTACATGGAATTGGGAATGGATGAGGATGCCCTCAAGTATCTCGAGAAAGCTGTTGAGATATTGCCTTACGATTATCAATCATTAAATAATTTGGGAATCGTTTATGGGAGGCTGGGCGAATATGAAAAGGCTTTGGATCGGTTACTGAAGGCAATCTATTTGCAGCCAGAGAACGATTCGATCAAGATCAATCTATCTATACTCTTTCAACGGGAGAAAAAATATAGGGATGCGGAAAAGATCTTAACCTATCTGATTGAGAAAAATCCTAAAAATACCGCAAATCTTCGGTTCCGCTTAGCCATGATCTTTAAAGAAACAGGACAGTATGAGCAGGCTCTTTCTGAGCTGGAGAAGGTTTCACAATTGGCTCCCCATATCATAAACTCCTATGAGGAAATTGGAAATATTTATGCAACCCTGGGGGACAAGGAGAAAGCTATTTATTATTATACCAGAGGGATAGAAGCGGCTTCGAAGGCCAAAAACAAGGCCGAAGAGTTGAGATGGATGATACAGGATCTTCAGAGATAACTTTAATAAGAGCATAAATAATATACATAAATAGTATGTTGACTTTAGAATATAATTTATAATATAAATAGTAATAACAATTGTTATGGAGGAAAGGTATGAAAGAGAGGCTGAGTGTTACGATTGACTCGGATTTAGCTTCAAAGATAAAAAAAATCTCGGCAGAAGAAAAAATCCCACAAAGCAAGATCATCGGGGAGGCGATCACTCTCTGGGAAAATAGAAGAATTGAACGCTTAATGCGCAGTGGCTATCTCGAATCATCCACCGAAGACCTTTATCTGGCTGAGTTTGATTTGGAAGCCGGGAACGAGGTGATGGAATGACAGGAAATGTGTTTCCGCGAAGAGGTGATATATGGTTAGTTAATTTCAATCCAGCCAAAGGGAGTGAACAGAAAGGAATCAGACCCGCCATAATCATCCAGAATGATATCGGGAATGAAGTCTCGCCCGTCACGATTGTTGCGGCGATTTCGAGCGTAATCAAAGTCTATCCCATAAATGTAGTAATCAAGCCTGCTGAAAGCGGTCTCGAAAAAGAGTCTGTCATTAAGTTGAATCAAATTCGTACAATTGATAAGAAAAGATTGATTAAGCGACTGGGAAGGTTAGATTTTCCAAAGATGAAAGAGGTAGACACGGCGATTAAATTGAGTTTAGGATTGCAAATATGAGGATTACAAGCATTTCCGTATTGTAATATTCCGTTATTCCATCACTACCGTGAGGGACTTAAATGCTGACATTTTTTTCGATTGTTTTTGGGGCGATGGTGGGGAGTTTTCTGAATGTCTGCATTTATAGGCTTCCAAAGGAAGAATCGATCGTCACCCCTGGTTCCCACTGTCCGAAATGTCATACTCCCATTCGGTTTTATGATAATATCCCCATTTTGAGTTATCTCCTGCTCAGAGCCAAATGCCGATATTGCAAGACGCCGATTTCGATTCAGTATCCGATCGTGGAAGCCCTCACCGCCCTGAGCTCACTCTGGTTATTTATGACCTTTGGTATCTCCCTGAGCTTTATTTACTATTTTATGTTCGTTTCCGCCCTCATCGTGATCACAGTTATTGACCTCTATCATCAGATCATTCCAGATGTGATCAGCCTTCCCGGTATTGTGATCGGGGTTTTAGGTTCTCTCATCATTCCACAGATAACCTTCTGGAATTCCCTGATCGGCATGCTTGCAGGAGGGGGAAGCCTTTTTTTAGTGGCAATGGGTTACCAGTGGCTTTTTAAAAGGGAAGGAATGGGGGGAGGGGATGTGAAACTTCTTGCTATGATCGGGGCCTTCTTGGGCTGGAAAGCGGTGATCCTGACCATTCTCCTTAGCTCCTTGATCGGATCCATCATCGGCATTGGTATCATGCTCATCAAAGGGAAGGATTTTAAATATGCCATTCCCTTTGGGCCGTTTCTTGCATTCGGAGCTGTGATCTCGCTTTTTTGGGGGGAACAATTAATCAACTGGTATCTTTATATAAACAGGTAAACGAGAGAGAGGATGGAATGTTGGAATACTGGAATCATGGGTGAACCAAAAGATTAAAGGACTATCGGGATCGTGAAGTATTAGAGGATTAGGTAAACCAAAGAGGTCTTAATTTTGCCCATGGTTCCATCATTCCAATCTTCCATTTTTCCAATAAGGTTTATGAAAAAACCATCCTGGTTATTTAAGCGATTGAACCTCACCCTCCGGACAGAGGTGGTGATCAATATCGCCCTTCTGATGCTGGTCGCCATCTTTTTGATCGGGTTCACCACTTCGAAAGCCAATGAGAGGAATATTCTTCAAACTAAGATCAGGCAGAGCCAGGAGATGATGCAGGATTTCCAGAATCTCATCGAATTCCTTTTTTTAGACAAAAGGGAGTGGAATTTGTCTTCCCCGATCATTCGCAATGGGATTCAAGATTTTATTCTCATCTATCGGAAAGAGAGAGCCACTCAGAAATTGACCGTCACTGATGAAAATCGGAGGATCATTGCCAGTCAGGCCATGGAAGGGATTGACCGGCAAGAAGACCATCCCTTGTTAAAGCAATCCATCGAGACGGGAAACATCCTGACCCACCTTGACAAGGAGAAAGGGTGGCTGACCACCCATTATACAAAATTAACCATCGCTTCTCCCCTATGGAACAGAGGCAAAGTGATAGGGGGCGTGCTCATCGAGGTCCCAACCGGAGATGTGATGAAGCATTTGTTCGATTACCAGAAGATGTTTTTGCTTCTCATTACAATCGACTCGATCGTTTTAGTCGCCTTTGGGAGCTTCTTGCTCTCAAAGGTTCTCGTCAAGCCGCTCAAAGACCTGGCTCGTTTAACTCAAAAGATCAGCGAGGGAGATTTAAGTCAGACCATTGAAGTGACCTCCACCAACGAAATCGGGAAATTAATTCAATCGTTTAACCGAATGATTGAACAGTTGAGAGAAAAACAGGCCAATATTAAATTACATCTACAATCCCTGGAACTTGCCAATCAGAAGCTTAAACAGGCTCAGGAAGAATTGATCCGGACGGAAAAGCTTGCCTCCATAGGAAGGTTTGCCGCTGGGGTTGCCCACGAAGTCGGCAACCCCTTAGGCTCCATCCTTGGTTATACCAGTATTTTATCAAGAGGGGATGTGACACAGGAGGAAGCCCGGGATTATTTAAAGAGGATTGAGAAAGAGATTGAACGGATTAATCACATCGTTCGGGAACTCCTGAACTTTGCCAGACCTTCGAAGACCGATATTCAGCCGATCGATATCAACAAAGTGATTGAGGATTCCCTCTCGCTGCTTTCCTACCAGAAAAGTTTCAAGAACATTGAAACCCAGCTTTCCCTTCGACCTGACTTACCCCTGATTCGCGGAAATGAATCTCAGTTGACACAAGTTTTGATCAATATGATTATGAATGCTGTGGATGCCATGCCCAACGGAGGGGTGTTAAGCATTGAAACAGAACAGCAGGTGGTCGGGAGTGGGATCGAACATGATCTGGAATCTCCCTTTTCTCCCCGGCGCAGGGATGATCCGGCGGAGACCAATTTTTCACACTTGAGAAGTCCCAATCCCTTCTCACTCGTTTTCGCAAAATTTGCCAAAGGGGACCCACTGGTCAAAGTCAGCATCTCCGACACAGGGATCGGGATTCAAAAGGAAAATTTAGAGAAGATCTTTGATCCCTTCTTCACGACCAAGGACCCAGATAAAGGAACAGGCTTGGGACTGTCGATCTCTCTTCGCATTATTGAATCCTTCGGAGGCGAGGTGAAGGTGAAGAGTGAAGAAGGGAAGGGAACGACCTTTGATGTCTATTTTCCGGTAGTTCAATAGGTAGGAAAGAAGGCGATTGGGAAAAGATAAGGATACAAGTTATTTTCAAAACCTGCCTCATGTTCTGGTATTCCACCATTCCCATGAATGGGTGGGTAAGGGGGGCTCATGGTTCCGAACCGAATTCTTATCGTTGATGACGAAGAAAGTTTTCGAAATGTCCTGACAGTGATCCTGAAAAAAGAAGGATACGAAGTTGAAGGGGCTGCGAATGGAGAGGAGGGGCTTCGGAAGATTTCAGGATCTGTCTTTGACCACATCCTTTGTGACATCCGCATGCCCCAGATGGACGGCCTTGATTTCCTTCAGGAGTGTAAAAAGATAGGAGTTGAAACACCGGTTATCATGATGTCTGCCTATGGCACCCTGGATACCGCCATCGAAGCGATGAAACTGGGGGCCTATGATTACATCTCCAAGCCCTTCAAGCCGGATGAAATTATTCTCACCCTCAAGAAGGCGGAGGAGAGGGAGCGACTGAGAAAAGAGAATGAATTACTTCGCAGGGCCATTAAGAAAGAATATAGTTTTGAAAATATTATCAGCAAGAATGAGAAGATGAACAAAATCTTTGAAGTGATTCGAAAAGTGGCTCCTTACAAGTCAACTGTCCTGATCACCGGGGAAAGCGGAACGGGCAAAGAGTTAATCGCCAGAGCCATCCACTATCATAGCGACCGATCAAAAATGCCATTTATTCCCGTCAATTGCGGAGCCATCCCTGAAAATCTCCTTGAAAGCGAGCTCTTTGGCCATGTGAAGGGTGCCTTTACGGATGCTATCCGAACCAAGAAGGGTCTTTTTGAAGAAGCGGACGGGGGAACGATCTTTTTAGATGAGATTGGAGAACTTCCACCCCAATTGCAAGTCAAACTACTCAGGGTCCTTCAGGATGGCGAGATTCGAAGAGTTGGGGAATCCAAATCGATTCAAATCGATGTCAGAATTATTGCGGCGACCGTCAAGGACCTCGTCCGTGAAGTCCGTGAGGGAAGGTTTCGGGATGACTTGTTTTACCGATTGAATGTCCTTCATCTCTCTATTCCTCCACTCCGGGAGCGAAAGGAGGATATTCCACTTCTTGTCCAACACTTTATTCGTAAACATAATCAACACTTGAATAAACAGATCCAGGAAGCCACCCCAAAGGCTCTGGAGGCATTGATGAACTATAAATGGTCTGGTAATGTGCGGGAGTTAGAAAATACCATCGAAAGGGCTGTGGTTTTGGCAGATGGGGAGAAAATCGAATTCGATTATCTCCCCTTTGAGATTCAACATTTTCAGAGCGACTTGCCGCTGGTCCCTATGGTTGAAGAAGAATATTCCATTAAAAAAGCTTCCAGGATGCTGGAAATGAACCTCATCCGAAAGGCTCTGAAAAAGACGAAAGGGAATCACACGCAAGCAGCGCGTTTGCTCGAAATCAGCCATCGGGCTCTACTTTATAAAATCAAAGATTATGGGATTGTAGAAGATTAAATGATCTTTTGACTTTTCGGTCGTTCATCGGTATAAAATAAAACAGGAGGAATCCAATGGCTCACCCAACTCTTTCCTTCCTTTTCATACTCTTCCTTCTTTTGACTCATCTATCCTGCGGCAAATCAGAAAAAGCTGGGCCTGCCATCAAATCGAATTCACCACCTGAAATCCTTTCTGTCACCATACTGCCGGAGGCTCCTACTCAAAAAAACGATCTTGGCGTCATCGTCCAGGGCAAAGATCCAGACGAAGACCCCATCACTTATCATTATCAATGGTTTCAGAACGATTCAGAGATGATCGGTGAGAATCAACCTGTATTAAAAAGTGGAACTTTTAGAAAGGGAGATAGGATCCAGGTGAAGGTCACTCCCTCTGATGGTAAGGTGGAGGGGACCTCTGTTCTATCGGCACCTGTCAGGATACTCAATTCTCCTCCTGTCGTCGAGGAGGTTCGCATTGAGCCAAAGCCTGCCTATGTCGGAAACGATTTAAAGGCTGTTGTCAAAGGATTCGATCCAGATGGGGATTTTGTCTACTATAACTTTCGCTGGGAGAAGAATGGCACAGAGTTATCTGAAGAGAGCAAGGAGATCTTGAAACAAGGAAATTTTCAGAAGGGCGATTCTATGACCGTTACCGTGACACCGGATGATCGAGAGGTGACAGGGGCACCTAAAAAGTCAGTAAAGGTCGTCATTGCCAACAGCCCGCCTATGATTACTTCTTCTCCCCCAGAATCGATCAAAGAGACAAAGTATGTTTATCAGGTTAAGGCGGAGGATCCAGACCATGATCCCATCACCTTCGTTCTCAAGAAGGGACCAAAGGGAATGACCATCGATTCGCAAACAGGACTCATTCAATGGAATATCAAAAAAGAAGATAAGGGAACACATCACATCGAAATCGAGGCGCTCGATCAGGAAGGAGCAAAATGTCTTCAACGCTATGTTTTGACAGTCGATTTTAAACCCGGAACTCCATAGAACACTTGCCAAATAGGATCAGATACTAAGGCAGGATGTTGACTATGAAAAAATTTCATAGAAAAAACATTTTTCAGAATACTTAGAAGTTTTGAGTTAGGTATCATATGATAACCTGTTGATTTTTAATATGATATTATTAATCTTTTGTGGCACATTATTTGCTAATATGTTGTTTTTAAAAGGAGACGGCCTATGACGAGCATAAATAAAAAGGGCGTAACCTTAATTGAATTGATTATTGTGATGGTCATCATAGCGATTGGGGCCACCCTGCTTGTTCCGGCTATTGGTGCCTGGATCCCCCAGTATCGACTAAGAAGTGCGGCACGGGATATCGTTTCAACCATGAGAACAGCCCAGATGAGAGCGGTTTCCTCCAATCTTGAATACCGAGTTTCTTTCACCACTGGAAACCCAAACAGTATCGTTCTTCAGAGGAACTCTGGAGGCTGGAGCAATGACGGGGCTCCGCAAACATTACCCACCGGTGTTGAGGTGACTCCATCCATCCAGAATTTTCTCTTCAATCCCAATTCAACCGCTTCTTCAGGGAATGTGATTCTAAGAATCTACAAGGGGGGACAGGTCATGGCGGAGAGGACGATACGTGTTTCTGGGACTACCGGGAGAATAAGAATTGAATAGCAAAGGATTTTCACTCCTTGAAATCCTGATTGGCTTAGCGATACTCGCTATCGGGCTTCTCGCCATAGCGGCTTTACAGACCACTTCGGTTCGAGGCAATTTTTTCAGCCATCACCTCATGCAGGCAACGTATATGGCCCAGGATCGGCTGGAGTTTTTAAGAAACTTGCCCTATCAACATCCTGCTCTGGCAGAAGGAAACTATTCGGATGGAACCAGCAGGGTGCCCGATGCTCCAGGAGGAGTGCTGTTCCATCGATCCTACCGGATTTCAGTGGTCAATGACCCCAATGGGGCATATCGAAAGATCGATTATTTCATTTCCTGGAACGATGGAGTGGACCACCACGTCTCTTTTTCGACGGTCCGATCTCCTTGATCGAATAGAAATCATTTTATGGCATCCTACTATCTCAGAAAGAATGATGGTGTCACGCTCATCGAGTTGCTGATTGCTTTGGTCATCAGTGCTCTTCTGATTGCAGCCATTTTCCGAACCTTTATCAGCCAGCAGAAGACCTATACTGTTCAGGAACAGGTTGCGGATATGCAGCAGAATGTGCGGGTGGCGATCCAAAAGATGATGAGAGAGATTCGGATGGCTGGCTTTGGCGGTTTGGAAGAGGTGTTGAATCTTTCGGATGGGGTCAATGGGTTTAAACAGGCCATCACCCCGGCCGAAAATCAGATTACGATTGTCGGAGGGTTCAAACAGATTTTCAGAGATGGCGACGGAGAACCCATTACGATCGCTTCCATTTCCGGAAACCAAATTACACTCAATTATGCTACGAACGCCTTTGACGGAGGAGAGGCACATCGGTTCATTTCGATTGGAGGGTTGGAGAGCAATCGAGTGGTCAGTCGCAATGTTCGCGACTTGATTCTTGAAAATCCACTCCGACTGAATCATCCCCCTGGCACCCCTATCTTTAAGATCCAGGCTATCACGTATAGCATAGGGATGAGCGGCGGTAAGATGAATCTCCTTAGAAATGAGAATACAGGAGGAGGAAACCAACCGGTTGCGGAAAATATCGAAGACCTCCGATTTGAATATTTTGATGAGGAGAATAACCCGACTGACATTCCAGAACATATTCGCTTGGTGAGAGTGACGGTGACTGCTAAAACGGATCGGTCCGACTCTGATTTCAAGGGTGGAGATGGATTTCGGAGGAGGACCATTGCTTCGAATATTTATGTGAGAAATATGGAACGGCAGCCATAGCCTCAGGGGGAGAAATGAAAACAAGAAAAAAATTTTTAAAAGACGAACAGGGAATGGCATTGATCATTGCTCTGTTGATGTTATTGGTTTTGACCTTGATCGGGATCAATGCCATCACGACAGCCACCTTTGAGACCAGCATCTCAGGAAATGAGAGGATCGCTACAGATGCCTTCTATGCGGCGGAGGCTGGTATTCAGGTTTGTATGAATCGGCTTCCGAATACAGATCCGGTCAACGTTTCCAAACTGGGAGAGGCTTCTTTTTACTGGAGTGGATCACGGGCCGACAAAAAATCTCCCAAAACGATCGAACCAATTGGATTATTTCCAAAGGCAGGATTTGACTCTTCCTGGTCCTTTACTCGATACAAGGCTCAAGCCACAGGAGAGTCCTTTGGAGCAACCAAAGAGATTGAGGTGCAAGCCCTTTATGGTCCTCATCCTTCAGGCACCAGTTACAATTGATCGAACACCGAAAGGAGGTTGCGGGATGCCCAGACAAAAGAAAAGAGCCTTTTTTTCTTTCTTGTATATCGTTCTATCCATATGTTTTATCATCACGACTTTTACTTTCTCCCAGGACAAGAAAGAAGAGCCCAGGATCTTTAAGGGAAAGGTGATAGACCTATCCAGTAAGTATATTACTCTTGGAAGGACCAGCATCGCCTTACCAAAGAATGTGATTATACTGGATACGAATGGCAGTCCGATACGATTCAGCGAGATTCAGAAAGGAGACGTGTTCATTGCCACGGTGAGTCAGGAAAAAGTTGTCCTCCAAAAAAGTTCTGGTCCGGAACCTATCGAGAAGGAACAGAGTCTTCCTCGATGAATAGAGAAAGGGTAAGATGATATGAGAAAATTTCTTCTATTTTTCGCAATCATCACATGCTTAGCGGTCAACCCTGTGCGGGGGGATGATACCGATCTTTTTAAGGTCCGGGTGGATCCAAATGTTTTAATTATCATGGATAATTCCGGTAGCATGAACGAGGTCATCTATCATCCCGGTTATAATCCCTTAACTCTCTACAGTGGAGACTATGGGAACGGAGGTATTTATAGATTTCACGACGTTACCTACGGAAAGATCGACTTTACGGCAAATGGAAGGACGGCAGGCCTTCTATACGGTCCAGGAGATGACGATTCTGGCGTGCGATACAATGGAAATTACCTCAACTGGATCTTCTGGCATGCCAGTGAATCCGAACGGAATCATCTTCCCCAGCAGACAAGAATCCAGGTGGCACGGGAGGTTTTGGATAGATTGATTCGCAATACCACAGGGGTCCGCTTTGGTTTGATGCAATTCGATACTACCTCTACTGACCACGGAGGTATGTTGCTGTCCGAGTGCGGTGCCTCGACTACCACTCTTTTAGAAGGGGTGAGTAATCTGAGAGCCATCACCTGGACCCCTCTTTCAGAAACGATGATCGAAGGGTGGGACTATTTTAGGGGGAGTAACAGTTCCTTTTACCGAGGTGCTTCATATAATAGCCCGATTCAATACTATTGCCAGAAAAATTTTATCATTTTGATCACCGATGGAGAACCGACAAGAGACTGGACTTTTCCAGATTGGGTTTTACCAGCCATTGGTGGGCATTATGACCCGACTCCTCAAGCAGGGAACAGTGGGAATCCCTATTATTTGGATGGGGTTGCCTGGTATCTGAATCATCAGGATGCGAGAGAGGACCTCTCAGGGCGACAGAATGTGATTACCTATACCATTGGATTTGCTATCGATCATCCTTTGCTCAGGCGCACTGCCGATATGGGGGGCGGTCTCTATTTCACCGCTCATAATGCCGATCAGTTGATTGCAGAGTTGGAGAAGGTCATTCTGGATATTGCCGATAAGTCCTTTAGTTTCACCTCTCCTACTGTCCCTGCTGTTCGAACCCAACACGACAATTATGTTTACCTTGCTTCTTTTGAACCTTCTGAGAAGCCGTTCTGGAGGGGTTACCTTTCTGCCTATCAACTCAATTCGAATGGATCATTAGGAGGAGAAATCTGGGAGGCAAATGACCGCTTAAGAACATTATCTTCTGGAGAAAGAAAAATTTACACTTATGTCGGAGGAGCTTTAAGGTCCTTTACGACCGATCATATCACGAAAGAGATGCTGGGGGTTGATGATGATCCAACCAGAGACAAATTGATTGCCCATATCCACGGCGTGGATGTCTATGATATGGATCCAGCAGATGGCGTTTCGAATGTTGATCGGAGATGGAAGCTTGGAGATATTTTCCATTCCAATCCTGTCATTGTTGGGACCCCTTCTAAAACCTTCAGAGAAGAAGGGTTTAGTGGTCCTGGAGGATTTTATGATGAACACCGAAAGCGAACCAGGGTCATCATAGCAGGTAGCAATGATGGGATGCTTCATGCTTTTAATTCAGGAAATTGGAATGAATCATCAGGTGCTCACGATGCCGGTACAGGGATGGAAGAATGGGTTTTTATCCCTCCGAGTCTCCTTGGAAACTTAAAAGCCATGATCACTCACCACACTTATTACGTCGATTCTTCTCCGAAGGTATCGGATGTTTGGTTTTATAGTTCACCCACCGACAAGACCAAGAGCAAAGAGGAATGGAGAACGGTCCTCATCTGCGGGTTACGAAAAGGTGGGAAGCATTATTTTGCCCTGGATATTACCGATACGAAAAACCCTCAATTCTTATGGGAATTCCCGAATCCATCTGATCCCAGGATTACGAACGTCAGTGAATTTATAGAAAATATCCTGGGTCAGAGCTGGTCAGAGCCTGCTATTGGAAGAGTGAAAATTGAGATTGGATCGGAACTCTATGAGAGATGGGTTGCCTTTATTGGGGGAGGGTTTGATCCGAGCGAGAAGAAGGATAGGGATGCAACCATCGGAAGAGGTTTCTATGTCATTGATATTCAAACGGGTTATATTCTAAAAGAGTTTAGAGAATTAACGGGCATGAATTCGGCATTTGCTGCTCCTCCCACGGCTGTGGATTTAAATGGAGATGGTTATGTCGATCGCGTGTATATTGGGGATTTAGGGGGGAGGCTCTGGGTTTTCGATGTCTCCTTCGATCCCACCACCAAGAAGAGCGACAGCCAATGGAGCGGGAGGAGGCTCTTTGAAGCTCCAGGGTCTATGGCTGAAAAACATCCCATCTATTATCCACCCGCCGTGGCTTTTGATCGCTTCAGAAACCCCTGGGTCTATTTTGGAACCGGTGACCGAGAAAATCCGCATGATACAACGAATCCTCCTGAACGATTTTATGCAGTGATGGACGATGGCTTGGGGAGTTATCCACGAAGAGAGGACGATTTGAGAGACGTGACCTCTGTCCATACGTTTACACAGGATACCGCTAAAAAGGGCTGGTTTATTCAATTGGATAAGACAGATGAACGACACGAAAAGGTGCTTGCGAGGCCAACGGTCTTTAACCGATTGGTCTATTTCACCACATACAGCTATAAGAACTTTAATGATCCATGCCGCGTAGAGGGAGAGGCCAAGCTCTATATTATGGAGTATCTCTCAGGAGGGGGTGCCTTTTTCGTTGATGATGATACGGACTTCTTAAAACCTCCTTCTCACCG